>JAEEGL011672058.1_pt1 | contig 16268 bp, 17 predicted proteins | sample 9134231 | NCBI WGS metagenome assembly JAEEGL01 (sample SAMN16246548, study PRJNA631951) | gut metagenome | biome: gut microbiome; feature: rumen; material: fiber-attached | host: Bos | place: Iran: Karaj | collected 2018-10
AAGGATTCTAAGATTCCTAATATCAACGGATACCGCAAGGATGTTGTAGAGGCTTTTAAGGAGATAGAGATTCCTAACCTGCGCTGGCCGGGCGGATGTTTTGCTGATGAATATCACTGGCGCGATGGTATTGGCCCTTATGAAACCCGTAAACGCATGATTAATACTCACTGGGGCGGTGTTGTAGAAGATAACAGCTTTGGAACCCACGAATTTTTTGGGCTCTGCGAGGCCCTTGGTTGTAAGCCTTATGTAAACGGAAACGTTGGATCTGGTACTGTTCAGGAAATGTCTGAATGGGTTGAATATATTACTTTTGGCGGCGAATCTCCTATGAGTAAGCTTCGCGAGGCTAATGGTCATAAAGAGCCATGGAAGCTTCCTTTGTTCTGCGTTGGTAACGAAAACTGGGGCTGTGGTGGTAATATGCGCCCTGAATATTATGCTGATCTTTACCGCCGCTACCAGACTTATGTTCGTCAGTATGGTCCTGATAAGATTTTTAAGATTGCCTGTGGTCCTAATGCGGGGGATTTTAACTGGACTGATGTTGTTATGAAGAATGCCGCTCAGTTTATGGATGGACTTTCGCTTCATTATTATACTGTTGAACCGGGCTGGAACGAGCGTACCCCTGCAGCTGAGTTTGACGAGAAACGCTGGTATTTGTGTTTGAATAAGGCCAGCTGGATGAACCATCTTGTAGAAACTCACGGTAAAATTATGGATAAATACGACCCTGAAAAGCGTGTTGCTCTTGTTGTTGATGAATGGGGAACCTGGCACGCTGTTGAAAAGGGTACAAATCCTGGATTCCTTTATCAGCAGAATACTGTTCGCGATGCTTTGGCTGCTGGTATTACCTTGAATATCTTTAATAATCACTGTGATCGTGTTCGTATTGCAAATATTGCACAGGCTGTAAACGTTCTTCAGTCTCCTGTTTTGACTGAAGGTGCAAAGATGATTAAAACTCCAACTTGGTATGTATTCCACATGTACAAGAGCCACATGGATGCAACTCATCTTGAAAGCTTTGTTTCTACAGAAACTGTTGGTATTGACGATGCAAAGGTTGATGCTGTTACTTCATCTGCTTCACACAAGGGTGGCGATTACACTGTTACTCTTACAAATGCTGATCTTAACAAGGCACGCTCTGTTACTGTAAAAATGGACGGTCTTAAGAAGATTTCTGGAGCAGAAGCAACTGTTCTTGCCGGAAAACTTATGAACAGCATGAACACTTTTGATAATCCAAATGAAGTTACAGAAAAGAAATGCAAGGTAGAAATTGCAGACAATGCTGTTACTGTAAAAATGCCTGCCCGCAGTGTTGTAACTTTGAGGATTAAAAAATAAATGACTGAACCTTGTCCTGTCTGCGAATCTAAACGCGAGCTTGCGGCCATGGAAATGACCCCCGAGCTCGTAGAAGAGATGGCCGCAGCAGAGCCTGTCGCCGATTTTTGTGGGCAGGATGAGCTAAATCGTCGCCTTTCTATTTGCGGCAAGTGCCCGCGTCTTATAAATCAAATGACATGTGCAGAATGCGGCTGCTTTGTGCAGTTTAGGGCAAGGCATGCTACGGCGCATTGTGCTTTGGGGAATTGGTAAGCCCCTAAGAGCCGTTTTTTTTCATTTTTTTTAGATTTTTTTCTCATTTTTTTGTAATAAGTCGATTTTTTTTGACATATTATATATGTGGTTTTTTTTATGCACGCAGAATAGTTTGATGAATAGGGAGATGCGTGTAATGTGATGTGAAGGAGGAGGAGGGAGACACGCGGAAATGCAACTTGGTGTTAATTTGCGTGTATTTTCCAAAGGCTTGATAGCAAGAGAACACGCGTGAAGCGTCGGTATATGGGGAAACGCGTGTAATTTTCAAGTTTGGAGAAACTTGTATACATGCGAAAGTTGTGTAGTGAGATAAAGCGCGTGTAATTTTAGCACTAGGAGGAATTTGATTACACGCGAGAAGAATCTACAACGAGAAATCGCGTGTATTTTCCAAAAGTCAGACAGGTGGTTTACACGCGGACAGTGTCGAAAAGAGGGTATGTGCGTGTATTTTCCAAGATACTGAAAGCCAGATTACACGCAAAACAATGCAGGAGGATATCATTATGGAACAGATAAAACAAAAACTAACAGAATACCTGTCTCTGGCAAAGAAGTTACAGGATTTCCTATCTGTTGCCCCAAAAGAAAAACTTAGAATTAGAAAAAAGGGTACCAATTATCAATATTACGTAGAAAAAAATAAGAAACGTGTTTATATTCCAAAAAAGAATATTGAAATTGCAAAGAAAATCGCCCAAAGAGATTATTATAAAAAACTGTTACCGTGTTTGCTTAAAAATTCTAAAGCAATGCAACAATTTATTTCGAATTATAAAATTGAGGAATTGGAACATTGTTATTCAAAGCTTTCAGAGGGACGGAAAAAACTTGTAACTCCTTTGTTTCTTGATGATGAAACCTATGCAAATCAATGGCAGGCAAAAAGCTACGAGCGTAAAAAAGAAACTCCCGATAGGGAACTGTTAACTTTAAAAAATGAACTTGTTCGTTCTAAATCGGAAGTTATTATTGCTAATCTTTTGCGTGCTAAAAAAGTGCCATATCATTATGAATACCCGTTTAAATTACGCAATGGTGTAGTCATATATCCAGATTTTGTATGTTTGAACAAACGAACTCGTCAGGAGTTTTATTGGGAACATTGCGGAAAAATGGATGACCCTGTGTATACCGTCAGAATGACACAAAGAATTTCGGAATATTCTAGAAATGGAGTTATCTTAGGGAAAAATTTAATCATAACGTTAGAAACCGCCAGTTCCCCAATAGAAACAAAATCTGTGGAACGGTTAATAGATGGACTTTTGGTATGAAGGAGAGAATATTAAGCCTAAACGTAAATCAAAAATTAATAAATCAGTGCCTGCATTTTGTTCCCAACCTTCAAGAATTCCCTTTTGGATACCTCCAAAAAGTATATTTATACAAAAATTAGTATCAATTGTTTGATTTAGATTATATTTGAGACATAGAGTTTCTTTAAATCTTTTAAAATACATTTTTTGATAGGAGTTCAAATAGAAATCATGGTTAGTACCATTATCATCATGATGAAAATCAGAATTATATGTATATGCAAAAGGTGCTGTAAAGGTTCCTGCTTGAAAAGAGAGAAGATTCGTAATAGGTATTGAAATAATAAATCCTGAAAATATATACCAATTTGTTCTTTTCAAATCTATACGTGAAAGTTTAGAGAAATGTTTTGCATAAGGGCTATCCCAACTTTCGTCGTCCCCAGTTTTACTATATGATTCACTACCGTACCAACCATGTCCATCATTTGATTGAAAAGAATCATAAAAAAAATCAAAAGATATTTGAGGGCAAAAATCTATTTTTTTATACTTAAACTTATAAGCTGCAGAAAATGAAAAATTATAATTCTCTTTTGCATAATTGTTGCTTATGGAATACGTCGTTTTTATTCCGTAATCATTCCAGTCTGAATCATACATTTTGCCACATTTTAAGGGAAGCCCAAAGAAAAAGTCTGTATTTATAAATAAATTACCTGCTGATACTTGTGCAGCCCCTCCAATCTTAAATAAGGGTAATTGCTGCCATTCCAATAGACTTACAATTCCTTTATCGGAAGGAGAAAAAACATATTCATTATATTTGCCTAGAGATGTAGAAATTATAGGTTCGAGAGATAGATTTACTTGTGATATTAAAGGGCAGAGCGATACAATACTGAAAATAAATGATAGAAGTATTTTTTTCATAAAGATATTTTGAATAAAAAAAAGGCTGCTCCTTTTGTGGAGCAACCTTTATAATTACAGGATTATTTGACTAGTCTTCAAATCCTTCAACTGGAAGATCTTCTCCCTTAATTGAAGAGAAGCGCCAACTTCCTTTAAGTGTTTTTCCTGGATAAACTGCAGCATAACAACCCAATTTTGTTTCTTTGAGTGTAGTGCGGCCAGTTACATCAGAACTAACTGTGATAGTTTTGTCTACAACAGAATTCTTTATGAGCTTGTATTTGTTAAGTTTTGAAGCTGCGTAATAATTAATTGTATAAGAACCATTGTCTTCAGCAATAACTTCTACACCTACTGTTGGATCTTCAGTTCCAAATGTTACGAAATTAAGATCTGTTGGAAGAGTAGCAACTTCAATTTCATATGGAGTTTTTACAGTTGCATCATATTTTGGTTTTGTGGCTTTACATCCAAAGTTTGTTTCAGAGAACTGTGTTGGATCAATATTATAGAATTGAGAAACATATGTGTTGAATTTTGTAGATTTTCCGTCTTGAGAACCATATCTAAATCCAATTGTTATGAAGTTAACGGTATCATCTTCATTTTCTGTGTAGTTGAAAACATATCCAAGCTGACCATTAGCAGCTTTTCCAGATTCTTCTCCTGTAAGAGTCAAAGCAGCAAAAGCTCCTTTGTGTTTTGTTGCAAATAATTTCATTTCTCTTATCGTACTAGTGTCATCATTAGTAATTCCATCTGCTGCTTTTTTTCCTACATAAGCTCTTGTTGTAGTTCCGTTAATAATGTTACCTTCAATGGAATCTGCACCACCAACATTTACTCCTTCACAAGAAACCAAAGCTAAAATTGCTGCTGTGGCAGCTAATCCCAATAATAGTTTTTTAACCATTTTCATAGAAAAATCTCCCTTTCGAACCTGTTATAAATCGGTTTAATGTACCGCATCTACAAGTTCTAATAGTTGTTTTTCCCACCCAAACAAGGCAGGATTGTTTAAAAAAAACGGTGGTTTTTTTTAAAAGAATGCTCTTTTGGGTATAAAAGATGAGTTTTTAAGGAATATTTATCCTATAAAGCTTTGTGAAACCCAAAGTTCATAAAAATCTGGTTTTTTAGGAGTATTTTTGTGCAAATTGGCCCCTGATTTACAGGGTGATTTTTTTGCATTTTTTGGCATTTTTTGCTTGAAAAATTTCATTTTGAGATTTATAGTTAACTTACTGTTTAAATTAAACGACCGTTTTATTTGAATGGTGAACTTGCCTTGTTTGGGCAGGAAAAAAATTCTTATTGGGCTTGAATGGAGGAGTTGAGTTTGGATTCCCATAATCAAGCCGAAAATGGAGATTTGCTATGAAATTAGTAAAGAAATTAATGTTGGGTTTAGTTGCAGCAGCAGCTGTAATCGCTTTGGCTGGTTGTGTAATGCCAACTGATGATGAAAACAGCACAATCAAAAAAGGTACAGGAAAGTATACTATTGATTATACTTATGAAAAACCTGCCGGATCAACTGATGATAATTATCGTGCATACAAATCAACTGGTTTGAAGCATGCAGGTGCTTTAGTTAAACTTACATTTAAAGGTGACCAGGATCCAGGTGCTAGTAAACTTGGTGTAATTTTTGGTCTTACAGAAGATAAGACTGCAAAAACTCGTGATTTCAATATTATTGGTGTTTCTAAGAACGGCCAGTATTATGTATCTACAATGACAGATATTGTTGATATTCAGGATAACAACTTTGGTGCAACAACAAATGCTAAAGCTGGCGAACCTAAAGAAAAAGAATGGGTACCTATTACTTCTGGTAATAGCAATCTTAAAATGCCAACTGCAACAGATGCTGGAGTTTCTGTTTATGTATGGTATCAGGCTGTTCCTGCAGGAAATTATAAATGGGCTATCCTTGATATGACTGATGAGCAGGCTACTGCTTGGAAGAAATTGACAAAAGCTGATAAGAAAGCAGGTAATGTTCCAACAGCAACAAAGGTTCTTGCTCAGGGAACTATTACAGGTGCTTTTGAAGCAGTAACAGAAGACTATAAAGAACCACAGTATCCTATTTCAGTTTATGCTATGGTAAAAGATGGCAAAACTCTTAAGGGTGAATGGGGTATGATTGGTTACTACCTCGAAGCAGAAGATGCTGAATAATCAGATTCTGTAGTGAAATATTAAAGGGCTGTCTTTTGGCTGCTGGCCAAGGGGCAGCTTTTTTTTTATGAAAAAGTGGTTTTTGTGTTTTACATTTTTAATTGTCTCGGGCTTTGTTTGTAAAAGCTTTTGTGTGGCTAAGCCTGATTCGGAGTCACAAAAGTTTTGTTTTAATACAGGGATTGATACAGCTTATGCAAACGAAAAGCGTGTATATTCGGTATTTGATGAAACTGGTAAAGAAAACAGCAGGCTAGAATGGGAAGCTGATTATCTTTTTAAGCTTGGCATTACGGCCGGGTTCAGGCTCGGGCAGTTTGAATTATTTGCAGATGCTTTGTTTCCGCTTCCTTTGGAGTGTGGAAAAATGTATGACAGCGACTGGCGCACTGCGGGAATAAAAACTAATCTTTCTAAAAGTGATCTTTTTATCGACTTTGGTTGCGATGCTTCTCTTGGACTCAAATACAATCTTGAACTTGGCTCGGACAATAAAAGCATAATTATTTCTCCTGTAATTGCAATTTCTAATTCATATCTTTCTCTACAGGCAAAAAATACAATCGGTTGGTGCGGCGATACGGCTCATACTCATCTTGATCGTGATTATTCTTGGGACAGCGAATATGCAAAGAAGGTCAAAAAATATGGAATTGATCTTACAAATAATATTACATCTGTACTTTTTGGCGTAGAAGCTTCAAAAGGTTTTGGGAATATTTTTGTAAACGCAGGAATTCTTACTTCGCCTTATACATATATCATTTGCATAGATCATCATCTTAATAAAGAAGAAGGACATTATTATCAGCTTATTCAAAAAGCATACTTTAAAGTCTGGGATTTTTATGCCGGCGCTGGTTATTCCATTAATCAAAACAACGCTATTCTTTTTTCAACAGATTTTTCTTTCTGTCCTGAAACTGCCGGTGATTTTTATTATGGCTATTACAAAATTGAAAATATTATCGCAGACGAAACAAGCAGTTTTTCTTTTACAAAATTTTCTATTCACCTTTCATGGCAGCTTAGTATCTGATCTTTAATATTTCCTCTAAAAAACTTGACAGCTCGCAAAAAGTGTTATATTGTGTATATACATTATACACAAGTTTCAAAAATAGATCCCGAAACAAGTTCGGGATGACAATGCAGCGAGGTGCTTATGAACTTAATTGAAATTCGCGGACTATGCAAAAACTTTGAAACCTTCAAGCTTCAGAATGTTGATATTACTCTGGAAGAAGGCTTTATCATGGGATTTATTGGACGTAATGGAGCCGGTAAATCTACTACCTTAAAAACAACTCTTAATCTTATGAACAGCGACGGTGGAATTGTAAAGCTCTGCGGTCTTGAAATGCCAAAAGATGAAATTGAAATTAAAAATCAGGTTGGATATGTTTTTGGTGGTGTTGATTTCTACCCCGAAGCAAAAATCAGCCGTATAACTAATGTAACAAAAACCTTCTATCGTGAGTGGAATGAAAGCCTTTACAAGGAGCTTTGCGACCGTTTTGAAATTGATCAGAACAAAAAGTTCAAGCAGCTTTCGGCAGGCATGAAGGTAAAATATTCTCTTGCAATTGCAATGAGCCATAATCCAAAGCTTTTGATTCTTGATGAGCCTACAAGCGGACTCGACCCTGCTGCCCGTGATGACCTTGTTCTTTTGTTCCAGGAGTTCATCGAAGACGGTAAGCATTCAATCCTGTTTTCTACACACATCACAAGCGATCTTGAAAAATGCGCAGACTATATCACTTACATCAAACAGGGACAAATCCTTGCCAGTGCCGACAAAGATTCCTTCAGAACATCATACATCAGTGTTGCAGGTAAAAAAGATCAGTTGAATGCAGCTGTAGAATCAAAAATCATTGGACTTCACGAGCATCAGCTTGGATTTGAAGGTCTAATGAAAGCAGAAGACAAAGAGCTTGCAAAATCGGGTGGTTTTGAAATTTCTGAACCAACTCTTGAAGATATTATGATTCATATTGAGCGACGCTAGGACAACAGGAGGTACACAAATGAAAACACAGACATTAAATCTTTTGAAAAAAGAAATCGTTCTTGGAAATACATCTCAAACTATAATCTGGTCTATCTGTTGCTTTGGAATGTATTTTATTCCAAGCTATCCATCTTATGTTGGTCCGTTTTATATTACTCTTTGCATCATGATGACCTTTGCGCTTAATCAGTCTTCGCATGATATTTTGTATACTGCACTTCTTCCTGTTCGTAAAATTGATACTGTAAAAGCAAGATTCCTTTACTGCGGATTGATTGAACTCATTTCGCTTGTACTTGCAGTTATTCCGGCTCTTATTAGAGTGTTTACTTCTTTCCCTGAAAACAGAGCCGGTATTAATACTTCAATTGCATACTTTGGATTACAGCTGATTGTATATGCTCTTTTCAATCTGATTTTCCTTGGTAACGTTTATAAAAATCCACTTAAGCCTGGACTCAGATATATGGCTGCAGCAATCCTTTATTTTGCAGCCTACGCTGTTTGTGAGATTCCTGTATGGACTTATTATGGAAGCAAAGGTAAGCTTGCAGAAGGTACAATCACAGAGTTACCAAAGCTTGCACAAGTTGGTCAGATGTTTACAGATATTTCGGGGCAGTTCCTAAAGAGCCAGTGCCTTATTCTTCTTGCTGGTATTCTGATTTTTGGTGGTGTATGGTATTTGACCTTTGCAAGAGCCGCACGCCAGTTTGAAAAATATGATTTGTAAGATTGTCGGGTCAAGCCCGACAATGACACAATAGACATGGACATAGTGTTATCACAAAAATCAGATAAACCAATTTATACTCAAATCTACGAGCAGATTTCGAACCAGATAATGACTGGCGAGATTTCTGCCGGAGAAAAGCTTCCTCCAATCCGAACTGTTGCAGTGAATCTTCGTGTAAGCGTTATTCCTGTAAAGCAGGCTTGGGAACAGCTTGAACGCGAAGGCTTTATTTCAACTGCAGCGGGACGCGGAACCTTTGTAAATCAGCTTGAACATCACGAAATTTCGGGTAAAAGAAATGCGGCAGCAGAAGAGATTCTTAAAAAAGCAGTAGACTCCTGCCGCGAGATGGGACTTTCAAAAGACGAAATAATAGAAATAATAAGGAAAAACTATTAGAGCCCTTCGACAGGCTCAGGGACCCCGCTCATCAACGACTTAAAGAAATTGCACTCGTCATCGTTGCAGGTTACGGCCTGTGACAAACGTGGATCACAGTGGAATACATGCCACAAAGGCATCTGGTCATCGCCATAGCAATGATATTCATATTTTACACCTGCAGCTTCAAGCGCTTTTGTCATAAGAGGTGCCTGCGAATAAAGAAAATCACCCTTACATGTCATTACAAATGCAGGAGGGAAATCCTTTGTAACATGTGCACTTGCATTGAGCATCAAAAGCGATTCCTTTGAAATACCACCTGGAACCATTGCTTCAATGAGCATAGACATAAGAGGATTTGTTTCAAGCTCAGGATCCATGTCGTATTTTCCGCAGTTTAATGCAACGCCGCGCAAAACAAGAGGCTTATCTTTTATAAACGGATAAGTTTTTCTATATTCAGGATTTGTGATTGCCGAAGCATAAAGTGCAAGAAGATGTCCGCCTGCAGAATCGCCCACAGCAAAAACATTGTTCAAATCAAAACCATATTCGTCTGCATTAGCGCAGATCCACTGGAATACATTTTCGGTATCTTCAATTGCAGCAGGGAATTTTACCTCGGGAGCAAGTCTGTATGAAAAGTTTACAACAGCAAATCCGCGCTGAGCAAGCTTTAATGTATACCACTGATAAATATCTTTATTTCCATAAACCCAGGCGCCGCCATGAACGCTTACAATAACAGGAAGCTTTTCTGATTTTTGATTTGCAGCAGGTCTGTAAACATCGAGCATCTGCCATTTTTTGAATTTTGTGTCAGGTCCGTAAACAATATCATTGAATCTGATTACATCAGAAGGAGTTGTTTGTCCCGCATCACGAATCTTATCACCGCGTCCAAAATCTCTGCGTGTCTTCCAAGCCATGCACTTGTGAATAAGTTTTGCCATAGCACTCTCCATTGAGTTTGTTATTCTTTTATTTTAACACAGATTTGTGATTTTGAAAGAAAAAATTGTTTTCGCGGCTAAAATTCTGTGGTATAATTTTTTCTATGGAAATTATCAAGCAGAAACGTTTGAAGAATTATCGTGATTTGGGGGGCATAAAAACTATTGATGGCCGTGTAACAAAGCCACATATGCTCATCCGCGGTACAACGCTTTTTGATCCTACTTTGCTTGGTATAAAAATCCTTAAAGAAAAATATCACTTAAAAACAATCATCGATTTACGGACTGATAAGGAGTTGCTTGAAAAGCCTGATGTTCTTATCGAAGGCGTAGATATTGTTCATATGCCTATCATTACCGAGATTGTTGCAGGCATAAGTCACGAAAAGAAAGTTCGCAGCATGAAAAGCCTTGTTATGATGCCACGCATGGAAGATCTTTATGTAAGCATGGTAACTGCCGAAAGCCTTGATAATGTTGTAAAGGTTCTTAAGTATATTTTGACTTTATCTATTGAAAAGTTTTCTGTTGTATTTCATTGTACTGCGGGCAAGGATAGAACTGGTGTAATTGCAGCACTTTTACTTTCGTTTCTGGGAGTAGATAGAGCAACTGTAATTCACGATTATCTTCTTACAAACAAGAACGTTCAATTCAAGGCAAATCTGGCTTACCTTGGCCTGCTGATTACAAAAGGAAACCACAAGCTTGCACATAAAATTAAGCATTACTTTATGGCAGAGCCCGATTTTATAAAGGCATCGCTTAATCAACTTGAAAAGGATTTTGGCTCTCTTGAAGAGTTTTTTAAGCAGAAGCTGGGTTTCACACCGGCAGAAGAAACGGAAATAAAAAATAAATTTTTGGAATAGATTCTGAAACAAGTTCAGAATGACGAGGAGATTAAAAAAATGGCAGTAATTACACCAAAGCGCAGCGATTACATTTCTTGGGATGAATATTTTATGGGAGTTGCAAAGCTTGCAGGCTTTCGCTCAAAGGATCCTAACTCTCAGGTTGGAGCTTGTATTGTAAGCGAAGATAATAAAATCCTTTCTATGGGCTATAACGGATTCCCACGCGGCTGTTCTGATGATGAATTTCCATGGGCACGTGAAGGCGACACTCTTGATACAAAATATGCATATGTTTGCCACAGCGAGCTTAATGCAATCTTAAATTATCGCGGCGGTTCGCTCGAAGGCTCTAAGATTTATGTAACACTTTTCCCTTGTAATGAATGTGCAAAGGCAATTATTCAGGCTGGAATTAAAACTGTTGTTTATGCAGATAATAAATATGACGGAACACCAAGTGTAGAAGCTTCTAAACGACTTATGAATGCTGCGGGGGTTCGTTACTATCAGTATGAGCCGACTGGTCGCAAGCTTGAGATTGATGTTTAATAGCAAGATACATCTGTGAAAGCTCGGTGCGGGCCTCGTGAATCTGGCGGATTAAATCTGCGTTTTCTTCAAGGGCCTGTGCTTCTTCTAGCAGCTGCTGACCTGCTCCTTCGGCAGTATATTTCTTTTCATTTATAAGATATTTTAAGCGGTAAATCATTTCAATTTCGCGCTGGGTATAGGTGCGTCTTCCGCCCATATCCTTTTGCGGGGCAAAGCCAGGAATTACTTCTTCCCAATATCGCAGAACGTGTGCTTTTATTCCGGTTAATTCTTCAACTTCGCCAATTGAATATGTCATTATTACCCCCTGTCTTCCCATTTCTGGCGGCTTGCTTTAAATTCCACCTGAACAGGAATATGGTCGTAGCCCAAATCCTCGCGGATACGGTTTTTAAGATATGTTACGTATGGTTCTGGTACAACCTCTGGTCTTGTTGCAAAAATCACAAATGTAACAGGATTAACGCTTGCCTGTGTCATATAGCGGATTTTAAAATGAGCAGTTTTACTTGCTGGAGGAGGGTAGCGTTCAAGCCAATCCTGGAGCGCATTGTTAAGAGATGCTGTTCCAATTTTGCGTGTAAGCTGCTCGTACATATTGATTGCAGTGTTGAGCAAATCTTTTATACCCTTTCCTTCGAGTGCAGAAAGTGGAAGTATTGGTGCAAAGTCCATCTGCCCGAACATGATGTTTATCCATTCACGAACAGCTTTTACTGCCTTATTGCCCTGATCTTCTCGAAGGTCCCATTTGTTCAGAACAAAAATAATTCCGCGTCCTCGTTCAAAAGCAAGTGAACAGATTTTTTTATCCTGCTCTGCAAGACCTTCTACAGCGTCTATAAGAAGGAATACAATGTCACATTCATCAAGAGTTTTGATTGCGCGGTTTACAGAATAATATTCTACATCGTCGTGAACGCGTGCCTTTCGGCGGATTCCTGCTGTATCAAGAACATGAAAGCTTTTTCCGCCATAAGAAAAGTTTCCTTCTACAACATCACGGGTTGTTCCGGCGTAATCACATACAATTGATTTTTCGGAATGAGTAAGGCGGTTCGACAAGGTAGATTTACCTGTATTTGGTTTTCCCATGATTGCAATTTTAATAGGGCGATCTGCAGAAACAATCTGAACCTTGCTGAAATCACAGCGGGAAACAATCATATCTGTAAGGTCGCTTATTCTGTCGCCGTGCTCTGCCGAAATAAAAATCAATTCTTCAAAGCCGTATTTTGCATAGTTCCAGGCTTCGGCTTCGTTGCGTCCGCCTTCTGTTTTATTTACTGCAGCAATGAGCTTTTTTGTATATGGGCGCATCTTAAGAATGAATTCTTCGTCTTCGCCTGTAATTTCTGTTGAGTCTAAAAGAAGTACTACAACATCTGCTCGTTCAATCATATCGAGTGAGCGTTCTACTACATAATCATCAAGCTCTGCTTCTTTTGTTCCAATGTCGCGTGTGAGTTTATATCCGCCTGTGTCTACAAGATGAACAGGTTTATCGTTTAAGAAAGCAGTTGCTTCTACAGGGTCGCGTGTAACACCAGGCTGGTCATTTGTAATTGCAATGCGCCTGTGTAAAAAACGGTTGAACAAGGTTGATTTTCCAACATTAGGACGACCCGCAATTACAACAAGAGGGAGTCCTTCGTATTCAACCTCCTGTGAAAATTCCTTCTGTGAGTCTTCTTGCTGTTCTTCTTTTGGTTTTGAAAAATCCGGTTTATTCTTCTTTTTTGCCATAATTCCTCTTTATTTGCCCTTCGACAAGCTCAGGGACCCCGCCCCTTATATACTGTTCAGCCTATTGTCGGAAATTGCCTTGAGTTCTTCAATTGTGAAACGGCTCAATAATTCCTTTGTGCTCGAAATCATCTTTGGGCTCATACTCAAATTGCGGATTCCCATTCCTGCCAAAACCATTATGCTGTCTGGTCTTCCTGCCATTTCTCCACATACAGAAATTGGAAGATTTGCTTCTTCGGCAGCAGTAATTGTTGTTTGAATAAGGCGCAGTACTGCAAGGTTGAACTCGTTGTAAAGGCCTGCAACATGCTGATTTTCGCGGTCAACACCAAGTGTATATTGTGTAAGGTCGTTTGTACCAAGACTAAAGAAATCGCTGATTTTTGCAAGACAGTCGCTTGTAAGTGCGGCCGCAGCAGTTTCAATCATAATTCCTACAGGAGTATCTGGATTGAAGTCAATCTTTTCGGCTGTAAGCTCTTCTTTAACTTGTTTTATAAGTGCGTGTGCTTCTTTTACCTGTTCAACACTCGAAATGAGTGGAAGCATGATTTTTAAGTTTCCGTAAACACTTGCACGGTAAAGGGCACGCAGCTGTGTTTTAAATACATTAGGACATTCAAGACTAAGGCGGATTGCACGCAGACCCATGAGCGGATTTTTTTCATCGAACATAGGCATATCTACGGCATTAATGAGCTTGTCTCCACCCGCATCGAGTGTACGGATTGTTACAGGCTTGTCGCCCATAATCTGAAGAACCTGCTTATATGCTTCAAACTGAGTCTGTTCGCTGAAGGAACGGGCCGCAGCATTAAGAGAAACTCCGTTCTGGCTCATGTAAAGGAATTCTGTACGGAAAAGTCCAATTCCGTCTGCACCTTCTGCCTTTGCAACTTCTGCTTCTTCCGGGGTACCAATATTTGCAAAAAGCTGGAACTTAGTTCCATCCTGAGTAACGGCAGGCTTATTTAAGAACTGCTTAAGCTCAAGCTTGTGCTGGAATTCCTCGCGGATTTTTGCTTTATATTCATTGATTGTTGTAATATCAGGGCTTACAAGAACTTCGGCAGAGGTACCGTCTATAATAACTGTCTCGCCGTTGTGAACCTTTTTGTTTATATCTTCAAGGCCTGTAATAGTTGGAATGCCATAGTTACGTGCAAGAATTACTACGTGAGAAGAAACGCCGCCTTCGCTCAAGGCAAGACCTGCAATCTTTCGCTTTGAAAGAATGATTGTGTCAGAAGAGCTTAGTGCGTTTGCAAAAATAACTGCTCCATCTGGAACGCTGTTTATATCAAAAGGATGAATATCAAGCATTTCATCAAGAACGCGGCCAAAAACATCTGTAATATCCTGGGCACGTTCAGAAAGGTATTCGTTTCCAGACTGACGTAAACGCTGTGCATATTCTTCTGCTTTGAAATTGAGGGAGTATTCTATATTAAAGAGCTCTTTTTCGTAGAACTCGCGGGTTTCTTTTAAGAAGACAGGGTCCTCAAGCATGAGGATGTAAGTTTCAAAAACCTCGCGCTGGATTTTATCTTTTGGGTCTGAACGTGAAAGGGAATCAAGATAACTTGAAAGCTCAAAAATGACGTTCTGAGAGGCGTATTCAAAACGCTTCCAGCCGTCATTTAACTGATCAATTTTAATGTGATGTTGGGAAATTGCCCTTTTTACCGGGTCGGGAATTACAAAGGCTGTGCCAATGCCAATTCCGTCTGCCGCGGGAATGCCTAAAAATACTTCCATAGAATAGTATTATAACATAAATCCCACGACATTAGCAATTTATATAATTTTTTTCTATTCGAGTGTAAGATCGCCTTCTTTAATCCATCCGATTTTGCGGAAGATAAGACCAAAGGCCCAGGTGAGTACTGCAGGGAGTACAAAACATACAAGAATAAGTCCCAGCCAGTCTACGAAGGTTGGGGTAATGGCAACTGCTCCGTGGCCAATAGCAACTTCACTTGGTTCGAACCAGCCTGTTATAACTCCAATCTGACCAACAAGACCGCATGTTCCCATACCAGAGCTTACTGCAGCACCGTTCATTTCCATTTTGAAAAGGCATGTTGCAATTGGACCTGTAATAATACTTGTTAAGATTGGCGGAATCCATACCTTTGGATTTTTGATGATGTTAGGCATCTGGAGCATACTTGTTCCCAAGCCCTGAGAAAGAATACCACCCCATCGGTTTTCGCGGAATGAAAGAACTGCAAATCCAACCATCTGTGCACAACAGCCTGCAACGGCAGCACCACCAGCAAGTCCTGTAAGACCAAAGGCAGCACAAATAGCAGCAGAGCTGATAGGAAGTGTAAGTGCAATACCAACAACTACAGAAACAATAATTCCCATCCAGAACGGATGAAGCTTTGTTGCCCATACAATGAGCTTTCCAACAGAGCTTGCGGCTGCACCAATATATTTTGCTGTAAGAACTGTAAGAAGTGCACCTACAAGAATTGTAACGGCTGGTGTAACAATAATATCAACCTTTGTTTTCTTGCTTACAAGGCATCCAAGCTCAGCCGCAATAATTGCAATTACTAAAACTGCAAGAGGACCACCGGCTCCACCAGTAACATTTGCTGCAGCACCAACAGCAACAAGGCTAAAAAGTACAAGGGCAGGTACGCCCATTGCAAAACCAATTCCAACAGCCATTGCAGCACCAACTACATGGCCTTCTGTAGCAAAGTTTCCGGCATCTACAAAAAACTTAAAAACCGGATTAACCGAAAGACGCAATAACTGCTGTCCCAAAGTTTTAATAATTGTTCCAATAAGCAGAGAAGCAAATAATCCCTGTGCCATTCCGCTCATTGCGTCAATAAGATAACGCTTAACGTACTTGTTCATAGAAGATCCTTAAAAATTTAAAATGATTTGTGATTGTTCAGTAAATTACGGGAAAATGTTGATACGCGGTGCGTCGTAACGTCGCCGGTAATGCAGGACACCGTGGGCTCTGCGCTGGTTCATTCATTCGTAAAGTCTAGAGAGAATGTACTATAA
>JAEEGL012922702.1_pt1 | contig 16268 bp, 1 predicted proteins | sample 9134231 | NCBI WGS metagenome assembly JAEEGL01 (sample SAMN16246548, study PRJNA631951) | gut metagenome | biome: gut microbiome; feature: rumen; material: fiber-attached | host: Bos | place: Iran: Karaj | collected 2018-10
GGATTGGGGATTGGGGATTGGGGATTGGGCCCAATCCCCAATCCCCAATCCCCAATCCCCAATCCCCAATCCCCATCTCAATTTTTAAAATCCAAAAAAATAATTAAAAATATTTAAATTTATTAATTATTTTTAAAATAAATAAATAGTTAAATATTAAATAGAAAGAATATAAACTATATTTAATATAAAAAATTAGTTATTTAATAATTAGATAATAAACTGATTATTTAAGGGGAAATATAACTTTTATAACTAATTATGATTACAGTTGAATCATCTAAAGAAGAAGTTGGTAATTTTGTAATGACCAATTTGAAATTAAAAGAAGAAATCAAAAATATATTAATCAAAGAGGATATTTCAGGGGATATCTTACTAGATTTAAAGGATGATGATTTTAAATCTATTGGAATCAAAGTTATTCCAATGAGAAAGATAAAAGCATATATAGAACAAAATAAAGATAAATTTGGTAAAAAAAATTTTACTGAAGTTATTTCGATATATTCAGACTCTAAAGAAGTTTCCAATTTTTTCTCTAAAAGTCTGAATTTCAATGGAAATTTAAATGGTTTAAATGGTAAAGAATTACTTGAATTAAATGAAGAATCTATAAAAAGTTTAGGATTAAATTTGGGACAAAGGAAGAAATTAGTTAAATATATTAACTATTTTAAAACTCTGAAAATTGAACCTCCTAAAGAAAATGACATTTTAATAACAGAAAAAAGTTCAAATGAAGAAGTAATTGATTTTTTTACAAAAAAATTAAAATTTGAAGAAAAAGCAATTAAAACCCTTACAGAAGATTTAGGAATTGAAGGAGGGGATTCCTTATTTTTACTGGAAGAATCAGATATAGATAATTGCGACCTAACAAATGAAGAAAAAGAAATTTTTAAAGATTTTATAAATAAATTAAAGTCAAAAGGAAAAGGAGAAGAAGAAATTTTAGCTAAGCCAGATATTGTCATTAAAAAAGAAAGTAATAAAGATGAAGTAATATTGTATTTGAAAACAAAATTAAATTTTTCTGAAAAAGGAATTAAAATAATAATTGATGATTTAGGAGTTGAAGATGGAGAAGCATTATTACTATTAGAAGAGAAGGATATTGATGAAGTTGAAGAATTTACTAAAGAAGAAAAAGATAATATTAAAGCTTTTATTAATAAAAATAAAGAAAATCAAGAACCTGAAATTAAATTGAGCAAAGAAAGTTCAATGGAAGATGTAAAAAAATTTTTGGCAAAAAAATTAAAATTTTCCGAGAAAGGAATTAAGACCATTGAAGATTTAGGAGTTGAAGGGGGGGATACCCTCTTTTTATTGCAAATAGAAGATATTAATAATACAGGAGAATTATCTCAAGAAGAAAAAGATAATTTAAATAAATATTTAAAAGAGGAAGAAGAAAAAGATAAAAATAAAATAATAAAGGAAAATTCTACATATGATATGAATCCAAAGGAAGCTAAGAAAGATATAGCTCTTCAAAATAATATGAATTCTAAGCCAGACAACCCTAAGGAAAATTTAAACAATTTTATAAAAAAAGATGAAAATAAAATCATTAATGATATTAATAATCAAGACAAAAAGCCAGACAATTTAAAATTTAGAAGTACAAATAAAAATGCAAAAAAAGATAATATAAAAGATCCATTAAAAAATGTTGAAGATAAGAAAGTAATTGAAATATCAGGAAAAGTGAACAATAAATATGAAGGAAAAATTTCAAAAGAAATAGATATTATTTCATTGGAAAACTATAAAATAAATCCTTTAATCAATGATGCTAAATATAACATTTTTTTTATTTTATCTTTAAATGAAAAAAATATTCATTATAATAAAATTGGAATATATGAAGATCAAACAGGCTTTTTTACAATGTCAAAAACCATTAATAATTTAAACTATTATATTATTTATGAAAATCAATTTATCAATACAAAAAGAGAAAAAATCAAAAGTTTTATATTTCAAGTTCCATTGAATAAGCAAGTTAAAAAACTATCAATTTGTTTATATAATTTCATAGAAGAATATACAAAAGAAATTTATATAAATGATGATAAATTTAATTATTTTTATATTAATAATGTAAGTAATGATGTTATTATTAAAAATAATAAAATTTTTGAATATTTTTTTGATTTTTTCTTTGATCCAAAAAATGAAGTAATTGAAAATGTTAAAAAAAGTTTATTAAAAGCATTAATTAATAAAATTAAATACGAAAATAATATAATTTTAAATCCTAATACTATTCTAAGATTTCTTAAATATTGTTTAAATTCAAAACTTGAACCTAAAAATCTTGAAAATATAGAAATAAATAAAGATGATAAAATCAAAATAAAAAAGGAATATTTAATATTAAGTGATGACATAGATAGTCTAGCATTTAAAAATGAGAAAGAAAAAAATCAACTTATAAAATTAATGACAATTATATATATTTATTATAATAAAGATTATTTAATTAAATTAATTGAAAGCAAAAATGGAAGCCAATGCAGTAGTTTAATTCTCCAATTATTATATAATAAAGAAATCAAAATAGAGGATTTATTATTTGAAAATGAAAAAAATTTTTTATTGCTCAAAAAAAATATGTTATTTGCTTCAAATGTAAAAGAAGAAATTAATATTGTTAATAAAATGTCTGATGGACTAAACAATTGTCTAAAATTTATTTTGCAATTTTGCAAGGAAATTTGCGGAATTTTAGAAAAAAACAAAAGTATTTTAAAAGGAAAAGGTACGAATTTTCTTTTAAAAGTATCAGAACCAAAAATCGATGATGATATAGATAGCATTATAAAAAATATAACTGAAATATTAGATTTGACAAAAAAAAAAGATTATAAAATAATTAATTTAGATGAAATTTTTGAAAGTTTGAAAAATTTATACTCCGATAAATCTTTAGAGGAATTATGTAAATTAAAGAAATTAGCAGATCTATGTCAAACTAAAAATGTAAAGCAAAGTATTTTAGAAAGTTATTATTCTTTAATACATAATAAAGGAATTAATTTAATTAAACAAAGACAATTAACAACAGAAGAAATAATTTATTTTATTAAAAATCAAGATGTTTATTATTATAAAGATATTTTTAAAAAAAACAAATTAAGAGATCCTGTTATATTTAAATATATTCCTATAACATCAAAAGAAGGAGAAGAAAACAATTACTTACATAATATTGAATTATATAAGAATAATAAACTTTGGGAATTATATAATGAATATTCTGAATCACAAGAAAAGTTTTTTAATATTATATTAGATCAAATGGAAAATTTAAAAGATTATAAAGGAATTTTTGAAATATTTCCAATTGAGTTTATAAATTATAAATTTACACTTTTAATAAATGGAAGAGTCCAAGAAAATATGTATACTCTTTTAGATGAAAAGGAAGAAGATTATGAATTATTATTCGATGTTTTTACTCATTTAATTAAAATAAATGAGAAAAATGGATTAGATATACCTTATATTGTTAATTTAATTCAAATTAATTATGATTTAACTTCCAAGTATTATTTTCATTTATTAAAAAATGAAAAAATGTCTAAGATAGTAGATGGAATAAAAAATTTGATAATAGATTTTTTCATTGCTAGAAAAAAAGAAGGTAAAATAAGTGCTGAATCACTTATAACTTTATTATTACTTTCAGATAAAAAATTTAGTCAAAATTTATTAGATCAAATGAATAATATGATTGTAAATGAAGCTGATTTTTATCAAAAAGGAGAAACCCAAAATTTTTTATTGTTTAAATTATTTTTTGAAAAATGTAAAGATTTAATCGACAATGGCAAATTAACAGATGGAACTTATTTAGTAGAATCTCTTGATATAAAAAAGAAATTAAAAAATGACTTTAATAATTGTAAAATGAAATATGATATAGTCAGTAATTTAATTGCTGAAAATGATTGTTTTTACCAAAAAATATTTGTTGTATGTGACCAAGAAGAAGAAAACTCAAAAGAAATATATCAAAAAATTAAAGAAAATATTAAAATTTGTTCAAAAAAATTGGAACAGCTTGAAGTAATTTTGGATTTTCTGAATATATTTTATAGTAATTCAAAAAAAAATTTAATATATTTAATAAAAAATTCATTAAATAAATTAAAACAATTTAATATAAATGAACTCATAAATTTGGAAGAAAATAATCTTATTAAAGATAAAGAATTTAAGTTAGATGAACTAAAAGAACAAAGTAAAAACATAAAATATAAAAATTCATCTTTTTTTATGGCTATATATAGAAAAAAATATGATAATGAAATTATTGGAAAAACCGAAGATTCTATTTTCAATGAATCATTGGAAAATTATAAAGATACATTAACAAGAATTATTAATCAAAAAGATACAAAGGAGCCTTTCTTTAGTATAAATAATGTTAATGAAATTTTAAAAGCAATTCAGATAAACAATAATATGGAAAAAGAAATAGAATTTATAGAAAAAGATTTTGCTGAATTAGGAAAAGAAGAATATATAAAAAATGATTTATTAAATGATTTAATAAATTTCTCCAATAAATCAAAAGTAGTTAAACTATTGGAAGGAATTGTTTATTTCATAGAATCTTATAACAAAATAAAACCCGTTGAGGCTACAGATTTCTTAAATGATCTAAAGACAGCTTACAATACAATAAACAATAATGAAGTAAGCGGAGAAGAAATAAAAAATGGAATTAATTTATTAAATAAATATGAATATGATATTAAAAATGAAACATCTTTGATGAAGTTTTATGAATTATTATTAGGAAAAGAGGAATCAATTATTTTTATTAAAAAAATAAAAGATTCAAATTTAGAAATAAGAAATTTAAATGAATTTATTGATGAAATAGACAGTTCTCAGTTACAAACAACGGATATCGATAATTTAATTGATGTATTTACTTTTTTCAACAAATTAATGGGAAACGAAAAAATTAAAACTGATAAAGATTTACTCATTAATTTCAAAAAAGAATTCAATAATGATAAAGATATCCCATTTAAATTGCAGGGATATTTAAATACTTATGGTGAAATAATTCAATTATTCCAATTATATGACGAAAATCCAGAAATGACAATTCAAAAAATAGAAAGTATATTGAAAGATTCTTTAGTTAATATTTATAAAGATAATAAATCTGATTTATTTATTTTTAATATTATATACAAAAATCAAAATCAGAAAGATGTAGAAACTTCAGGTGGTGAAATCGATGAATTAAGAAATAAAATTTTATTATCTAGTACAAATAGTAATGCACTCAAGAAAGAAGGTGAAATAATTGAAAAAAAAATTTCTAAAGAAATTATCACTAATCAATTTGTAAATTTATTTGATAATATAAGGCAATTACTTAAGACATTAAATAGTTTGCAAATATCAGGATATCCAAGTATTTCCGAAATTTCTCTGAAAATTATTGACTCAAAAGCTTATGATGAAAACGACATTAAAAAAGATTTGGAACAAATTATAAATCAGTATAAAGAAATTAATAAAAAATATAAAAGAGATTTAAAAAAAGGATATGAAGATTATTCCTTTTTAAGATTATTTTATGGAAAACAATTGATCCAATTGCATCAAAAGGTTACAAATAAAAATACTGATATTTCTCATTTGATTAATTCAGTGACATTAAATAAGATAAAAGATTTAAATATAGATTTTCAATATAATTATGAAGTAAATAGTATTGAAAATATTAATAAATATTTGGTAAAACTATTTAAACAAAACCAAATTAATATTGATTCTCTTTATAGCAATAATAAAATATTAAAAGATATAACTTTAGCTCCAGGTTTATATAGGAAAATAAAAAACAAAGATTTTTCTGAACTAATTAATAATATATTAAACATATATCTTAATTTAACAGGAAATTTACCAATAATAAATACTTTATTAATATGTAATGAAAATACAAATATGGAAAAAATAAAGTCTTTTCTTTATAGAGCAATCTTTTGCGATAAACCAATATTATTTTTAATTACCAATATGGAATGCTTAGAATTATCTGTAACTCAAAAGATAATTAGAACATTAAAATCATTATATAAAATAAAGAATAATATAATAAACTCTTATTTAATATTTATATATGAAAAAGTTGATTCTGGTTTAGCAAGGGATATTGAAAAATTAATACCTGAAAAAAATATACTAAATGATAGATATTTAATTCAATCTGAAAATAAAGATAAATCATTAGAAAATATTGAATTATATCATGCAAAATATTCAGGATATGGTAAAACAACAGAAATTATAAATGAAGTTAAAGATAAAAATGGTGAATATCATTATTTACCTATAGGTGGAACTTTTTCTAGAAATTATGTCATAAATAATTTAGAAAATCTTCATATTAATTTTGAAAATTCAAAGAATACATATTTACATTTAGATTTATCTGATACCGATAATGATGATTTAATGACTGAAATCTTGTTTAAATTAATTATATTAAGATATCTTAATTCAAATGATAAAATATTTTATTTAGGGTATGATATACATATTATTATTGAAATTCCACAAGGATTCGTTGATTATTTAGAAAAATATAAATTATTAAATTTATTTAAAAAAGTTTATATAGATGCTTTAAAACCTTTAAGACTTGAAAATAATACTTATTATATTAGAGATTCACCAATATCAATTGTAGCTGAAGTATTATCTTTATATGATAATAATAAAATTGCTACAAATAATATAGATTTAGATTCTCCAATTTCAAAGAGTGCGAAAGAATGTGAAGAAATAATTAATCGCCATTTCAAAGTAGAAAATCAAAACTATTACCAAAAAATGAATTTTATAAAAATATTATCAGTTCAATTTAAAAAATTTCTAACATGTATATATTTTGATTATAATTTGGCTAAACTAGACCAAAAAGGAGATGTTATTTCAAAGGCTAGAGTAGCAGTTATCAAAAATTTCATTGAATTAACAAAAGTTTTTACTCAATCTCCTTTTGATACAGTATTACTTAGGCAAATGAAATCAATGAAATTATTTGGTAAATATGATGAAGAGAATGCCATTAATGAAGGAATTAAGGCTCTAGCTAATGAAGATGAAAAAAAGCAGATTTTTTCTTTTGAGCAAATTAAGCCAAGTTTAGTTTTCTTTAATCAAGATGGGCAATCTATAAGTATTATTTCAAACAATAACAAAAATGAGCAAGAATATAAAAATTTAAAAGCTTTATGGAATTCGCAAAATCTGGATCAAAATAATTTGCAAGAATTAATTGATTATAAAAATATGAAGCATGAAGCATTTCTAGAACAAGTTAAAAAATTATTTTCTCTAGATAAAATGACTATTGAAGAAATAAAAAAAAAATGTGAACAATTAGGAAATTATATTTTTGTTTCAGATAACTTTATAAAAATGGTAAGAATTTTATTAAATATTCAAGCTAGAATTCCTGTAATATTAATGGGTGAAACTGGTGTAGGAAAAACTAAATTATTAGAAATGTTGGCCACATTATATGGGCAAGGAACTCTTAGATGGGAAAGATTGCAAATTCATGCAGGAACAACCGATCAAAAGATTGTTTCATTTGTCGATAAAGTTAATGAAAAAGTTAAAAAAGAGAACGAAGAAAATAAATTAACTTGGATTTTTTTTGATGAAATTAATACATGTAATTCCTTGGGTTTAATAACTGAAATAATGTGTAATCACACTTATTTAGGAAAGAAGATAGATGAAAAAATTGTTTTTTTAGGTGCATGCAACCCTTATAGAATTTTGAATAAAAAAATGAGGGAAAGTGGATTAGTATATTATAATATGAAAGAAACAAGTAAATTAAATAATTTAGTATATACGGTTAATCCTCTCCCACATGCTTTATTAAATTTTGTTTTTGATTTTGCCTCATTACAGCATCAAGATGAAATAAAATATATATCTAATACAATTGAATCAATTTTAACTAGGATTAAAAGAGATGGAGTAATAGGGAATATAAATGAAAATGAAAAAAATAAATTACGTGAAGAAATAGTTGACAGTATTACTATATGTCATGATTTTATAAGAGAAAAATATGATAAATCATCAGTAAGTATGAGAGAAATAAGAAGATTTGGAATATTTTTTGAATATTTTATAAAACATTTTAAAAATATTGATGATAATATTACAAAAATGAAAGCAAGTCTTAATATGACTTTATATTTATGTTATTATTTAAGATTGAATGATAAAGAATATAGAAAAGAATTAGCCACAAAATTAAATAAATATTATAAAGGAAGTGATTTCTTAAAAACTCCAGAAAATGAAATAAAAAGAATTACAAAAGAAATGTCAATTGAGAAAGGAAAAGGAATTGCCCTAAATAGAGCCTTAAGAGAAAATTTATTTACTTGTTATATATGTATTGATAATAATGTGCCCCTTATAATTGTTGGTAAGCCAGGTACAGGAAAATCATTGAGTTTTCAAATATTATATAATACATTAAAAGGGGAATATTCTGAGAGTAAAATGTTTAGAGAAAAAGGAAAATTATATAGATATTATTATCAGGGTTCAGAAACAAGTACTGCTGAAGGAATTGAACAAGTTTTTGAAAAAGCACTTAAAGCCCAAAATAAAAATAAGGAGAATAAAGAACAAAATAAAAATAAGAAAGAAAATAAAATAATAACTTTGGTATTTTTCGATGAAATGGGATTAGCTGAAAGATCAAGTAATAACCCTTTAAAAGTTATTCATTATTTATTAGAAAAAGATAGAGAAGATTCTGTTCCTTTCTTAGGAATATCAAATTGGAGATTGGATGCTGCTAAAATTAATAGGGCATTAAGCTTAACTATTACAGATTATGATATTGAGGACTTAGAAGATACTGCAAATTCTATTGCCGAATCATTAAATATTGAATTATCAATTAAATATAAAGATTTTTTTAAAACTTTAGCAAGGACATATAATGAATATATTATATTTAATCAAAATACTATTAGAGAAAATAAAGACTTTCATGGAAATAGAGATTTTTATAATTTGATAAAAACTGCCACAAGGGAATTAAGCCAAAGAGGAGATGAATTGGAAAAAAATGAAAAAAGAGTATTAACTGAAGTTGGTTTACTTAGTCTTAATAGAAATTTCGGAGGATTGGAAGATTCATGTTCTAAAATAAAAGAAATATTCAAAAAAGAATATGGGCATAAATATGATGAAGAAGTTAAAGGAAATTTCTCTGTATTAGATGCAATCAAAAAGAATATTTTGGATCCTAATAGTAGATATTTAATGTTGATTTCTGAAGGAAATGACGGAAATGATATAATAAAATATCTCCTTGATTCATTAGGGAAAAAATATATTGAATTGGTAGGAAGCAAATATAAAAAAGATATAAAAGATGGAAGATATAGTGAAGAAATATTAAATAAAATAAAATATATTATGGAAAGTGAAAATATTTTAATACTAAAAGATTTAGATATGATATATGCATCTTTATATGATTTATTCAATCAAAATTTCACTTGTATGGGAGATAAAAAATTCGCAAGAATTGCCTTTGAAACTGCAAGAATTTCTTCTGAAGTCAACAAAGATTTTCATGCTATTGTAATTGTAGATAAAAATCAAATTGAAAATCTTAAATTAGATCCACCGTTTTTAAATAGATTTGAAAAACATATAACTAATTTTAAGATATTACTTGAAAAAAAAGATATCGAAATTGCACAAAAAATATATGATTTTATACAATTAATTGCATCTTTTAAAAATGAAAAAAAATTAAAAATTGATTTAGAAAAATTGTTAATTAATTGTAAACTGCATAATATTGAAGGACTAATATTTAAAATAAAAAGTGGTCTAAAAGAAAAAATAAATGAAAATGAAGAATTATTAAAAGAGGATAATCCCGATTATGAAAAAATAATGATTAAAAAAATATTGGAAAAAATTGTTCCTACTTTTTGTCAAGATTTAATAGCATCTTTAATGTCTTGTAAATTTGAGCAAAAATATAAATATATGACAGAAATAATTATAGAAATATATAAAAAATCTTTTTGTAATAATTTTGAAGTATTTTTCAAAAATGTCCAGTCAAAAAAAAATATTATTTATACATTTAGTAAAAGTAATGAGGAATTATTTAAAGAAAAACAAGAAATAAAAAATAAATTTGGAATATTTAGTCAACAAGATTTGTCAGATAAAACTGTAGAATCAATTAAAGCCGAACAAGATTTAATTTTTATATTAAAAGAATTCCTTAATGAGAAAAATAAAAAATTATTGATTTTAAGATTTTCTGAAAATGATCTTAATAAAATGAATTCAGTTAATTATGTAATTAATAATTATCAAAAAGAAAATCCTTTATTAGCTGACAAATCAATATTGTTTATAGTTCATAAACAAAGATTTGAAAAAGGTGTAAAATTAAAAAAGATAATTATACCAGATTTAATTCCACTTATTAATCCTGAATATAATCAGATTTTTATTGACAATTTACAAGGAAAAGAAAATCTAGATGTCTTTAAAATTATTCAAAAGAAAAATGAAGAACTTGCTAAAGAATTTATTGATAATTCGAATTTTATAGAAACTAAAATATTTGAAGTTTTGAATTATATTAAATACACAGTTTTATTTGAAACTAAAGAAGTAAATTTAAATAATTATACATCAGCTATGGCTGAAAAAATTATAAATAATGATTTAATTAAATCACTCATAAAAAAAAATATAAAAGCTCAAGGAAAAACAATTAAAGGAATAATAAAAGATGTTTTCATAACAGGAATTATAGAAGTGAATGATATAGATTTCTTTGAGGTTATTAATAGTAAATTAAGTACTTATTTTATCTCATATTTATTAAAAATTCTTTTATTTAGTTTAAAAGAGAATATTTTGAATCAAATTTTATTTGGAAATAATTTTGACTTATTAATGCAAAATGAATATTTTAATAATTTAATAACTTCTCATTTTGATAATACTAAATTTACATTCAATCCGCCTATAAAAATGAAAGTAAATGCAAATAAAATTACAATATATAATGGATTAGAAATTCCAAAAAGCAAATTATTTATGGATAAATTAATAAAATATGTTAATGATGATATTTGTCAAAATTATTTAAAAAATGAAGAATCTCTTAGAAAAAACATATCTACTCAGGAAAAAATTGCCGAAAAAACAAAAAATTATTACAAAAATTATGAAAGATATATCGAAAATTTAAAAATTGAAATAAATAAAAATGATTTATTAAAAGTAATATTAACTCAAAATAATGAAGAATTAAAGAAATTATTATTTGAAGAGTATTTAAAATATTTCATAATTAAATATTTAGAAAAAAAGCAAATTCATTATAAATATAACAACAGTATTTTAAATTTTTTTAAATTAATAATAAAATTAAAATTAAGCGATAACAATTATTATAATTATGATTTTCAAAATACAATTGAAGAATTTTGTAAAATAGTTATTTTTACTCAAGGATATATTGAAGATATTAAAAATCTTATTGATACTTTTGTTGAAGTTCAAAAATATTGTGATAATATAGAAGAATATATAGTTAATATTTTAAAAGAAGATATAATAAAATATGAAATATCTACTAGAAATAAAAAATATACAAAAATAGTAAATTTGAATTTCTTTATTACTATTGAAGCTTTTTTGAGAGCCATTTTATTATTTAGTTTTGACTTATTAAAAAAAGATAAAGCAAAATTTTATGAATTCTTTTTTTCTTTTAATTCAATTGAAGCAAATTTACAAAAAATGAATAAAAAATTTTATTTATTTAGCAAAGAAATATTTAATTTCAGAAATATAATTAAAATTCAAGAATCTTATAAAAATAATGCAATTCAATTTGAAAATAATTATGAAAAAATAATTAAAAATTTATTACAACAATCAGTTTTTATATATAATGAAGATTACAATAATTTATACAATACAATTATTGAGCTAAATAAAACATTTGATGAAACATTCAAAGAAAAAAATGAAGATTATGTAAATATATTATTTTTTATTTTCAGACAACAATATAAAAGTATGAATAATGAAGATATAAGAATAAGATTAATAGAAAATTTCTTTCAAAATAAATTATTAATTAAGAAATCTAAAATATTTTTATCAGATACTTTAAAACCATTAAAACCAGAAGTATATAATGAAGCAAATAAAGAAAGAGAGCCCGAAGAGCTTTTAATTAAAAATTTCATGAATTTAGATGAAAATAAAAAATTAGAAAAATATAAAAAATTATTGGAAATTTATAATAAATATGATTCCGAAGAATTCAATGAATTATTATTATATTTCTTTGAAATTCAATGTCAATCCTATTTTGAAGATATTCTTAAAAAGAATAAATATAAATATACACAAAAATGTTGTGAAGAATTGCTATTAAAAGTTTCATTAGCATACTTAAAAAAAGCAATAAAATTTTTATATGAGAATAAAAATAATAATAATAATAATTTGTTAAAAGTATATGCAATTGCTTATTTAAAATCCTATTGTTATTATTATGTTGAAATAAATTATTCTCATTTTGAATTGTGTAATTTTAATGAAATAAATATGGTATTGAATGATAAAGATGAAAATAATCAATTAATTAGAAATATGAGAAATATTTATATTTGGAGGCTATATTTCCAAAAATTTGAAAATTTTGACCAATTTAAAAATTTTGATTTTGCAAAAAGAAATATACCTATATATAAAGAATTATCTGATATTATTAAAAAAGAAGAAGAAGGGCAAAAAAATTATATATTTCAGAACAGTTTTATTTCCCAAAAATATGGAGCTTATTACAAAAAAATACTTCCAGAAATTGATAAATTTATTTCTATTCCTGAAAATAATTTAGAACTTAATTTTGAAGATTTAAATAATAATTTTGACTCTTTTTATTGTATTTTAGTTAATAAAATTATATCTTATTTGTATAGCAATGAAAAAGAAACAATAAAGAAAAAATTGAAATATATATATGATTTTAGTAATGATAAAATTAAATTAAATGAAGAATCAAAAATTTTTTATAAATATCTATTAAACGAAGATTTACTTCAAAATAAAATTTACAAAAAAATATCAGAAAATCCTTTAAATCAAGAAGATTTTGAAATATTATTATACTCTTTGAGATGGGTTTTTAATATTCAAATTAATAATAAAAGTTTTTATAATAATATATTGAAAAAAAATGCTGCCAATTTTATAAAAAATAATTATATTCCAGGTTCTTTCCAACCTCTAAATTATTTTATTAATGCTTATAATTATTTATCAGGAGTTTTACCAAAAAAAGAATATGTGGGTTATTATGTCTGCAAAGATTGTGGTTTTCTATACGAAATCCCACCTTGCACTTTTCCTAATTATAGTGGACAACCAATAAAAGATCCAAATGGCCATATGATTTATGGACATGATCATGTATTAGCCAAATTAGATGTTAGAGTATTTTTTGATAAAAAACACATCAATGAGTTTAGAGCTCAATGGAATTATAATGATTATAAAACATGGCATGATTCTTTTCAATCTAAAACTATTGAAGAATTTAAAATGGAATTTGTTGATAAATATCTTAAAGAAAAGCATAAAGGTATTATCGAAGGATTTACAATAGAAAATTTTGAAAAAAATGACCCAGTAAGAAAGTTAAATATTATTTCATTTAGAGTCCTCAATTTTATTTTATATTCATTTTTAATGTTCTCTTATATATTAAATAATCTAACAGATGACGAAATTAAACCTTATTTAGTAGAAAATTTGTTCCCACATACTCTATTCGGAATAGTTAAAAAAGGATGGGAACTATTGGATATATCTTTAAAAAATAAAGGAATCGAAAATGTTCAAATGTTTATGAATATGATTTTAGACAAAATAATTGAAATAATGGAAAAATATGATTCAATAGATACTGAGGAAAAATTTGATAATTTCGAAAAAGAGATAAATGATTATATTATGGGAATAATTAATAATAAGGAAAATATAGACAATTTAAATAAAAATTATCAACAATTAAATGATGAATTATTAAGCTTTAATCCCTACACTATGAAAGAAATTATTCAAGCAAAATTTGACCCTTTAATATATGATAAAAATAAATATCCTGATATGAAATATTATTCAGTATCTAATATTTGTAATTATAAAGCATTTGTAGATAAATTTCAATCATCAGAAGAAAATAAGAAATATTATTCTTTGATTAACATATTAATTAATAAGGAATCAGAATTTACACAAAATTCAATTAATATGAAAAGTTTATCAGAAATAAATAATTTAATAAATTTACTATTAAATATTTATTCATTTAAAATATCGAGAGAAGATGCCAAAATAAAAAAATTAAGTGATGAATTAACATATATTAAAGATTTATATAACGAAATAAATTCAATAAAACTTGATAAAGATCAATTTATAAAAAATTATATTGAACCTTTTATCAAAAGTTGGAATGTAATCAAAAAAACATCTATTCAATATAAATGCAGACTTTTAAGAGATCTAGGGAAAGGAGAGAAACCCCTTGAACTAAGCATTGATAATGCTTTATGCTACTTTTTGGCTGATGATGGAGATAAAGAAGGTGGAATGTTTTTAGCTGCTGCTTATCAAAATTATATAATTTGGCAAAATAATTTTATTAATGAAATAATTTCTAAAAATGATATAAAAGGAATTCTTAATAGTTATGTATCGAAATTGGAACAAGAAGTTTTAGTTCAAGATGCAACAAAAGATGAGATTATAAATATAGATGATAATATTTATAAGAATTTTATGGATTTCATTTCAACTTATTCAATGAGGAATATTTTTGATAAAAATAATAAAATTAATTATAAAAAATATAATGAAATAAAATATGATTATGATTTAATTGAAGAAGAATTAGGAAAGATAATATTACCAGGATTGAAAAAATTTAAAAATGATAAAATTAAATTTATAACTTATTTATTTGAAGGATTTAGGGGAGGAAATAGTACTATATTAGTTGATTATAATTCAAAATATATACAAAGAGAATTATCAGAAAATGAAAAAGATGCTTTAAAAGAATTATTGGAAGATAATAATAATAGTAAATTTTATAATGATGTTTTTGCATCTTTACAAATACTTATGAATGAAATAATAAAAGAAAATTATGATCAAAATCACTTTATATATAAAATAATAGAATCTCTTCCAAATTATATCATATTAAATGATAAACTTGTTCAAATGTTTAAAAGTAAATATGAATTTAATGATCCAATTCTAAAAGTTTTTACTATTAATTCATTAGTATCAATTTTCGAGCATTTTGAATCTCTATGTTGGAGCGAAATAAGAAAAAATATTCTACCAGATTATCAATTAGAATTATCTGAAGAGGCCAAAAAATATATTGTTACTTATTTTGAAAAAAATAAAAATGAAGAAAAATTAATTAATATTAAGAATTTTACAACAGCTTTAAGAAGATTAATAGCTAGGTCAATTGCAGGCTCAAGACAAGAAACTGATATTAAATCTGATAGTGCATTAAAATTGTATATTTTTAGAGAAGATTTATGGCCAACTGGCTTTATGGATAATGATCTTTTTGAAATGCAAATATTTGAAATTTGTAGAGATGATATATTTGTTGGTAATTGCTGGAATTTATATAATATTTTAGATGGAGATAGTTATATAGAAGAAATTAAGAAAAAAGATAATGATAAAAATAAAAAAGGAGATAATTTGCCTAATATTGGAGAAAATAAAAATGGGGAAAATAATGATAATGAAATTAAAGAAGGTGAAGATATTGATAATTCAGATGAGGAAAAGGAAGAAGAAGAAGAGAGAGAAGAATATTAAATAATAAATTCTATTAATTATTTAAAATAAATTAATGTAAACTTTTTTTAATATTAAAATAATCTAATTCTATTTTATTTGATTGTTAATTTTTATTAATGTTCAAATTCATTTTTTAATAATATTATTTATTAAATTTTTTTATAATTATTAATTATTTTATTATTAATTGATGTAATCAATTTATAAATTAAAATTATGGGGAATGGGGGATGGGGGATTGGGGATTGGGGATTGGGGATTGGGCCCAATCCCCAATCCCC
>JAEEGL013639271.1_pt1 | contig 16268 bp, 11 predicted proteins | sample 9134231 | NCBI WGS metagenome assembly JAEEGL01 (sample SAMN16246548, study PRJNA631951) | gut metagenome | biome: gut microbiome; feature: rumen; material: fiber-attached | host: Bos | place: Iran: Karaj | collected 2018-10
ACAGGGGATTCTCCTTGTCGCCGAACTTCGAGTTCATCAGCACCTCAATGTGCTTCACGGCGGCCATGACATCATCGTTCAACAACTCCATAATCTTCTGCTGACCTACCTGATAATACTCATTGCAGCAGTCGGTTGTGATGGTGAAACCCGGAGGAACGGGAACCCCAATCAGGTTCATCTCTGCAAGGTTTGCACCCTTGCCACCGAGTTCCTCACGCATCTTAGCATTACCTTCGGCTTTACCATTACCGAAGAGGTAAACTCTTTTTTCGCTCATAATTAGATTTGATGTTTTCAATTAGATTAGAAATATATATAGGTGCAAATTTACATCAAAAATTGCAACCCGCCAAACCTTTTTGCGAAAAAATGCAATCCCTTCGTTACATTTAATATCTTTTACGACATTGCAACTCGCCACCCAAGTCGTGACTTCGGCCGGCTCTCTTCTGCTAAATCCCCCTTGATGTGAATTTTTTCGCGCTTTTCTTTTCTACTTGTGAAAAATGTTGTATTTTTGTGCCACATTATTTTATTATGGGAAGAAACAAGAAACCATTGCCTGTGCTGGAACATGTCACCATCACCGATTGCGCTGCCGAAGGAAAAGCGTTGGCCCGGGTGGACGACATGGTTGTCTTCGTGCCCTTCTGCGTTCCGGGAGATGTCGTCGATTTGCAGGTGAGGAAGAAAAAACATAGTTACTGCGAGGCTGAGGTCATACGGTTCCATGAATATAGTCAGGTGCGTGAAACACCCATGTGCGCCCATTTCGGCATTTGCGGGGGATGTAAGTGGCAGAACTTGCCCTACAGCGAACAACTGAAGATGAAACAGCGGCAGGTGTTCGACCAGCTCTCGCGGATTGGGAAAATCACCCTGCCTGAGTTCCGGCCCATCCTCGGCTCGGTCAAAACGAGCGAATACCGTAACAAACTGGAATTCGGATGTTCCAACAGACGATGGCTCACTCGTCAGGAAGTGGAGCAGGGCGGGGAAATCGCAGACAAGAACGCCATAGGATTCCATATCACGGGCGCTTTCGATAAGATTTATCCCATCGAGAAGTGCTGGCTCATGGACGATTTGCACAATCAGATACGCAACGCCATTCGTGACTATGCCCTGCAGACGGGCATGTCGTTCTTTGACCTCAGAGCGCAGAAAGGACTGCTGCGTGACATCATGATTCGCAACTCCAATACAGGTGAATGGATGGTGCTCATACAATTCCATTACGACGAACCAGATGATGAGCAAAAAGCGAAACTGTTGTTGCAGCATATCGCCGGGCTGTTCCCGCAAATCACATCGCTCCTCTATGTCGATAACCAGAAGTGCAATGATACTTTTGGCGACCTCGACATCCAGGTGTTCAGCGGCAATGACCATATCTTTGAGATGATGGAGGACTTGAAGTTCAAAGTGGGACCGAAAAGTTTCTACCAGACCAATACGGAGCAGGCCTACCATCTCTATTCCGTGGCAAGGGAGTTTGCCGGACTCACAGGCGGTGAGTTGGTCTATGACCTGTATACGGGCACGGGCACCATCGCCAATTTCGTTAGTCGCAAGGCGAAGAAGGTCATCGGCATCGAGTATGTGCCCGAGGCCATCGAAGACGCAAAGGTCAACTCGCAAATCAACGGCATCGAGAATACGCTCTTCTTCGCCGGCGACATGAAAGACATCCTCACCGATGAGTTCATCGCTGTGCATGGACGGCCTGATGTGATTATCACCGACCCGCCCAGGGCGGGGATGCACGGCGATGTGGTCAAAACCATCATCAATGCGGCTCCCAAACGCATCGTTTACGTCAGTTGCAACCCCGCCACGCAAGCACGCGACTTGCAACTGCTCGACGAGAAGTATGCCGTCATGGCCGTGCAACCCGTAGATATGTTCCCGCATACGCCACACGTGGAGAATGTGGTGCTGTTGCAGATCAAATAACTTCATTATATCAATCATCATGAAAATTGACATTCTATCCCCACAGGCTATTTACGAAGTAGGAAAACGGTCGGGTCAGGAAGACGCCATCTTCCCCAAAATGGGTGAAGCGTCGGAACTGGACAGCCTCTTTATCGTTTGCGATGGTATGGGCGGACATGAAAGAGGCGAAGTGGCCAGCGGCACCGTCACACAAGCCATGGCCGATTTCATCTTCCAAAATACGTCTCCCGAGGAGCCCTTCACAGACACGTTGTTTGAACAAGCGCTTGAAGCGGCTTACCTGAAACTGGATGAAATAGATGATGGTGCGGCTAAAAAACCGGGCACCACTCTGACGTTCCTCTATTTCCACCGCAATGGTTGTACCGTGGCACACATCGGCGACAGCCGCATCTATCATGTCAGACCACAAGAGGGTAGGGTGCTGTACCGCTCGCGCGACCACTCTGTCGTCTATGACCTCTATCTCGCAGGAGAGATTGAGTTTGACGAGATGAACCGGCAACCCAACAAGAATATCATCACCAAGGCGATGATGCCGGGCAAGGAGCAACGGCAGAAAGCCAATATCGTGCATATCGCTGATGTCAAACCCGGCGATTACTTCTACCTTTGCTCTGACGGCATGCTCGAAGAGATGACCGATGGACAAATCGTTGAGATTCTGTCTTCCAATGCGACGGACGAGCAAAAGAAGAATAGGTTCATCGCAGAGACGAAAGAGAACAAAGACAACCACTCTGCTTATCTCATCCATGTAGATAAGGTGACCGCCGAACGCCGTGATGTCAACCTGCCCGACAATGAGGCGCAGATGATGGCGAAATCTGTCAGACGCGTGGACGTGGATGACGATGCCGTGGTGGTGCAACTGCAGCCCGAAGAGACGCAGACCATCACGAAAGGACAGGCACAAACCTCTCGGACAAGGTCTGCTCAATCCTCCAAAGCTGCCCAGAGCTACCAACCCGCTCAGACATCCAAATCTGAGGCTCGGGAGAATAGGACACGCCGCTCATTGCTCATTCCGATTATCACCACGGCGGCATTGTTGCTGATCCTCGCCGGTGTCTATTTCACTTGTAGCGGAAAAGACGAAAAAGCCGTGAAGAAAGACGAGGTGGCAACCGACACCGTGGCTGAACCCGTCAAGAAACCGGAGAGGGATACAATGAATATCGCTGGCGGAGAAGTGGGAAAAACCGCTCTGCCTACTCCTACAGACGGATTGCAACAGCCCGAGCAGAAGCAGCCTGAAGAAAAGAAAAAAGAGGAGCCGAAACCCAAGGAGGGGAACAACCCCGCCGCAGGCAATAACGAGGGCAACGCTCCAAGTGGAAATACCGATTCTACCACACCCGCCAACGGCTCGACAGGTGCCAATCCATCGACAGAACCTGTGGCAAATCCTACAACACCAGTACAACAGGCGCCACCTGCCAACACTGACGTTGCACCCGCTAACACACCGGCACCACAACCGGCACAACCCGCTTCTCCGGCACAGCCCGTACCAAAGGATATTATTCCCAGTGAATAACCCTGACTTACCTTTCGGAAGTTAAAGAAGTTAAGGATGTTAGAGAAGTTAAAGGACATTAATCAAAGTATTCCAATAACTTCTTTAACTACTTAAATTCCAAGAATTTGAGAACAAACGAAACATGAGTTACTTTAAGTATTCTACAATGACCATTGGAAGTCATGTCGGTCACCTAAGTAGGTACGCGGCGTGCCGCGTCCGCAACTAAAAGTTGAGTTAAAGTAATTTAGGCGGTCAAAACGACCGCCTTTTTTTGTTGGCTAAAATAGCGTTCTCAGAACTCTTAGTCCTCTGAAATCCGTATAATTCCCATATTCCTAAAAAGTCATAGGGAAATTCCCCCTTTCCTATAGGGATTTTTCTTTTGAACGCATGTCAGAACCCACTAACTTTGCAGCATACAAAGTTGAATGATGTCAAACCCATAAAAAAGTACAATTATGAAACGGTATATTCTTTTACTCGCAACAGTTATCATGTTTGCCATGGCGGCAAATGCGGCAACCGACTTCCGTCCAAGACACCCGCGTTATCGTCATAACCACTCCTTGCGCTATGTGAGATTCGCACCACGCACATGTCCCGCTTGTGCCTTCATCGCCAGACACCATGGCATGCGCCCCACACCGCCGCCACCGCCACGCCATCACGCGCCGGCACCCAGGCATCACCGTCCGGCGGCACATCCCAGACGACACCATAAAGCATATCGGTATAGAAGATAATCTTAGATGTACTCAGCCAACCAAAAACTACGAATAAGTCCCATGAACAAAGCAATCGCCGCTCATTTTCGAGCGGCGATTGTTATTTGTTGATGTATGCGTGGTTATTAACTGACGTATTCCTGCCAACTCTTCACAGGAATATCCTCTAACTTCATCGCGCAGAATGCCTCAATAAAGGCTTTAGCCAAGCGCACGTTGGTCATCAGCGGGATATTGTGGTCGATGGCTCCACGGCGGATACGGTAACCATTGGTCAACTCGCGCTTGCTGTGGTTCTTCGGAACATTGATAATCAAGTCGAACCGGTGGGCGGCAATCATGTCCATCACATTGTTGTCACCTTCCTCGTCGGGCCAGCTCACGGCTGTTGCCGTCACACCGTGCTCGTTCAGGAACTTAGCGGTGCCGGCGGTGGCGTAAATCTCGTAACCCTTTTGCACCATCAGGCGGCTTGGCTCCAACAGGTCGACCTTGCCTTTCACACCACCCGAAGAGATGAGCACGTTCTTCTTCGGCAGACGGTAACCCGTGGCAATCAGCGCGTTCAGCATGGCCTCGTTGAGGTCGTCGCCCAGGCAACCCACCTCGCCGGTAGATGACATGTCAACACCCAAAACGGGGTCGGCATTCTGTAAGCGGGCGAAGGAGAACTGCGATGCTTTCACGCCGATACGGTCGATGTCAAACTCGCTGCGGTCGGGCTGACTGTATGGGGCGTCGAGCATGATGCGGGTGGCCGTCTCGATGAAGTTGCGCTTCAAAATCTTACTCACAAACGGGAACGAACGCGAGGCACGCAGGTTGCACTCAATCACTTTCACCTGACGGGCTTTCGCCAGGAACTGGATGTTGAACGGACCGCTGATGTTCAGCTCTTTCGCTATCTTGCGGGCTATCTTCTTAATCTGGCGGATGGTCGAGAAGTAGATGTGCTGGGCGGGGAACACCATGGTGGCATCGCCGGAGTGGACACCGGCATACTCAATATGCTCGGAGATGGCGTATTCCACCACTTCGCCCTTGTCGGCCACAGCGTCAAACTCAATCTCTTTCGTCTCCTGCATGAACTGCGACACCACCACGGGATAGTCCTTGCTCACCTCGGTGGCCATCTTCAAGAAACGCTCCAATTCTTCGTAACTGTAGCATACGTTCATGGCAGCACCGGAGAGCACGTAGGAGGGACGCACCAAAACGGGGAAGCCCACTTGCTCCACAAACTCTTTGATGTCGTCGAACGAGGTGAGGGCACGCCAGGCGGGTTGGTCGATGCCTAACTTATCGAGCATGGCGGAGAACTTATCGCGGTTCTCGGCACGGTCGATGTCAACAGGCGAGGTTCCTAACACGGGCACACCCTGCAAGTGCAGTTTCATGGCCAGGTTGTTCGGTATCTGTCCGCCGACGCTCACAATCACACCGCGTGGCTGTTCCAAATCGATGACATCGAGCACGCGCTCCAACGACAATTCGTCGAAATACAGGCGGTCGCACATGTCGTAGTCGGTCGAGACGGTCTCGGGGTTGTAGTTAATCATGATCGACTTATAACCCAGTTTTCGGGCGGTGTTGATGGCATTCACCGAGCACCAGTCAAACTCCACCGACGAACCGATGCGATAGGCACCGGAACCCAGCACCACCACCGATTTCTCATTCTTATAATAGTCAATGTCGTGGCCGCTCACGGCGTAGGTCATATACAGGTAGTTGGTCAACTCGGGATGCTCGCTGGCCACCGTGTTGATGCGTTTCACTGCGGGCAGGATGCCACGCTGCTTGCGTTGGCGGCGCACTTCTAAATTCTCCTTCACCATGTTGCCTTTCGCGGGTTTCAACACGAAACGGGCAATTTGGAAGTCACTGAAACCTGCGGCTTTCACCTCGCGCAGGAAATCATCGCTCAGGTCTTCCACACGGTTGTATTTCTGCAATTCGTGTTTCAAATCCACGATGTGTTTCAGACGTTCCAAAAACCACTTGTCTATCTTGGTCAGCTCTTCTATACGCTCCACGGTGTAGCCCTCTTCCAATGCCTGGGCGATGGCGAAGATACGCAGGTCGGTCGGGTTCGACAACTCTTCTTCGATATTGTCAAAACGGGTGTGGTCGTTGCCCACAAAACCGTGCATACCCTGGCCAATCATACGCAGACCTTTCTGAATCATCTCCTCAAATGAACGGCCGATAGACATGATTTCGCCCACCGACTTCATCGACGAGCCAATCTGACGGCTCACACCGGCAAACTTGGTCAAATCCCAACGGGGGATTTTGCAAATCATGTAGTCCAACTGAGGTGCCACATAGGCGGAGTTGGGCGTGCCCATCTCACCGATCTGGTCGAGGGTGTAACCCAAAGCAATCTTAGCTGCCACAAAAGCAAGGGGATAGCCCGTGGCTTTGGAGGCCAAGGCTGATGAACGGCTCAGACGGGCGTTCACTTCAATGATGCGGTAGTCGTTGGACGTGGCATTGAATGCAAACTGGATGTTGCACTCGCCCACAATGTTCAAGTGACGGACGCACTTGATGGAGAGCTCTTGCAACATCTTCACTTGGTCGTCGGTAAGCGAACAGGTGGGGGCCACAACGATAGATTCGCCCGTATGGATGCCCAGCGGGTCGAAATTCTCCATCGAAGCGACGGTGAAACAGTGGTCGTTGGCATCGCGTATCACCTCAAACTCAATCTCTTTCCAACCTTTCAGCGATTCCTCAACCAATATCTGGGGGGCAAAGGTGAAGGCACTCTCTGCCAATTCCACAAACTTCTTCTCGTCGGGACAGATGCCGGAACCAAGACCGCCCAAGGCATAGGCCGAACGGATCATGACGGGGTAACCAATCTTGCGGGCGGCTGCCAACGCATCGTCCATCGTCTCTACGGCCTGGCTCACCGGGGTCTTTAAATCGGCCTCGTCCAGTTTCTTCACAAACAAATCGCGGTCTTCGGTGTCCATGATGGCTTCCACGGAGGTGCCCAACACCTGAACGCCGTATTTCTCCAAGGTGCCATTCAAGTGAAGCTCTGTGCCGCAGTTCAACGCTGTCTGTCCGCCAAAGGCCAACAGAATGCCGTCAGGCTGCTCTTTCTTGATAATCTCAGTCACGAAATGGGTCGTCACTGGCTGAAAATACACTTTGTCGGCAATACCCTCAGAGGTCTGAATCGTTGCGATGTTCGGATTCACAAGCACAGAAGAGATGCCTTCTTCACGCAAGGCTTTCAAGGCCTGCGAACCTGAATAGTCAAACTCACCTGCCTGTCCGATTTTCAGCGCGCCGGAACCTAAAACCAGCACTTTGCTTAATTTCTTTGTCATTGTTTGGGATTTTTTACGAATAACCGATTAAATCGGAGGTGTTCTTACACACCTTCTTGTTAATTCGGCTGCAAAAGTACAAAAAAACTGCCAATTATTCCCGTCACCACATCTTTTTTATTCCTTTTTTTTCTTAAAAAGTAAACAATTGTAATCTTGCGAACGCGTTTTCGTATATTTTGTGTATTTTTGCAACGTTTTTAAGCTTTTTACTATGAATTCGCACGCAACGATCATTATTCGAGAACTGACGATTGGCTATCGTTTGCACGCAAGGCAACAGAAGGTGGTGTCGGAGAAAATGAACGCTTCGCTGATGCCTGGACAGATGACGTGTCTGATTGGAACGAACGGTGCCGGCAAATCTACGCTCATGCGCACCCTCGCTGGTTTCCAAAAACCACTGGCGGGGGACGTCGTGCTGATGGAAAAAAATATGAAGGATTATACGGACAGGGAACTGGCCAAACTCATCGGAGTAGTGCTCACTGAAAGGGTGGACGTCAGCAATATGTCGGTCACGGAGATGGTGGCGCTCGGGCGCTCGCCTTATACGGGGTTCTGGGGAAGGCTCAACGACGAGGACCGCCAAATCGTTGACGATGCTGTTCAGATGGTGGGCATCACACATCTGGCCGGGAGGATGATACAGACGCTGAGTGACGGCGAACGGCAGAAAGTGATGATTGCGAAGGCATTGGCTCAGCAGACGCCGGTCATCCTCTTAGACGAGCCTACGGCGTTTCTCGATTACCCCTCTAAGGTCGAGGTGATGCAACTCCTCAAACATCTCAGTCGCGAGGCGCAAAAGACTATCATGCTGTCCACCCACGACTTGGAACTCGCACTTCAAATGGCCGACACGCTTTGGCTCATGGGTGCTAACGGAAAACTCCATATCGGTTCCCCTCATGATTTAGCTACTCATGGCCAACTCTCCCAACTCATTGAGCGCGAAGGCATCGTTTTCGACCGAAACAACCTCACCATCAAAGTGTCTTAACTGAGCCCAAAAGGGGAGAGGGGTAGCGCGAAACCTCGATGCGGGGTCAATTAGTGATCACACACCCATCTCAAACAAAAAAGCACCTCAAAAACGAGGTGCATTTTATTTGGAAGATGAAAATTACTTCAATCTCTCTGCCTGTTGTATCATGTTTACATTCCGTTGCTCTAATGGAGTTAATTTCACATTCTTAGAGACGGGTTTATACCAAGGCTGTTGCAGGAAATAGGTGCGCAAGTCAGCCTCGCTGAAGATGTAACCATGACGGGCATAAATCTCATTTCGCATGATACGCAAATCACTCTTGGTGAAACCGGCCAATTCATTCGGAGAATTGATGGCTTCCGACGAGGCCCAGTCAAAACGTCCCTGTCCTTTCGCATAGTATGTGCTCACGGGCTCGGGTTTAGCAGGTTCGGGCTTTGCCGGCTGAGTCACATCAGGCTTGGTGGGTTCGGGCTTGGTGGGTTCGGGTTTTTCGGGCTGTGTGGGCTGCGTGTTGTTTTGCTCAATGTCTGACGAATTGTTGTCGTCTTTCTTGTCACCGTCCTCTTCATCGTCATTATCCGTGTCAGTGTTTCCTGTGTTTTCTTCTTCATCTTCGCCTTCGTCGTCCTTGCCCAGGGTGCTGTTTGTGGACTCTTCTTCATCATCATTGTTCGTAACGGTGGTTGAAGCGGTGGTCGAAGAACTCGATGAACTGCTGCCCTTGTCTTTCAATACGAACTCATACAGCGCCCAGCCGCCACCGCCTAATAATGCGGCAATCAACAGGCCTAACACAATCCATAAACCGGTCTTGCTCTTCTTCTTGGGCTCCTCTGGCTGACGGTAGGGGTCCTGGCCGGCATATTGCGGTTGTCCATATTGGGGCTGACCATACGGCTGTTGTTGCTGATATTGCGGCTGCGGTTGTTGATATTGCGGTTGCGGTTGTTGATACTGTGTCTGTCCGGGGATAGGAGCCGGGCCTACAATGGGTATTTCCTGCGGCTGCGGTTGCTGCACGGGAGCCTCATACTGCGGTTGCTGCGGAATGTCATACTGCGGTTGTTGTGGTGCCTCATACTGAGGCTGTTGCGGTGCCTCATACTGCGGCTGCTGCGGAATGTCGTACTGCGGAGCCTCATATTGGGGCTGTTGCACGGGTGCCTCATACTGCGGCTGCTGCGGAATGTCGTACTGCGGAGCCTCATATTGGGGCTGTTGCACGGGAGCCTCATACTGCGGCTGCTGAGGAATGTCATACTGCGGAGCCTCATACTGGGGTTGCTGCACGGGTGCCTCATACTGTGGCTGCTGAGGAATGTCGTACTGCGGGGCCTCGTATTGGGGCTGCTGCACGGGGGCCTCATACGGTGGTTGGGCGGCGGGGGCTTGTGCATTCATTAGGTTAGCACCGCACTCGGGACAGAACTTCGATCCGTCTGCGATTTCATGTTGACAGAATATACATCTCATGATTGTTCCTTTCTGTTATATAAATGATGTGAATAGATACGTTTTAGTTCTCTTTCCGGTTAATCATGTGCAAAAATAATCATTTTCTTTCATAACTCAAAGATTTTACCTCTTTTTATTTTGACTATTGTAAAAAAAGTGGTATTTTTGGCGCATGAATTCAGAAATCATACCGCCAAACGCTGAGAAGGCGGAATCAAATATGCAGGGCAGACAGGTCGTTGACAAAGTGGTAGAGGCCGCTAATGACAACTGTCCCTGGTATGCCTTAAGATTGTTTAAAGGCAAACAAAACGCCGTTGAAGATTATTTCAAAGACCATGACATGGAATGTTTCGTGCCAAGGCAAATGGTTGATTATGAGGATAAAAAAGGTAGAATCAGGCATCAACTGCGCCCGGTAGTCACCAATTTGGTCTTTGTCAAAAAAACGGTGACCACACAACGGATGACCGAACTCGTGCAGCAATCCAATTTTCAAATTCTTGTCATCAGAAAAGAAAGAGGTAGCAAGGAATACAGTGAGATTCCCGCACGGCAGATGCTGGAATTCAAGGCGATGTGCAATCCTGAGATGGGAGAGGGACTGTTCCTTTCGCAGGAAGAGGCAAGTCTGAAACCCGGCGATCCTGTGGAAGTGAGGTTCGGTCCATTAAAAGGTTTGACGGGCCGATTGGTCCGCCAAAACCGTAAGTATTATCTGTTGAAAGAGGTGACCGGACTGGGTGTCATGGTCAGAGTCTCGCGCTGGTGCTGCAAGGCGATGAAAGGAAAGTGAGTCAAAACTCACTTGTGAAGTGGAAGCGGATGTGCTTGAAATCCTCTTGCGCCATCGTCAACACATAGCCTGAGTCGGCCAGGAACACATCGCGCCCTTCACGGTCCTTGGCCATGTACTGGTATTTGCGCTTTTTGAAGTTTTCCAATTCTTTGTCGTCATCGCTCTCTATCCAACAGGCTTTGTGCAGATGCACGGGTTCCCAACGGCATTTGGCGTTGTATTCATTCTCCAAACGGTATTGGATGACCTCGAACTGCAACTGCCCCACCGTGCCGATGATCTTACGCCCGTTGAACTGATTGACGAACAACTGGGCCACGCCTTCGTCCATCAATTGTTCAATGCCTTTGGCCAACTGCTTCGAGCGCATTGGGTCGTCATTCTCAATATATTTAAACATCTCGGGCGAGAAGGATGGAAGACCGCGGAAATGAATCAGCTCGCCCTCGGTCAGTGTGTCGCCAATCTTGAAGATGCCGTTGTCAGGCAGACCTACGATGTCGCCGGGATAGGCTTCATCGATGGTCTCTTTGCGTTGTGCCATGAATTGGGTGGGGGAGGAGAAACGAAGGGTCTTGCCCTGACGCACATGCAGGTATGGCTGGTTGCGAACGAAACGGCCGCTGCACACCTTGCAGAACGCGATACATGAACGGTGGTTGGGGTCGATGTTGGCGGTAATCTTAAAAATGAATCCCGTAAACTTCGGCTCTTCGGGTTCTACCAGCCGTTCTTCGGCCTGGGTGGGACGGGGCGACGGGGCTATCTTCACAAAACAGTTCAATAATTCTTGTACACCGAAATTGTTCAGTGCGGAACCGAAAAAGACGGGGGCCACTTCGGCGGAACGGTAGTCGTCAACGTTGAACTCGGGATAGACACCATCGACCAACTCCAAGTCATCGCGCAACTGTTGCGCATCTTTCCCGCCTACGCGGGAGTCCAACTCGTCGCTGTTGACATCTACTTCCACTTTCTCCGTCACACGCTGCTTGTCGGGGGTGAACAAGTCCAACTTCCCTTCGTAAATGTTGTACACACCTTTGAACTTCGCACCTTGGTTGATAGGCCATGACAGGGGGCGCACCTTGATTTGTAATTCCTGTTCCAACTCATCTAACAGGTCAAACGGGTCGCGACCCTCACGGTCCATCTTGTTGATGAAGATAATGACAGGCGTGTTTCGCATACGACACACGTTCATCAGTTTGCGCGTCTGGGTCTCCACACCCTTGGCGCCGTCCACCACGATGATGGCGGAGTCGACGGCGGTCAAGGTGCGGTAGGTGTCCTCGGCAAAATCTTGGTGACCCGGGGTGTCGAGGATGTTCACCTTATAACCCTCGTAGTCAAACTCCATGACTGAGGTGGAGACGGAGATACCACGCTGTTTCTCTATGTCCATCCAGTCAGAAGTGGCGGTCTTCCTGATTTTATTGCTTTTCACAGCACCTGCCACCTGTATCTGACCGCCAAACAACAGAAACTTCTCTGTCAGGGTGGTCTTTCCGGCATCAGGGTGAGATATAATCGCAAATGTGCGGCGTCTTTCTATTTCTTGATTCATAGTCTTACTTGAACGTATGCACGTTACTAATTACTTTATATTTTTTACTCAACTTTCGGAAGTTAAAGAAATTAAAGAAGTTAAAGAAGTTAAGGAAGTTAAAGAAGTTAAAAGACATTAGTCAAAGTATTGCTGCTCCTTTTATGCATACAAGAAGGGGGGGGTAATGTCCTTTAACATCCTAAGCGAAGCGACAACTTCTTTAACTACTTAAATCCCAAGAATTTGAGAACATGCGAAACATGAGTTTTTTTATTTTTTATTTTTTACTTCTTTACTTTTTTACTTTTCTTTACTTTTTTACCTTTTTACTTTTCCAATGCTTGGATGCACTTCTCCAGTGATTCCTCCCAATGGGGAATCTCTATGCCGTATGTGGCCTTGATTTTGCTCTTGTCCAAAACAGAATAGTGGGGACGGTGAGCGGCAGTGGGGTATTCTGATGTGTGAAGCGGGCGGACATGGCAAGTGGTGATGCCGCTGATGCGGTGGATGGCTTTTGTAAAGTCGTACCAACTTGTCACACCTTCGTTCGTGAAGTGATAAACGCCAGGTTGGATGCCTTTCCCGATGATGGTCAGGATGGCTTGAGCCAAATCGTGGGCGTAGGTTGGCGTGCCAATCTGGTCGAAGATGACGCCCAACTCGTTGCGCTCACGACCCAGGCGAATCATGGTCTTCACAAAATTATTTCCGTATGAGGAGTATAGCCAGGCCGTACGGATGATGACGCTGCGACTGCAAAACTTAGAAACGCCCAATTCGCCGGCCAACTTTGTGGAACCATACACACTGTCCGGACTCGGGGTGTCGTCTTCCAAATAAGGAGTATGCTTCGTCCCGTTAAAGACATAGTCGGTGGAGATATGTATCATCCAACCGCCTCGCTTTTCTACGGCCGCGGCCAGATAAGCGGGAGCCACCGTGTTCAAAGTCGTACACTGTTCTTTCGCACTCTCGGCCTTGTCCACTGCCGTATAGGCGGCGCAGTTCACGATGCCGTTTATCTCATGACGAGCCACAAAGTCTTCCACCGCCAACTGGTTGGTGATGTCTAACTCATCCACATCGGTATTGAAAAAGCAATACTCCTCATATTGGCTTTCCAACGCCCTGATTTCACTTCCCAACTGACCGTTACAACCGGTCAACAATATATTCTGCTTACTCATATCTTTATAAATACACAATTCCTAATTCACAATTCCTAATTCTTCATCGCCGCAGGCGACAACTCAAAATTTTTCGGTCATAGACCTCAACAACTCGTCAAAATTCAACATTCAACATTCAAAACTCAACGTCCTTTTGATAATAATCCGAGAGCATACCAATGAATGTTGTTATCTCACGGATAGCATTCTGGGTGCCAGGCGTAATCTCCTTTTTCTGCAAACGAAGCAGCATCACGCCATATAGGGCATTCAGACACGTTTCTATCTCGTTCTCGTCTTTGTTGGCACCACGGTTGCGCAACTCCACGATAAATGGCAGCACCTTGTAGTATTCGCTGTGGTAAAAAGGAAAATTGGAACTGTCGAGCAACTGGGCGTGGAGCTCTATCAGTTGCTGGACAATCAATTGGTTGATTTGAAGATGTCCGTGTTCACGGCATCCCTCTTGGTTGATCATACGCACCAAGTCGCCATACCAGTCGGTCAACTCTTCTTTCTGTTCCTCAGTGTAGTCGAACCGGTTGATATACTCTTTCTGTAGCCGAGACAGATTGCAACCGTAGGCGCGGATGATGTCTTCTACCTGCCACATATACAGCAGGTATTCGGCGATATTCTTCTTGCGCAGTTCTTGAGCAATATACATATAAATAAGGTGTGATATGATAGAAATAAAATGAGGACAAAGGACAAGTGTAAACTACTCAGTAATGGAAGGTGAACAGATTAAAAACAGTACCGAGTAAAATGACCACGGAGATGAGTATCACCACACTGCCGATGACTTTGTTGATGATGATAATACCGGTGTCCTCAAATTTGTTACGTATCTTGTCGATGAGCCATGTCAAACCGTACCACCAAAGCAAGGCTCCGCCGATGATGCTCAAGTAGCCGACCAACATGTCAAACGGATGGTCGGGGACAATAAAGGCCAACTGGGCAAAGAGGGCCATGAACAGGATGATAATCAGGGGATTGGAAAAAGTCACCAAAAAAGCAGTCACAGTGTTGTGCCATAAGGTGCCTTTTTTCTTGCCGCTTCTGCGCATGTTCTTGGTGGGGTTGGAACGGTAACTGAAAACACCGAACACCAATAACATGATGCTGCCGACAATCTGCAAATAAAAACGGGTCTGAGCATTGTTAATCAAGTCCATCACAAAACTCATGCCGAATCCCGTAATGAGCGCATAAATGAGGTCACTCGCTGTCGCACCGACACCGGTGGCAAAACCATACCAACGCCCCTTGTTCAAGGTGCGCTGAACGCATAATATGCCGACCGGACCCATCGGAGCTGATACTAAAATGCCAATAATCAACCCCTTGAAGATGATATCTAATATGTCAATATGAAACTCAAATGGCATAGCGTCTGCAAAATTGCTAAAAAAATGTGAAAGACGCAAATTTTTCAATATAAACTTTGTTATAACACGTTTTTTTCATAACTTTGCCAAATCATTATCTAACCAATATTAACTAAAAGCATGAACGAACAATCAGAATTGAAGCCATACGTCATTGGCTTGGACTTAGGAGGTACTAACTCAGTTTTTGGAATCGTGGACAGCCGTGGCGACATCAAGGCTACAACGGCCATCAAAACACAGGGATACGACACCGTTGAGGAGTATGTGGAAGCATCGGTGATCGCGCTCCAACCGATTATCGAAGAAGTGGGAGGTATCGGGAAAATCAAAGCCATGGGTATTGGTGCTCCCAATGCCAATTATTATAAAGGTACCATCGAGTTCGCTCCCAATCTCTCTTGGGGCCATAACGGCATCGTGCCACTCGCTGACATGTTCAAAGAGAAACTCGGTGTGCCCGTGGCGATGACCAATGACGCCAATGCGGCTGCCATCGGAGAAATGACATACGGCGTGGCCAGAGGTATGAAAAACTTTATCGTCCTCACTCTCGGCACAGGTGTGGGTTCTGGTATTGTCATCAACGGACAACTCGTGTATGGTTGCGATGGCTTCGCTGGCGAACTCGGACACGTCATCATGCGTCGTGAGAACGGACGCGTCTGCGGATGCGAGCGCAAGGGATGCCTCGAGGCTTACTGCTCTGCTACGGGCGTGGCTCGCACGGCACGTGAGTTCTTGCAGACGTCAGATGAGCCGTCGCTGCTTCGTGACATGAACCCTGCCGACATCACTTCGCTCGATGTGTCGATTGCCGCAGGTAAAGGTGACAAACTGGCTCTGCGCGTCTATGAATTTACAGGCGAGATGCTCGGAGAGGCTTGCGCCGATTTCGCTGCTTTCTCTTCCCCCGAGGCGTTTATCTTCTTCGGAGGACTCACGAAAGCCGGCGACCTGATCATGGAGCCGATCAAGCGCAGCTATGATGAGCATGTGCTCAAAATCTTCCGTGGAAAGGCGAAATTCCTCATCAGCGGACTCGATGGCTCTTCTGCAGCCGTCCTCGGTGCTTCCGCTATTGGATGGGAAATCTAACATCCAGAAAGTTAAGGTGTTACATCGTTGCGGGGCCATTCCGTTATTTCGTGATTCCGTTATTTCGTTGTCACGTGATTTCGTTATCTCGTTATCACTTTATCACGTTATTTCGTTATCTCGTTATAACGTAATTTCGTAATAACGTTATCCCATCGCTTTTTCATTTCGATGTCGTGCCATCCCGTCATGACGCCATCCCGTCTCTTCTCTAAACCGTTTGCTTGTTTCGCCAAAAGCGCCGTCCA
>JAEEGL015744140.1_pt1 | contig 16268 bp, 12 predicted proteins | sample 9134231 | NCBI WGS metagenome assembly JAEEGL01 (sample SAMN16246548, study PRJNA631951) | gut metagenome | biome: gut microbiome; feature: rumen; material: fiber-attached | host: Bos | place: Iran: Karaj | collected 2018-10
CAAAAAATTCAAGAAGGCTTTAAGAACATCTTGGATGCCGGATTTGTCAAAGCCGGAAGAATGTCGGTACACAGCGTGGTTTGTTGCTACAACCTGACGGAGATTCCCGAAATGTGGCGCTATTGGCGCAAACTCGGCATTACACCGCAAGTGCAGATAATGTCATCACCTACCAAGCGGGAAAAAGAGGATGAATTGCAAGTCACTCCGGCAGAATTGAAAGATTTATTTTATTTGTTGTCGGATATTGATCGGCGCGAGTTCGGATTTGAATGGGAGCCGCGTCCGCCGATGGCACCGACAGGGTGCACGGTTTGCATGACCTCATGCGGGTTGCGTCAGGACGGCACCGTCACCATTTGCGCCTATTCCGAAAACCAAATCGGAAAGTTTCCGGAAGAAAAACTCGCCGTTATCATGAACAAAGATTATACCAAAAGATTTCACCGCATAAACGAATATATTAAAGGCAAATGTGCAACCTGCGAAATGAACAAAAAGTATTGTTGCTACGGTTGTCGCGCCCACCAAATATGTTTGAGTGGCGATCCTTTTGCGGAATACGAATTTTGCTGGAGATAATGAAAAGTGTTTGGAAGTAAAATCTTATTGAAATTGCTGAAGAACGTCGGTGTTGATAAAATCTTCGGCATTGTCGGTCGCGAAGGCGAAGCTGTTCTTTTTGATGAAGATGCGGATTTTGTTTTGGTTCGACACGAAGAAACCGCTGGTATTGCCGCCGAGGTCAACGCTCGCCTGACCGACAAGGCACAGGCCTGTTTTAGCACTCTCGGACCGGGCGTTACCAACTTGAGTACCGGCGTGGCATCCGCCTTTAAGGACGGTTCTCCGCTGATCGCGATTGCAGCACAAGTCGAACGCAATATACGGCATCCGGAAGTGCACCAATATTTGGATAATGTTGCGCTGATGAAACCTATTACCAAACTTTCCGTTGAGCCGGAGAGTATTGAAGAATTGATAGCCACATTCAAAAAACTTCCCGCAATCTTATACAGAGGCAAGCCGGGGCCTGTTTTTATCAGTATTTGTATAGATTTACTCAAAACTGATTACCCTATAGAAGATAAAGATTTGAAAATCGCGCCTTATGTCGCCGAGCGGATATTACCGAATACCTCAAAATTGAAGGCTTTATACAACAAAATCAAACAGGCGCGACAACCGCTAATTTTAGCAGGCGGCAAAGCAATGCATGCCGCACGGGAAGTTGCCGAATTTGCAACTGCATTCAATATTCCGGTCGGTACCAGTTTAGCTGGAAAAGGCGTTATTTCCGAACAATCGGATTTATCCGTCGGCACCGTCACCAAATACTGGAGCGTTTTGTTAAAAGACGGTCTGCGCCATGAATTGTTCGCTAAAATTGACCTTTTGATTTTAATCGGGTTTGATTATGCGGAAGATTTGACAGCCTCTGTTTGGGATAATCAACCGACAGAAACATGGAATATTACCGAAAACCATGCGGATTTGCATGGATTGATGCACATAGATTCAGAAATTGAGGCCGATATCGGCCGAACACTCGCCGATTTATGTCATATGACTCCCGCGTATAAAAAGGAACTTACTTTAGATATAAATAAAATTAAACAGGCTAAGCGAGAAAAAATCTCCGATGATTTGACGCCTTATTCCGTTTTTGCCAAATTGAGAGAACTGATGCGACCTGAAGATTTGTTGATATCCGATGTCGGTATGCACAAGCATTTTTGCGCTCTGTTTTTTGAGGCCTTAAAACCGAATACTTATTTCTGTTCAAACTGCCTTGCCACGATGGGTTTCGGACTGCCGGCGGTTATAGGCACACACTTTACCTCTCCGCAAAAAAGAATAGTTCTGGTCTGCGGCGACGGCAGCTTTCATTCCGTCAGTCAAGATATTACAACCTGCGTAAAATACAGGATTCATCCAGTAGTTATTCTGTTTAACGATTCTTCATACGGTCTGATTCGCTATTATCAACAAAGGGGCAATGGACGCAACGACGATACTTCGACCAAACTCGCGCGGGTGGATTTTCCCCTGTTGGCAAAGGCAAACGGCGGTCGCGGATTTACGATAAATACCCTTGAGGAATTCGAAACCGTTTGCCGCAATGCCTTATCTTCCGACATTTTCACTTTGTTGGAAATCCCGCTGAATTATGCAACATTGCTAAATAACTAGAAAGGAAATGCTCATGACAAACCGTAAGCAACCATTACCGCCTCCCGTTATCAGAGGATGGAACGCAACCCCCGAAGAAAGAGAGCAGGCTATCAAAGAAAACAAAATGCTGCATATGTATGCTGGAACCAGCAATATGTGCAACTTAAGATGTATTTATTGCCATACCGCCGGCGGTCGACCATTGCCTGGTGAGATGACGCTTGAAGAACGCCTTGATGTTTTGCGACAGGCCAAACAATTGGGGTGCAAATATGTGCATATTTCCGGTGCCGGCGAGCCGACGATTGACCCGCTCTTATGGAAGCAGATCGACTATATCAACAAACACGATATGATTCCGACCGTTTTTACACACGCAAAAGATGTTGGTCTGGATTTGGCCAAGCGTTTTTATGATAACAACTGCTCGGTTGTCATCAAAATGCACAGTGCAAAAGAAGATGTCCAAGATTATTACGCAGATGTGCCGGGATATACCCAGAAAAGACTGAAAAGTATTGAAAATCTTATAGCTGTCGGGCTGAATGCCTCAAATCCGACCCGTTTAGGCGCCGATATTATGATTACCAACGATAATAAAGAAGAAATTCCGGATATTTTCCGCTGGGCGCGCGATTACAACATTTTCCCGCTGGTAAAATCGATTATTTGCATGGAACGCGCCACTCAAGACGAAGTACAGAGAAGACTGAAGATTCATCCCAAAGATGTTGAAAAAATTTTCTATAATCTGTTGCATATTGATGAGGAAGAATACGGCTACACATGGACTCCTGCACCGCCGTGGGCCGGTGTTCACTGCGATTACAACTACTACCACGCCCATGTTAGCATTCAGGGAAACATCAAACCATGTATCGGTTTTTCACCGGTTGGAAACATTCGTGACCGCCAAGATGCCCTCATCTATTATTGGAACGACCCAATGATGAAACGAGTCAGAAAATTAAAACATGAAATCAAGGGCATTTGTGCGACCTGTAAAGAAGATTGTTACGGCTGTCCGTGCCGACGGGTGGCCAGAGAGGGCAATGACGAAGCCGCTTTCACTGCAACTTCTTGTTGGGAGGCAAACTTATGACGGGAAATATAGAAAACGCTCTGAAAAATCTGGTCGCTTTTGCCATGGAGAATACCGCTTATTACAAAAACACTCTGCGCCCCGTATCCTCTTTGGCTGATTTTCAAAATCTGCCGATTATCGATTCCAAAGTGCTGGTGCAAAACACACCGCCGCAAAATAAAAATATGCTGTCCGGACTTTTGGCGTCAGCTTATGTATTTTCCACCGGTGGCACCACCGGCTCGCCGAAATATACTTTTCGCGATTTTAAAGATTTCAATGACAATCATCTCTACTTTGATGCATTTGATTTAAAACCGACCGATATTGCCGCCAACTTATTCACTCCCGGCATTTGGGGAACTTACGTCAGCCATAATATCGGGCTGGAAAAAGCCGGTTGCGTAATCGTTCCTATCGGCGGTAGCGATATTGTCGGCTCGCTGTATCAATTTTCTTTGGACACCATGAAAAAATTGGGTGTCAACACTTTGTTGGGCACACCGTCAATCATTGTGCGCACCATCGAGCGTTTGAGAGAAAATCAGGTTGTGCTAAACATTAGAAATGTTTACACCGTGGGCGAAAAGATGTATGATTCCACCTACAAATTCATCAAAGATTTTTTCCCGAACGCGAACATCAAATCAATGTACGGTAGCGTCGATTGCGCCGGTATCGGTGTGCAATGCATTAACTGCGGATCGGCGGATTATCATGTGCTTGACTATGTTTACGTTGAAATTTTGGATGAAAACAACCAGCCGGTTCCCGACGGCGTTGAAGGCGATATCGTGGTTACCGTCTTAAAACACCGGCTGGTGCCGATTATTCGTTATCGCGTCGGTGACCACGGTATTATACTCAAAGAACCTTGTGTCTGCGGCAAAAAAACTCTGCGCGTCATCGGGCGCAGTGACCAAAAAGTGATTATCGCTTCGGCCATTGTTTCGCTTAAAAATATTGAAGCGGCGTTGCGGGATATTCCACAACTGACCGGTGTCTATCAGGTGCATATCACTAAACGCAACAACAAAGATTTTTTGACCGTAAATTTGGAAACAACCGAGAAAACAGATGACATAATCTCTGCTTTCACATCCAAATTCATGACCTATGAACAGGAATTAAAGGAAGTAATTGAAGAAAACAAATGCGAAAGCCTCGTTGTTAATCTGTGTTTGCCGAATGAAATGGAATTAAATTCTCATTCCGGCAAAGTTAAAAAAATTACCGATGACAGAAAATGAAACCTTTAATTGTTACATGTTACGAACAAATAGTTGATGAAGACATATTTTCAACGGAATTGAAAGAGGTGTTTGCCGATTTTTATCAGGACGAACGCGCCAAGAAAATTTTGCAAAATTCCGTTAAGCCGCAAAAGGTATTCAATATCAAATATCCGCAAAGTCTGAACGGTCTCATTTTAGCAACCGAAATGGAAAGAAACAACATTCCGTATAAACTTGTCAACGGGATGAGTCTTGATGATTTTGCCAAATTGCCGATAGACTCGGAATATTCGCACGTTTTGCTATCCACCACTTTTATTTATACGGTGGAGCAGTTGCGTAAAACCGTTAAAAGAATCCGCCTGAAAACCGACGCTCCGATTATTGTCGGCGGCCCGTTTTTAGCCACAAATGATGATGTTTTCAAAATAAAAGAAATCGATACTTATATTTTGGGAGACGGTGAAAAATCCATAGTGGCTGCGTTGCAGGGCAAACAGCATCTGGGAGTATTCTATCGCGATAAAAACGGTCGGATTGAAATTGACGGCTCACGTAATATTGTCGATATTAACAAAACGCATTACATCAACTGGGATATTTTTATGCGTAATATACCATCGGAAGAGCAGGAAATTTATAAAGAAAATTATATGTTTCCGATTGAAACCATGCGCGGTTGCCCGTTCAAATGCTCATTTTGCAACTATGGTGGCATTGGCCACCGCGAAGTCCGCTACAAAACCGCACGTCGCATTTTTAACGAAGTGCAACGCCTCAATGCCATCGGTGTCAAAAACATCGGCATTTGGGATTCCAATTTTACATTCCCGAAATCTCGCGTTATTGAATTTGCCCGCCTGATTAACGAACATAACCTCAATCATCTCCGATTTAACTCCTATGCGCGTATTACCGATTTAGATGAAGAAGTCGTAAAATCCATGAAAAGCGCTGGGTGGAATATGATTTACATCGGGATTGAATCAGGCAACGATAAGGTGCTAAAACTCGCCAACAAAGGCACCAATGCCGATATGATACGCGAAAAAATGGCGTTGGTGCAAAAATACAAAATCATTCCGTGGTGCAGTTTCATTATCGGTTTGCCAGGCGAAACTCCGAAGAGTCTGCAAGATACCTTTAACCTGATTAAAGATTTGAAATTGGAATACATAAATCTGCAGGTACTGCGTATCCGACACGGTTCTCCGCTGTATGAAAACCCACAAAAGTTTGACCTCACCTTTCAAAACTCGACCGGCGAAGTTTATCAATGGCAACATTCGACCATGAATAACACGGAAGCGGTTACTCAGGCCAAGGAACTGTTCTGCCGAATTGCGGAAGAAACGGATTCACTATGTTTGGAAAATATGATGAATGTTACCAACTTACCGCGTGAATACCCCCCTTACAACAATCCGTTGAACAAAAAAGTGTTGTTGGCGGTACAACACGAAATGGCCCAAAAAATGAAACAGAGATAGGATAAAAATGAGCGGTTTGTCAGGTTGTTTTTCCCAAAGTATCTCTCGCGACACCGTCTCGCGACTTTCCGCCATGCAAGCCCACCGCGGCAATGAGTCGCAGCATTTTTTCTTTGACAAAGCCGCATTATCCGTGCGATTCGCAAAAGATTTGGCAGCGGCTACAGCGAAATGTAAAGATTTTCTGCTGATATTCGACGGCAAACTGTTCAACAAAGATACCTTAATCAAGAAATATAATAAATTACCTGCCAAAGGTAGTGACGCAACAATCTTTTTGGCGCTCTTTGCCGAATACGGAACAAAAATTTTTGGAAAAACAGACGGCATTTTCAGCGCCATCATCTATAATCGGAAAACCGGCGAAATGTTTGCCATCCGTGATTCGTTGGGGGTTAAGCCTTTGTGCTATGCCCGCTCGGATAAAACGCTTTATCTGGCAAGCGAAATAAAGGCGCTCGTTGCCGTCTGTCCGCAAACCAAAATAAAAATCATTAAGCCGGCCTGTTTTTTTGACGGTCATCGGCAAATCGTTTATAAAAAGATCAATTTCAAAACTTTGCGCCAGAATACAAACATCAAAACCGCATTGGTAAAGACGCTGGATACGGCTACCCGTGAAATATTGCGGGATGTGCAGGATACTCATTGCGGAATTTTGTTAAGCGGCGGACTCGATAGCAGTATTGTGGCTTATCATGCCCAAAAATATTGTCCGCAAATTCGCGCTTATGTCATCGGTGTTGAAGGCAGTTCGGACCTTGAATACGCGGCTTTGACGGCAAAGTTTTTACATGTTCCGCTTGATATCGAAATTTTGACTGAAGAAATGATTTTGAGCGCCGTCAAAGATATTATTCGCATTACCGAAAATTATAACAAATATACCGTCATCAACGCCATCCCCGTTTATTATACCGCTCGCAAGGCCAAAGCCGACGGCATAAACACGGTGTTGCTCGGTGACGGTAGCGACGAGCTCTTTGGTGGCTATGATTTTTTCTACAACTACTACACTTACGCCACGTTAAACCGTAGTATTAAAAATTCTTTATTGCAAATTCATAAAACGGAATGTCAGCGCACGGATCGGGTGTTTGGCTCTCAAGCCATTACCGCATTCACGCCTTTTCTCTCACAAGAAGTCGTAAAACTCGCGCTCACCATTAAAAAGGAATTAAAATATAAAGACGGTATCGAAAAATTTATTTTGCGACAGGCCTATCGGGGCAAACTGCCGACCGCCGTCACCGACCGCAAAAAGAGCAACTTATATTTGGGCACCGGCATTGCGGGAATTGTTTCCGCTTGGGCCGATACACAAATCTCAACCGCCCGATTCGAGCGTGAGAAAGTTTTGTATCAGGATTGGAAAATCAGAAGTAAAGAAGAACTTCTGTTCTTTTATTTGTGGAAAGAAATATATCCGCAATTATTCGCTTACGGACCGACGTATTATAAAAGAAAAGACACCGCTTTTTTAAACATCGGTATAAACTTTAAAACTTCAATTTGAGGAGGACCGAATAATGGATGAAAAAACATTGCGCGTCAAAGAAATGTATTCCGAATTCCCATATCCGTATCCCGATCAACAAAACGGTGGATTGGATGATGTGGCTGTTTATATGAAGTTTTTTGAGCGGGAAAACAACGTTTCTTTTGCCAATGCCCGCATTTTGGATGCTGGTTGCGGCACTGGTCATCGCACCGTTGAAATTGCGAAAGCCTATCCCGCCGCGATGGTAGTGGGTATAGATATGACCACCCGTTCATTAAACGAAGCACATCGGCAAGTTGCGGAAATGAACTTGTCAAACGTCGAGTTTTTTGAGCGCAATTTGTTGGAGCCGCTGGATTTTGCGCCGTTCGATTTTATTGTTTCTACCGGTGTCATTCATCATTTGGAAAATCCAGTTTTGGGTTTGTCTCACTTGGTTGATATTCTTTCGGACAACGGCTTTTTATTGCTGTGGCTTTACGGCGCTATCGGTGAATTTGACCGCCGACTGAATCGGGAACTGGTCCGCTCTTTCATGACTTCTGCAGATTCTTTTGCCGACGGTATCGACATAATCCGTGATCTCGGCTTGGGAATTGAATATGATCGCTACGGCAATTCGTATGCAGACAACGAAATAACCAAAAAGGTGCAAAATTCCATTGATGCTGACGCGCTTTTGCACGAAATCGTGGAATTTATGCGTATAGATGACATTATCGAGTTGTTCCGTAAGGCGCACATCAATTACTTCACGCTCGACGGCATTACGCTTTCGGGCGAAGACACGCTCCGCGCCGTGCTGACCAATAAAACGTATCTAGACAATGCCATGAAATTCACCGATATTAAAAAATTTCTCTCGGCAAATTTGCTTAAAAAATATAATTCGTTTGATAAGCAAAGGCGGGCACGCATACTTGAATTGCTGTATAAGCCTGTCGGATACACGGTTTTGGGGTGGAAAAAGAGCCCTCAGGCCGGCGAGAGAATTACGGATGCAACAATTTTGCTGAACGGATGATGAAAATGCTGAGAGTATCAATTAAGGAACCTGCCGATTTCTTGCAAAAACTGCTCAAAAACATTTTTGCTGAGAAGGTGATGTTTAAGGATGATGATTATGATTTACGGATTATCGTCTCGGACTCGCCGACGGATTTGACCGCCCCTAAAACCATATATCTGTCGACAACCGCAACTTACGGAGACCCCGATACCGCCGGCAAAATATTTTATCTGCCGAATTATTCCGATATTAAAGCAAACTTAGAGAAAAACACCTATTATATCAAAGAATTTATTTACTACATACGAACAAAATTTTTCAAAGAACACTCCATCGCCTTTGCGGAGATTTCAATAACCTCTGCCTGCAATTTATCTTGCGAACATTGCAGTATTGCCAAATTAAAATCCGGACCGGCACTGCCGTTTGCGGTTTATAAAAATTTTTTGGATGAGTTCAAAAAACAGGGCGGCCTGGAAGTAACTTTCACGGGCGGAGAGCCTTCTTTGGAATTTGATTTACTTTGCGAACTCACACAATATTGCAAGAGTTTAGGCTTATACAACGGAATTGTTTCCAACGGAATTCCGTTGACGAACGAAAAATTAGCTCTCCTAAAAGCCAACGGCATGAACCACATTCTGGTCACTCTTTACGGTAAAAATCATGACAAATTCACTCGTTCCGTCGGCAGCTTCGCACGCAGCCTGCAAACCGTCCGCGCGGCGCAAAAAATGGGCTTTAATGCTTTGATTTCTACGGTGGCAACACACGAAACACTCAACGACGGCAGTTTCGATTTTCTATTGGATATCGTCAAACGGGAAGGCGTTCGCCTGTTTGTTAACAAAATCACGCCAGTAGGGCGTTACGCCGCAAATATGAAAAATCGTCTTACTGTCGAAGATTTGCGCAAACTTAAAAACTATCTGCAACTGGAGTGTGTCAAAAAAAGCGAAAAGTATTTTTACGGCTACGCTTGGGAATGCCATCAGGCTCATAAACGAATATACATCAGTTCGTCCGGCGATATTTGTCCTTGCCCGTTTGTTCACATATCTTTCGGAAATATTCTGACCGACACACTGGAAACCGTTAAGAGTAAAATTCAAAACTCCGGATTTTTGGGTGAAATCGAAGGTTCTATGTGTCTGGCCTCACAATCCGATGAGTTTATTAAAAACTTTCTCGAGCCGATAGAGGCCGGCAACCCGACATATTATCAACAACATCCGTGGTTTATCAGGAAAGGGCGGTAACGTGATGATTTCACCGTACCGGCAATACTACGCAAACAATAAGATGCTCACCACTTTATGTGAAGAAGGCTCATTTACACGCAAAATGTATTTGCAGGAAATCAGATGGAAAGTCGGCAATTTTATCTGTCTGTTATCAAAATCGGCCCTCAGCGGCAAGGTGTTGGAAATCGGTTGTGCCACCGGCGATTTGCTCCATGCCTTTCCGGCGGTACATAAAACCGGAATTGATTTATCTGCCGAATGTATCGCATTTGCCGCGAAAAAACATCCGGATTGCACTTTTACGGCGGGCGATTATACCGAAATTGACGGCTTTTATGACCTCATCATTCTCTCAGAAGTTTTAGAGCACGTTGAAGACGCTGACGCCTTACTTGATTTTGCGCTTTCGCATTCTCCGAAAGTTCTGTTGAACGTGCCGCTTGAAAACGAGTGCAAACACCCGCCGGCATACGGATTACATATCCATCCCGACGGGCATTTACGCGGATATAAGCGCACTGAAATACTGCAATTTGCGGACAAATTCGGTCGCACGGAAACATATCGCATTCGCTCGTTTAAGCACACGTCTGCATTTTATCTGCAGCAATTACAAAAAGCATGTAAGGGAGTTTTTTCTTTTTCGCCCATTTATTTTTTCCGACTTGTCCGACGCGAAATTCCCGCTTCATTTTTTGCTTTAATATCCACAAATGAGAACAAACATGACTGATTCCATGTTGAAAATATCCGTTAAAGAACCAGACAACAAAATTCGCAATCTGTTGCAGAACGCCTTTGCCGACCAGCTGATTTTTGATGACGAAACACCGGATATTCGCATTGAATATTACACCGATTTGCCGCAAGAATTCACCGACGGCGTTATTTATCTGTCATCTTCTCCAATTTACGGAAATCCAGCGTATGCTGGAAAATTCTTCGCTCGCATAACTTATGAAAAGATAGAGGCGCAGGTTGAAGATAACGATTACTTCATCAAAGAGTTCTTATATTACTTTAAGACCAAATTCTTAAAAGAATACAGTATCGCCTTTGCGGAAGTGGCGCTGACCACACAATGCAATTTAAAATGCGAACATTGTTGTGTCGATCATTTTCGCCCAGTCCGACCGATCAATATCCGTTATTACAAACAGTTTTTGGATGATTTCAAGCAACAGGGCGGGATGGAAGTCACTTTTACGGGCGGTGAGCCGACATTGCAATATGACCTTTTGAAATCGTTGATTGTATATTGCACGTCCATCGGCTTAGATGCGGGGATGATTACCAACGGCACAATGCTGAACAAAGACAAACTGGAAGATTTGAAACAGGTCGGCATTCAATATATTTTCGTATCACTCTACGGCAGCGAAAGTAATCATGACAAATTTACCGCTGTGGCGGGCAGTTACGAGCGCAGTTTGCAAACGCTTAAAGCCGCGCGTGATGCCGGAATCAATACCATGATTTCCACCGTAGCGACTTGCGACAGCCTGCGTAACGGCGATATCGGCAAATTGTTGGAATTGGCCAGCCGCGAACACGTCCGCGTTTATATCAACGATGTCGTGCCGGTCGGCAATTATGCCGACAAGGAAATCCAATCGCTGCCGACACCCGAAAAAGACTTGTTGCAACAATATATGCAACTGGATATGGTCAAGAAAAACGAAAAATATTTTTACGGCTACACCGGTGTCTGCAACCAAATGCGCCGCCGCCTCTACGTCAGTGCTTTCGGAGACGTCTGCCCGTGTCCGTATATCCAAATTTCTTTCGGAAATATCGAACAACAGCGGCTGGACGAAATCAAGGACAACGTAATTAAATCCGGATACCTTAATCAGCCGTATCGCGCCGGTTGTTTGGCGGCTCAGTCCCGAGGTTTTATGGAAACTTTTCTGAAACCGATACATGCAGACAAACCGATAAAATATACCGAACACCCGTGGTTTAAGGGGAAAACAGATGATTTATGACATGCTGTCATGTGCGCCGGAGGCGTTGCTCAAAAATATTGCAAATCCGGATTTTTTACGAAAAGTTACGGGAAGTTTTTCGTGCTATCGGGCGCAAAAGGCCTGCCGCGACCCTTTGGGAATGTCACCGCTTTATTATGCCGAGCAAGACGGAAAAATCGTGTTTGCCCATTCTAAAAAAGAATTATTTAAATGCTTTGCAACAGTTAAAGATTTTCCGCCCGGATACTGTTATGCCAACGGATTCCGCCGTTATTACGACAATGAATATCGCCCCCAAGAAGTCTCGGTTGCCGATTTTAAGCAACACTTCAAAGACAGCGTTGCCGCAGTGACGCAAAACACCGAAACGGCCGTGCTTTTATCCGGCGGAATCGACAGTGCAGCCTTGCTTTTAGAGGCCGCAAAAATTAATCTGCGGATTGAAGCCGTTACGGTCGGCGTCAACCAAAATGCGCCGGATATTATTTCAGCCGCGATTTGTGCGAATGCGTTGGGTATCAAACACCATATTTTCACGGTTGACGAGCAAACAGTTATCAACTTAATTCCCCGCATTATTCGCAATATCGAATCATGGAATTACAGTCTGGTCCGCAATTCCATCCCGACGTTTTTAGCCATGTCATATGCCAAAAAGCTCGGCAACCGCCTGCTTTTAACTGGTGACTGCGCCGACGGTATTTTGGCAGGCCAGCCGTATTTATGGGATTTTAAGAAGCAAAAAGAAAAAATTTTCCGGCGCGATTTTCAGGATATTTATCGTACGGAAATCCGTCGGATGCAAAATCAGGCCACCGCTCTTCACATTACGGTCCGTTCGCCGTATCTGTATCTGCCTTTTACCGAATATGTCATGTCAATTCCTTTATCGCAAAAAATTTCTGTCAAAGAAAACAAAATTATTCTAAGAAAAGCGTATGAAAACGAGCTTCCACAGGCCGGCCGACAAAAAATGCCCATCGGCTCCGGAGCCGGATTTGATTTTTTGAATGACTATTTTGAGCGCCTGATAACCGATGAAGAATTCAGCCGCTTAAAAGAGCTCTACCGCCCGATTAAATTCATTTCCAAAGAACACCTTTACTATTTCCGGATTTGGAAGGAACTGTTTTTCCCCAAGGGCAATAATTACGAGTGCTATTGGCAATACGGCTCCTACGGCAGTTGGGAATTCTATTACAAATAAACCGTGCTGTATTCCCCTCGACAACCGCATACGCATATTCTATTCCAGTTTGATATCATTGATACGGTTCAGCCAAACAAGGTATGTTTATAGCTAACATAACAAGTTTGGGATTATGAAAACAATAAAGAATATTGACATTGTGCAGTCAATCATTAGATGTGGCGGTATTTGTTGTGCTCGCCTTTTCGTTTTAGGATTTATGTTGCTATGCGTGTCCTGCGTCTGGATTAACAACAATGGAGCAATCAAGATGTGCCATTCTCCGAATTTCAACGAGCGTAAGTGCTCCGTGTCAATGATCGTCATGCACTACACGGTGATTGCTACTTGTGAGGAATCATTGGCGCGTTTAAGTGATCCCACAAACGAGGCGGGGAGAGTGAGCGCACATTATCTCGTGGACAGGGATGGGGCTCTCTATGGTCTTGTAGATGAGTCTAAGCGAGCGTGGCATGCTGGCGTGGGATCTTGGGCTGGAATGAATGCGATCAACGATCGCAGCATTGGTATTGAGATCGTGAACGTCGGTTTGACGGAAGATGGCAAGCGTGAGCCATACCCTGATGCGCAGATTGACGCGGTAATCAAGTTGTGCAAGGACATTCAATCTCGTTATCCCATAGAGCATGTCCTTGGGCATAGCGATGTAGCACCCACTCGTAAGCAAGACCCTGGCGAGGCCTTTCCATGGAAGAAGCTCGCGGAGGCTGGAATAGGGATTTGGACAGATGCGTTTGCGGAACCGAAGAAGTCTGTCGCGGAGATGCTTGCCGGCATTGGATATGATGTATCAGACATCGACAAGGCGACAATAGCATTTCAGCGACATTGGTATCCAGAGTCCATTACCGAAGGAGCGACAAATACTGTCGGCCGAATGGCGGCAATATATGATATAATACAATTCAAAAAAAAGGAGCGGTGACATGAAACTGACAGAAGCACAATCGAAATGGCTTTCCTACCTGATGGCACCAGCTGAAATGCTAAAGCGATTCCTCGGAACCGCCGCAGGACGGAGGTTCGTGGGGGATGTGACTTTTGAGAAGAAGTTTTACCATTTTATCGCCGGGGACAAAGGGATTCCTGACGATGTCGCACGTGCCATTTGGCGAGCGATTGGTATTATGGAGGACGATCTCAGGCTTGCTGAACAGTTGCGGCCAACGAGACTTGATGAAGGTGAGAAGTTCGATTCAAAGCAGTTTATCGAAAACTGTTCAAAGGCATTGTGGTGTGGAGTCATAGGAAAGACGGTGGTCAATGTTAGTACTGAAGAATCTGCTGCTATCCTTGGGTTGATGGATAGGATATTGGTTCGGCGCAAATCCTTCTCGACGGAAGACAAGCGTTCGATTCTTGGCGACATGACAGACTATCTTACCGAGACAAGAGACTATAGGCGTTGGGAAAGATGGGTGTCGGAACTTCCCATAAAGCTTGTAAAAGGCGAATCTCCCTTGACGCAGAAGGATGCGTCTTTTTCCCCGTCAGTAAAGGAGTTCCTGTCCCCAGGGTTTGAGAAAGTAGCTGAAGAACAGGCATTCCGTATTCGCTATAGAGGTTTGCATATTAACTATCTGCGTCATAGGCTCTATGGGTTGCGTAGGAAGTTGATGGGATTGAAAGACAAGCGGGAGGCGCAACCTAAAGGCAATCGTGGTAAGTTTGACAATCTTATTATTACGACTCAGAAAGAAATCAATGAAGTTCACGATGACAATGGAATTCGCGGAGCGTTCTCGGATGTTAAAGAGCCTTTGACAGAGTTTCTCACCGGGATTGCAAAGGTTAAGACATTGCCTACGGATGGCCCGCGACGCTACTTCTTGTTTTGTTGTCTGCGTTTGTTGGGTGACTGGGGGAAATATCACTACACGTCTACCATTGGCGACATATCAAGCGCCGGTGAGGCGTTGAAGCTTGTTCGCAAGATATGCAACAAGTACGTCGATCTTAGGAGGCGTCTGATCTCGAAAGGAAGGTGGTCGTGGAACGCATGTGATGCCATGTTCCCTTATTTGGCTTCAACATCATGCCTCAAGATATGCGACGCCACCAGGCGACGGAGTGAGGCCGAGGCATACGATGTGGTTTGCGAAATGTTGCAGATGGCGAATAACGCTCGGTTGGTGAGCATAATGGGTAAGTCTTCGGCCGCAGAATACAGGGCGGATAGAAATTATGCCCGATGCCTGACTACCGCCGCTAGATGGTGGCTGAAGACGGGCAAGAAGATGAAGGTCGGAACCAATAAAAAAGTCGATGGGTATTGGTTGATTGAGCAAGCAGCGCGAATTTGGAGGGACACCATCATCCCTGGTCTGAAGTCAGCCGAGAACAGGGAAAGTGGACGCGTCGTATTGCGCTACAAGCGGGCGTTGGAGCATGAGTTCCATTTGAGAGTTCAGATCGAACTTCTCATCGCTGATACGAAGCGTCGAGACGGAGAAGACGCGGAGGCTTGGTTGCAGCGTGCAAGGCTTGCCTACTGCAAGGCACTTCTGATATATTGCCATCTGTTTCCCTCCACATCCAGAGAGGTAAAAGATGCAGCAGAAAAATGGATGAACAGGCATTGCAAGAACGAGGCTGACACCTCTGCGTATTTCCGAGTTGAAGACCTCAAGCAGTCAAGACAGGAGAAGCCTCCGTCAAGGGCGTCAAGTCTTGAGAGCGCCTGGGCGATTCTTCATGCAGAAATTCCTGACCCGCACTTTGCGGCTGCCGTAACAATAATTGCCGCCAAGGAACTTAATAGGCATGTCAAGGATACAGCAAAGTTTCTAAAGGGCCTTCCGAAAGAGGATCGCATCCCGCATTGGCAAGAACTTCGTTATGAACCGGCGGCCGACATAAACGAGGCGAAGCGAGTCTTCAAAGAGGCGACCAAGTTACCCGTGCCGGAGGAGGTCTAAGATGGACAAGATGGAAGCTGAACGTTTGAAGGAACTTGTGTTTCAGAAGCACGGCAAGATGGATCAGAAAGAACTGGCCTCCTTGCTTGGTACAACAGAATCATCCTTGTCAAAGTTCCTCAAGGGACAGGGGAAAAGGCAGAGTACAGAAGATCGGCATCTCGAGAGGTTTGCCACACTTCTGGGGACGTCTGTTGAAGACCTGAAAAAGACAATCTCTGCTTATTCGCCGGTTTCGGCTTCCGATGAACATAAGGATAGGGATGCGATTGAGGCGGCCATCAAGGTAATCAAGGACATGCGACAAGGTGATGTTAAGATTCCAGTCGTGGATATGATATGGGATGGAATACATGGCGTAATTAATGACATAACCGCACCGTCGCTTGACATGATGGAATGGCTGATTAATCAGCTGTGTCCAATAACCTG
>JAEEGL010076446.1_pt1 | contig 16267 bp, 7 predicted proteins | sample 9134231 | NCBI WGS metagenome assembly JAEEGL01 (sample SAMN16246548, study PRJNA631951) | gut metagenome | biome: gut microbiome; feature: rumen; material: fiber-attached | host: Bos | place: Iran: Karaj | collected 2018-10
AGATGAAAATGATGAAGAAAATGATGATGAAGAAGATACAAAAAAAAAGAAAAATAAAAAAAAAAATACAAAAAAAGATGAAAAAGATGAAGAAAAGGATGATGAAGAAGATACAAAAAAAAAAAAAAATAAAAAAAAAAAAAAAAAAAAAAAAAATTATATTAAAAAAACAAAAAAAAATCACAAATAAAATCAAAAACAAAAAAGAAAAAAAAAAAAAAAAAAACAAAAAAAAAAAAAAAGAAAAAAAAAAAATGAATTATTTCAAAGTATTTCTTTTTTGTTTCTATTCATGTCTCCAAATGTATATTTTCATGGCACCTGGTGTAATATCATTTAAACGTAAATTTTTTACTTCAAAATCAGTATCAATAATATCAGAAATACTTTTTATATATTTAATACCATTTTATGGAGCAATAGAAATAGCAAGAGTAGGTTCAATGGAAATATTAAAAGTATTTTGGATTCTTGTCGTAAATTTTGTATTATCATTATTAATTTCTTATATTATTGCATCTATATGCCAAAAAATATTTAAATTAGATGAAAGAATTAAACAAAGTTTTAATTTAGTTTGTACTATTCCTGCAATGGGAGCATTACCTTTAGTCATAGGAAAAGCCTTTTGTTTTCCTGGAGGACCTATGGAAGGTGATATTTATTGTGATAGTATGATTGGATTAATGATGCTTTGTTATTTAGTGGTTTGTATATGTGTTTTTTTATTAGGATATATTTTAATTCTTTCTGATAAAATTAGAAATAATATTATTCAAGAAAAAATGATGTTTTTATGGCAAATTTTAGTTAAGAAAAGTTTTGGAGAAGATTATACTATTTTATATCTTTTTAATAAATATTTAAAAGATAAAAATAAAGCAAATTTATTATATGAAGAATTTAAAAAAAATCATGGTAATGATTTAATTAATTTGAAATATGAATTTAATAAAGATGAAAAACATCATCATCATCATCATCATAAAAATGATAAAAATAATAAACATCTTAGTTATAAATTAGGGCAAAAAAGTGAAAAAATAAATGAAAAAGTAGAAGAAAAAGAAATAAATGAATATAAAAAATCATTGAGTATGAAAGTAAAATCAATAAATAATATAAATTTATCAGAAAAATTCAATAAAAATGATATAAATCAAAATGAGAAAAATGATAATTTACATAGTAAATTTTACCAAGAGAATGAAAATGGAAAAAAATCATTAAAGAATATAAATTCAAATATTTTTGAAAATGAATCAGAAAATAATAATAATGTAATATTAAATGATAGTTATTTCATGTCTCAAGTAAGTGAAGAAAGTCAAAGTTCTTCTTCAAGTTCATCTTCAACTTCAAGTGATGATGATTCTTCTTCTATTAAAGATTTAGGAAGTCATTATTATCATGAAAATAATAAAAATGAAAATACTAATTCAAGAAAAAATAGTGTAAATTTACGTCAAAAAACTTTTGTTTTTGAAAATAAAGGTTTAAAAGATGAACAATTTTGTATTTTATTCGAACAAAAAGAATCTTTTTATCCAGGTCATCATTTATCAAGAGAAATAAAAACTAAATTTGATGATAATACAAAAGTAATTCAAAGAGATGTTTTTTTTAGTAAATCAAATAAACATTTAAAAGTAAATATTAAATATGAAATACCAACTTCATTTAAAGAAAAAGTTAAAGCTCAGAATTTTTTAATAAATCATCCAAGTTTTAAATTACAAACTCATGAAACAAATATAAAAAGACATAAATCAGTTAGAATTCCAAATCATAATTTTAAAATTCATCAAGAATCATTTAAAAATCAAAATCAAAATCAAAATACAAATACAAATTATTTAAAAACAGAAGAATTAGATTTAATAATAGAAGAACCAAATAAAAACATATCAGAAAAAGAAATAATATTAAATTACTATCAATCTGCATTTGATATGATTGAAAGTGATCCTTCAAATTTTAATATAGAATTAATAACAGAATATGAATCAATGAAAGAAGAAATATTAAGAAAAGTTCATCACACACCACCAAAATTTCCAATTGTAAGAAGTGCTCAAATTGATAGTCAAACATTAGATATTTTAAATAAAGAATGGGAAAATTTTGAACCAAAATTAAAAACAGTTAATCAAAGTTTTAAAGGACTTCCACAAGGAAAAATAGATAATCAAATATTAATGGCAAAAATTTATGCCCCTCCTACATTAGGAGTTGTTATTGGTTTAATATTAAGTTTATCTAATTTAAGATTAATTATTTTTGATAATAAAAATCATTATTGGAGTAATATTGTTGATGGATTAAATGTTATTGATAAAGCAATGGTTGCTTTTTTATTTCTTTTAATTGGTTTATCTTCTGCTTCAACTAATGGTTTAAGTATGAATGTTCCTCTTAAAAAAAAACATATTATTATTGTTTTTATTATGAGATTTATTATTATTCCTGGAATTGGACTTTTAGTTATTTATTTTTGGAAAAATGTTTATGGGAAAATTGTTGAACAATCTTTGGTTTTTAGAATTATACTTTTTTTCCCTTGGTGCTTACCTTCTGCACCTAATATGGCTGTTATTGTTAATTTAACTCAGTATTTTTTTGAAGAGTATGGATATTTAATTTTATTACAAAATGTTTCTAGTGTTGCTACACTTACAATTTTATATCTTGTTTATTTTATTTTGATTGGGTTATAATTTTTTTTTTTGGTTTATATGATTTTTATTTAGATTTTTTTATTTTAGTTTTTATGCATTTTTATTATTCAATTAAATTTTTTATAAATGATTAATCAAATTAATATGAAAAAACTTTTTAATATATTAATTATTTATAATAATAAGTAGTTTAATTAAATAAAAAGTAATAATTAAAAGAAAAATATATTTAATGTTATTTTTTTATTTAAATTATAATAATTGATAATGAATATTATATTATTAATTGAGCAGGATAAGGTTTTATAAAATAATATAAATATATAATTAAAAGGCATTAGAAAAAATAATAAAATATTCAAAAACTGATAATATTAATTTAAGATAAGGAATATTTTAATTTTTATTTAATTTTTTGAATAAATTTTCTTCTTTTTAATAATTTATAAAAAATAATTTTAAAAATATGATAAATGATGAATTATTTATTATCTTGAAAAGTCAATGAAAATAAAAATTTAATCATTATATAATTGAAATAAGTATAGATTTAGATGTGATGGGGGTTGTCATTCAAAATAATGATATTTATGAGTCCAATTTTAATTTGATTTATATTTACAAACTAATCATTTATTAGAAATGTGTTCAAGCAAGAAATTATTCAATTAATTGCTAACTTAATTGTTGGAAATAAATTAAAGTAATTGATAATGATTTTAATATTATATTTACAATTTAAAGTCTTTTTGTTAAAGTTTTAAGCAAAGTTTATTTCAAATGAAATAATTAAAATAAATATTAATAAATAAAATAAAAGAAATTAAGTAAGAAAATAATTTTTAAAATAAAATTATGAGGAATTAAATAAGAAAATAATGAGTTAAAAAATTGGAAATAATAAAACAAATGAAATAGAAAAAAATTAAAACTATTAAAATCAAAAAATTCATTTAAAAAATATTTTAAAAATATAAAATCAATCCCATTCAATCCAGAATTAATTACTGTAATTTTAGTTTTTAAATCTTAGAGTCTTAGTTCTATTTCAAGAAATCAATTAAAACTTATGATATTATTTAAAATATTTTACAAAATATATAAAACTCATATAGTTTTTTTTTGACATAAAAGATAAAAATAATTTTATAATTTGATTTGAAATTAAAAGATTTTAGATTAAAAATTAACTCATTTTAGTAAAATAGATTCAATATTATTATCAGAGGATAAAAATAATTTCATTTAATCTGGAAAAGCTCTAACAAGATTTTGATATTTTAATAATAATGAAATAAATAATGAAAATATTTAAAAATCACTTTTATGAAATTTGATATTTTTTTTAATTAAGTGAAAAAGTATTATTATTATTCAAGGAAAAAAATTATTAATATTTATAATTCAATATTAGAAAAATAAATTGCTTAGGCAATTATTAGTCCTTTTCAAATTGAAAATTTATATTTATTTAATGATAAAGGTTTAATTTTAATTAGAGGATATAATAAAATATCAAAATATATAAAAAAATATAAATATGAATTTATTAAAAATATTTAAAATACATATATTACAAGATTAATCATTATTATGAATTAAAAAATGATTTAATTTCTTCTTTTTCTTGGGATAAACTATTAAAAATATGAAGTTTTTGAAATATTAATAATAAAAATAAATTAAAATTATATTTAATTAAAACAAATCATAAAATTAAAATATTAATATTAATAATAGGAAAGTATTTAAATTATTGAATGAAAATATATTATATAATTATAATATCTTTTTTATTTTACATAATATTTCAAATTATTTAAATAAAAAAATTAAAAATATATTATCAAATAAATAGTGGTTAAAAATTAATAATCAATTGAATAAAAAAATATATTTTATAATTAGTGAAATCACAATTTTAATATTCATCAAATCATTTAAACCTATATATAGTAAGAACAAATATAAATTATTTAAAAAAAGAATAATTAGATTTTTAATAATAGGCATCAATAAAAGAATAATATTAAATTATTATTAATTATTTTTAATAAAATAGAATATGCTATGAATGCTACTATTAAATAAAACATATTATTTTTATTATTATTATATTATCATTTCTATATTTGCTTTTTTGAAAATTTATTTTTTGAAAAAATCTTTATTATTATATTTTAAAAATCATTTATAAATTATTATTTTATTTAATTTATTATCATAAATATTTAAACTTTAAAATTTAAAAGAAATATATTTTTAACATAATATAAATATTCAGATCAAAAAAATTAAATAAATTAAGTAAAAAAGAACCTTAAATGAATTAAAAAACAAAAAAAATAAAGAATTATTGAATCTTTATTTTTAAAGGCAAACTTTTAAGAATTGTATTGATAATTTAATAAAATAATATGAATTAAAAAAAAGGATGAAGAAAAGAAAGAAGATTTAAAAAACAGATTTATTGAAGTAAATCAAAAAGTATAAGATTAATGTTCAAAATAAAATGAAAATTAATGAAGAAAAAAAGAGATTATTAATAAATAAAATTATAAATATATCAAAATATTTTAAGATTATTATTTTATTGAATATTATTCAAAATATTTTACTCAAATTTACTATCTTTTTTCAGTGAAAAATATTAATTGATATTTTTAATTTACTTAAATATAGGAATTATAAATATATATAATACTATTATTTAAATTAAACAAAAACAAAGATGAAATAAAAAATATTTACAACACAATAATCATTTGTAAAAAATTATATAATAAAAATTTTATTAAATAAACTATATATTTAATTGTAAAAAATATTTATTTATTGATAAAAAGTAGGCAATAATATTATTTATATAATATTTACTAAATATTTCTATTGAAAAAAAATTATATTTTCAAATATTCAACTGCACTTTTATTAACTTTAAGATTAAATTGTTCAGCAACATTTTTTTCATAAACAACACATTGATTAAACTTTTTTAATATATTAAATCTTTGATAATCAATTTTTCTGTCTTTTTGTTTTGATTTAGAATAAAAAGGAAGATTCAATTTAAAATTTCTATTTAATTCTTTTCTAAACTTATAAACATATTCAGATGGCATATTATCAATAATTTGATTTTTATAAAATATATTATCAGGTTTACTTGAAATAAATTGTTTTTGAACTACTGTTGGTTTATATTTTGTTCGATAAACTTTAAAAAATCCTTTTTTATCTATTTCTTCATTTAAATGTTTTACTTCTGTTTTAAAATCATCAAAAGAATTTTCTTCTTCTTTTTCTTCTTCAAAATTATTATTTTGAGTTAAAATTTGTCTAAAAATTTTTTTACAATCATTATCAATATTTTCACAAGTCATATCTATTTTTGATTTATATAAAAAAGATTTTTTTTTTATATCATTTCTTTTTCTAAAAAAATTATTTGAAAAAGTCATTAATTCTTTTGATATATTTCTAATACTTGGATTATTAATTGTATTCCTTCTTTTTGGTAAACCACGAATATTTATTGTATGGCTAACTATTGAATTTGAAAATTTAGGTATTTGTGTAGAAGCTTTATTGATGCGTCTTTTTACAATTATTGGAAGAGATTGATTCATTATTATTAAATATTTTTTGAACTATTAATATATATAAAAAATTAAACACAATATAGTAATTTAATAGATTTTAAATATTAAGAGATTTTAAAACAAGTTCATTATTAATAAATTCAATTTAATAGGGTTATATTAATATAAATATTCATAAAAGATAAGTATTTTTTATCTTGAAAGTTTAAATTTAAATTTATTGTATTTTTCAAATATTAATTTAGAAGATAAATTAGTTTTAAATAATAAAATAAGAAATTTCAAAATAATATTATTGCTTATTTTATAAGAAGAAAAATAAGAAACTATCCCCATAATTTCATGAAGCATTTCAATATAAAAAAAAATACTATTATCTAAAGAAATTAAACATCATACAAATTTTTTCAAAAATTAATTTATTGGATAATGAATATTTAAAAATAATTACCAAGTTCCGAATAAAAATAAAATAACAATTATATATTATTACTTAACATAATAATTAATTTAATATTGATATTTAAAATTTTGAATTGAACCTTAGAAGGAATATTTTGTTTTTATTTTTAATATATTTTTTAATATTGGAAAAAATAAAACGCAATTATTTTCTTATTTTAGATATCATTTTATATTAAAATAATTGTTTATTTTTATTAAATTAAAAAATTAGAATAAATCTAAATTAAAAAAAAAGAATACAATTAAATTGAAATCATTAAGTTCATTATTAATATTAGTATTATTTACCTTATCAACATCAAAAATAGTTTAATTTTAATTTACAAAAATCTTTTAAGGTATTTCTTTATTAAATTTTTTTTTAATAAAAACGAATTATAATCTTGTTAATATTAAATAATTAAGTTATATAATCAAATATAATTATTTAGTTTTTAAAATATATAATTTGTAAGATATGCTATATATAGATAAATTAAAAGAATACTTTATTTCGAAAATATTTTTTATAATATTATTTTAAATAAATTATAATTAAAAATGTAATGATTAAACTAAAAAAAATAAATCAAAAAATAAATTTCAAATTGAACACTATTTTATTAATAAAATAGGCTTTAAAATATTAATTAAAATAATTATATAAAAGTTAAATATTAAAATTGATAGTTAATAGTTAATAAAGTAAAAATATTAGGTATATAAGAGAGAGAAAAATTAATAAATATTATTAACATTAATAATATTACAAAATTAGGCAAATTTAAAAATTTTAATGAAGAATATTCGTTGACTTTTAAATTATCATTAATTATAGAATATAATATTAAAATAAAAAATATATTATAAAAATTATCAAATTTTGTTAAAAGATTTTGAAATGAACTGTTATATCAATATTGAAAATACCTATTTAATTTTTCATATATTCAATAGAAACTAAATTTTTAATTTATTTCCCAAAAATAATATGAATATAAAATAAATTTATGCTAAAAAATGATTATATAGTAATTTCAAATAATTAAAAATAATTAAGAAAAATTTATTTAAAAATATTTAATAAAATATGAAGAATTTAGATTTTAAATATGTAAAATTTATTAAAACCACTTATATAACATCATTATCAATTTTCCCTTTAGGAAACATAATATCTGTATCAGCTGATAAATCAATAAAAATATATGATATAAATTTTAAAATAATACAAATAATTGAAGTAGCACATAATTTAAGAATATCAAGTGTAAATATAAAAGATGAAAATAATTTTGTTACAAGTTCAGATGATGGAAGTATAAAAACTTGGATTAAAAAAACAATAAATGAAAATAACAAATTTTATTTAAATAAAATAATAAATTATGCACATTCTATTTGTATATATAAAGTATTATTTTATTCAAATGAAAATTTAATTTCTTGTTCTGCAGATGGGATATTAAAAATATGGGAAGAAAAAGATAAAACATATGAATGTATAACAATATTTAAAGATATTGATGCAATTTATTCAATTTTAATAATAGAAAATAAAAATATTTTGATATCATCTGGTGGAAATGGAACTAAAATTTGGAATATATATAATTTTGAATTAATTAAATATATTAATAATGCTCAATGTTATAATAATAATGCTTTAAATAAAATTGATGATGATAGAATTATTATTGGAGGAGGATATAATAATATTATTAAAGTTATTTCAATATTTGAAAAAAAAATTATTAAAGAAATTAATAATGGATTTATTTGTTATTGTATATTAATTGATGAAATAATGAATCTAATTTTAATAGGAGGGAATTGTAATAAAATTAAAATATATAGAAGTGATAATTATGATTGTGTAAAATTTATAAATATTAATGATAATTGGGTTAATGGGTTAGTTAAATTAAAAAATGGATTAATTGTTTCTTATGGTGGAGATAAAAAAATTACTTTTTGGTCTTTTTAAATGCTATTTATTATAATTGATAGATGATTTATTAATTTAATATTAGTTGTAAATATTTTTTGTATTTTTATTTAAGATATGAATAATTATTTTCAATAATGTTTGAATTTTATTATGACATATTTTTATTATGAATAAATATAAAAAATTTACACTTATCAATTAATTAAAAATATTATTTTAATTTAAAATATGGAAATTAAAAAAATAAATTGATGGAAAATAATTAATATTTTAAATGTTATAAAAATTATAAAATAATTAAAAAAATATTTAATTTATTTTATTTTATTCATTATGTCATCACAAGATATGAAAGTATATAATGATGAAAAAGAATTCATATTCCAAAACAAAAACAGAGTAATATCATACTCCAAAGAGAATAGAACATTAAAAGACATAGAAAGTTATTCTCCAAATCCAACAATTAAACCATATGAAATAAATATTGTAATAGGATTAATAGAATCAAAAAAAAACAATTTTTTAATATGTTCAAATAAAGTAAAAGAAATAGGAGAATTTCTCAATTCAAAAATATACAAAATAGAAAATTTTATTTATTTACCTGAAAAAATAAATGAAAAAAACGAAGAAGATGAAAAATATATTCAAATGTTAAATGATTTCTTACAAAGAAATCCATTATTTTATAGTGATTCATTTGACTTAACAATATCATTTAAAAACTTAAATAATCAATTAGAAAATAAAAAAGAAAAAAATAACTCATTTATTTTTCCAAATACAATAACATACTTTGCTTGGAATTATTCACTAGGAAAAATATTAGATTACAAAGGAATGAATGAATTTATTTTTCCAATAATAAATGGATTTTTTGATATAAAAAATAATATTACAGAATACGAAAAACAATTTTCTTTTTGTATGATAGCAAGGAAAGATAATAGAAGAAGTGGAATGAGATTTTTATTAAGAGGAGCAGATTTAAATGGTAATGTTGCAAATTTTGTAGAAACTGAAGAAATTATATTATATAAAGATAATGAAACATATCATATTTTATCTTTTATTCAAATAAGGGGAAGTGTACCTTTTTTATGGTCACAAGATCCAGATTGTAAATTAAATCCAAAAGTAACTATAAAAGATGATTTTACTTTAAATAATGAAATATTTAGATTACATATTAATGAATTAATTGATAATTATGATAATGTTTGTATTATTAATTTAATTGATAAAAAAGGAGATCAAAAAAAAGTTGGTGAATATTATCATAATTTAGTACTTAATTATAAAGAAAAAAATCCTGATAATGAAAATAAATTAAATGATACTTGGTTTGATTTTCATCATGAATGTAAAAAAATGAAATATGAAAATTTATCAAAATTAATGAAAGAAAAAGTAGTTGATAACGGTTTAAAAAATTATAATTACACTCATTTAATTTTTGATTCAAAAAATATAAATTTACCAAATAAGAAATTAGAAGAAATTTTTCATGATAAAGACACAAATTTAAAATATGAAAAAATCCAAACTGGAATATTTAGAAATAATTGTATGGATTGTTTAGATAGAACAAATGTATCTCAAAGTGTTTTAGGAAGATTTACATTACATAAAATGTTATTTGAACTTAAATTATTAAATGAAGAACCAAATGGAGATCCATTTCAAAAATTTAAACCAAATTTTGAAAAAATATTTAAATTAATGTGGGCTGATCATGGAGATTATATTTCTTTATCTTATTCTGGAACTGGGGCTTTAAAAAGTGATTTTGTTAGAACTGGTAAAAGAACTTTAATTGGTAATTTAGTTGATGGTTATTTATCTTGTAAAAGATTTTATATTAATAATTTTAATGATGGTTATAATCAAGATTGTCATGATTATTTTTTAAATTCTATTAATCCTAAAAAAATTAATTTTAAAGAACATAAAGGAGGAAATTTTAAAATTGTTATTCCTTTAAGTTTTATTACTAGTTTTATTTTTTATTATATTATTTGCTCTAATGTACTTCCTAAAGAAAATAATACTACTCCTATTAAAATTGTTAGATATATTATTTTTTCTTGCTCAGTTACTCTTACTTATACTACTTTGTTTACTGTTTTTAAAAAATTGATTATTGATACGCATACTAGATATGGAAATAAGTAATTTTTAATTTATTTTTATTTAAATTGAATTTTTATTTGAATTTTTTTTTTTTTCTTTTTTTAAGTAATAATATTTTATTTTATTTTTATTTTTTATTTTTATTTATATATATATGTAGTTTTATAATAATTTAATCAATATATATTATGAAATAAATTCAATTTTCAGATATATTTTCATTATTAAATAAACCTTCATTTGTATTAGTATTATTATTATTTAAATTTTCTTCAAGCATTTTTTGTTTATTTTTTTTTAAAGTAATTAAATTTGAAAGATTTCTTACATATATAAATATTAAAATACTTCCAAAAAATACGAATATTCCACTTAAATAATAAAGAATTTTATTAATCAAGTCAATATTTTTTTCAAAATATTCAACTGGTTTTGCATGTGATGGAGTTGTTGAATATCTTTGGATAAATATATTTAAAAATACTATAATTCCAAAAACAAGATAAAAAAGACTTGATAAAATTAAAAAATTAATATTTTGAATTATAATTATTATTGTTATTATAAAAAAAATTATTCCATTTACAAATAATAAAAATATTTTTTTTTTTATTGTTTCCTCCTTTAATTTTTCTAATGTATAAATATAATCTAATATTTCTCTTATTGCAAAAAAAATGAATTGCATTGTGATTGAAATAATTGATAATATTTTATATTTTTTAATATTGATTTTGAGTTCATTAATTTTTAATTCTATCTCTTCATCAGACAATATATTATTCATGTTTTTATTATTTATTTTAAAAAAAAAATTATTTTATAGTTTATTTATTAAAACATTTATTAATTTTATATGATTAATAATATGATATTTTTTTAACTATTATATGGTTAATAATTAAATATTTAATATCATTAATTCTAATTTAAACAATAATAAATATTTACTTATCATTTTGGTTTATTTTATAATTATTTTTTAATATATTTCATACCTTATTCTTATTAAATTCATTTAATTGTCAAATTATTTAAATTTATTTAAAATAGAAGAAATATAAATTGAAAAAATTTTTAATACTTAATGATTACAAACTATATAAATAGAAAAAATAATAATAAATTTCCTTTTTTACATAATAATATATAACATACTCACATTGATTAAAAATCCTCAAACCATTTATTATTAACAATATTTTCATTATAATTAACAAGATTATATTTTTTTGAATCTTTAGTGCCTTTTAAAGTAACAGTAGATTTAGTATCAATTTTTTGATTTTCCATAAAATAAATAAAAGGAGAAGTTTTATTTTTTAAATTATCATCATTAATTCTTTGATCTTTATTCGGAATAAAAGGAGCTTTAATTTTATAATTTAATAAAGCATCAAAATCAATATCTTTAAAAAAAAAGTGTGTCTTTAACATTTTAAAAAGATTATTTCTATTATTTTCATTTTTATCTAATAAAGTATTTAACAAAGAATTTAATTCAAAATTTTTATTATCAGGAAAAGTAATTTTTTTTTCAATAATTTCTTGATAAATATCAAAAATTTCAGTAGAATTATTTCCAAAAGGTAAAAAACCATAATAAATATAATAAATACAAATTCCAATTGACCAATAATCACAAGAAAAAGAATAACCTTTTCCTAATAAAACTTCAGGTGAAATAAAATTAGGACTTCCAATAACAGTTTTAGTCTTTTCATTATCATTTAAAAGTTTAGCAGTTCCAAAATCAATTAATTTAATATATCCTTTCTTATCAATCATTATATTTGTTGGTTTTATATCTCTATGAATAATTTTTTTTTTATGAATGTAATCAATTGTTAATAAAAGTAATGTTGCATAAAATTTAGTTTCAAATATATTATTTTTATTTTTTCTTGTTTCTAAATATTCTCCCATATTAATTCCTGATATATATTCCATTAGAAAAAATACCCAATTTTCATTTTTTAAAGTTTTTATTAATTTTAATATGAAAGGATGATCAATTAATGATAAAGTATTTTTTTCAGAGAAAAGATATTTAATTTGTGATTTTTGATTTTCTGCAAAAAATTTAGAAATTGCTTTAATTGCGTAAAAAAAAATTTCATTATGAACTAAACATACATTACCAAATCTTCCTCTTCCTAAATAAGATAAATAATATAAATCATTTAAAGAAACATCACTTTCAAGATACATTTTATATTTAATATAATTATTAATTGATTGTTCTCTTAATAAATCCATATAATAATTTTTATTTATTTGATATAAAATTATTTCTTTAGAATAAACTATATAATTATATAGACTATTTTGTTCTAATAAAATTGATAATCCACCAAAAGTATTACCAGTATCTATTATTTTTTTTAATTTTTTTGTTTTTGAATATACTCCAATTATTCCATTTTCAATTAAGTAAATATTGTTAAATTCTTTTCCTATTTTTTGAATTATATGATTTTGTTTATAAAATTTTAATTCAATATAATTTACTATCTCAAAAGCTTTTTTAATATCAATTTCATTAAATATGTTTAATTTATTTAATATGTTATAAAGAATTATTAAATATGATGAATTTAATTTTTTTTGAATTAAATAATTTTGAAATTGTTCAAAATTTGTTTCATAAATAATTGAATTTCTCATAGTTATAAAATCTTCTTCAAAATCTTTATAAATTAATATATTATTTCCTTCAAATAAATATTTATTTTTTTCTATTAAACTTTTTGTTTTAAAACCAGATAAATTACCTTCAATAAGTATAATAGATTTATTATTAGTTTGTGAAATTCCTTTTTGAAAAATTAATGTATTTTGTTTATATTTTTTTATTTTAAATAATTTATATACTTCTTCATCAGGAATATTACATTTATTTTTAATATTATTAAAAACAAAATCATTTTTCATAAAATATAATGCACATGAATTTAAAAGATAATTTTTATAATTTAATCCAAAACATTCAATAAATATTTTTTCATTTAAATATAATATTTCACTAGTTTCAGAATATCCTGAAAAATAATCTCCTTCATTAATATTTTTTGTCTTTTTATTTTTATTTGTTTGAACTTCTTCATAAAAAAGTAAAGAAAGCATTCCAAAATTATTTCCTTCAGGAATTATTTTTGATATAAAAGTATTATTATTTTGTTTTATTGATATTTGAATTTTTCCTTTACCAATAAAAAATATTTTTAATTTATTATCAAAAGGAAAAAAACAATTTGAAAAATGTTCTTTTAATAATATCTTATTTTGTATAGATTTAATTTCTTTATATTTTATTAAATTTCTAAAATTATTTTTTTCTTCTTTATTTATTCCTTTTAATATTAAATGTGTATCTAAAAAATAATTAAAAATATTATCTTTATTTAATTCTTTATTTTTTATTTTTTCAATAATAGAAATATATGAATTTTTATTTATTTCAATTAATGTTGATTTTGATTCAGAAATTGCAGAATATTTTCTTTTATTAAGATTATTAATTAATCCAATTTCACCAAAAGAAGAATATTCTTTAGAAATTAATTTATAATTTTGATTATCAAAAATTTTAATAATACCCTTTTTAATTATAAAAAAAGAATTTGCTTCATCACCTTTTTTAAAAATTATTTTTCCAGAATCAACTTTGTGTTTAATTGATGAATAAATTATTTTTTTAATATCATTTTCATTTAATTTTTCAAATAAAAAATGTTTTTTTAATACCATTAATAAATCAGAATCATAATCAATATAAAAATTACTTTTATTCATATTATTGACATTTTCAATATTAGTTTCTTTTTCTAATTTAATTATTTGTGTTTTTGAAAACATTTTTTCTTTTTTCCTCTCGTGAGATTTTAAATCAATTTTTTCATCTTCTTCTAATATTTTATTATCAATTATACTATCAAGTATATCATTTTTTTTATTTTCTTCTTGATTATTTAAAATTTGTTTATGATTAGAGTCAATATTATGAGTATAAGTTTTTATTTTTTGATAAAATTCAGTAGAGATTGATGAAGGATGGGACTTAATAGTTATTTTTTTTTTTACATTATTCATATCAAAATGATATACTCTATTATTTGAATATTCACTTTTTTCATCATTTTTTTGTGTTTCATAATTTTTTGGAACTTTTAAATCTGTTATATTTTTATTATTATTTTCATTAAGCATACATATACCCATTTCTTTATTTAATTGAAAACATTTTATTAAAAATAAATATAATTTACAAAATAAGTAAAATAATTTTATATTTTATTCATTTAATCAAAAAAAATAAAATTAAAAAAAAGATTAAAAAGTATAATATAAAAAATAATAATAAAAAATAAAAAAAATCAAAATATAATATATCTAAATAAAGAACAAACCCAAAAAAAATAAAAAATCAATAAAACTTAAAAAAATACCATAAAACAACCATCCCTCAAAAAAAAATTAAAAAAAAAAAAAATAATAAAAAACCTCATAAAACAACCTAAATAAAAACAATTCCAAAATAAAGAATAATAATCCAAAAATTAAATTTCAAAAAATAATTTCCCATAACATTTCCAGGGCAATATTTAGCAGAAATATTTCTTTTACAGAAATTTTTAAAAGTATACTTTTTACATCTCCTCTTATATTTAACACAAGCACTAGTACAAGTAGGATGAACTTTAAAAGTACCATCTCCATTATCAATACAAGCAGGAAATTCATAATAACAAGCAATATTAGTTAAATAACCAGCACAACCGTCTTCCATTATATTATTATATGAATAATTAGAAAAAATATAAAAAGCAATTAATTTTCTATAATTTTTAAAAGCATTTAAATTTTTTTGAATTATATTTGAAAAATCTTCTCTTGTTATATTATATGTTAATATTGAATAACAAAAATTTTCTGGGAAAACATAAGTTTGAGTATCCATTGTACTTGGACGATCTGTGTAATGATACGCTATTAAATCTGCAAATGTTACACATGGATCTGATGAGTTGTAAAGAGATTCGTTATATTTCATTGGAGTATATTTTGTCTTTGAATCAAAGTTTTCAAAGTTATATGATACTGATGTTATTTGCTTTAGACAGAACAAAAGAAAGAAGAGGAATGAATATTTTAATTTTTTCATTTTTTTTTTTATTTTTTTTATTTTTTATTTTTATAAGGTTTTTTATTTTTTTAATGGATAAATGAAATTGAAATATTTTTGGAATGATTATTACAAAAGATTTTTATTATTTTTTTTTTGGAGAATGATAATTATAATGATTTGAATATATTAAAAATATAGATTCTTTAAATGTAATAAAATAGGAAAATTTAATTATTGTAAATTTAATTGTATTTAGAAAAAATAGAAAAAATTAAAAAATTAAATGAAAATAATTTATAAATTAATTTTAAATTAAAAAATCCTCAAA
>JAEEGL010511726.1_pt1 | contig 16267 bp, 12 predicted proteins | sample 9134231 | NCBI WGS metagenome assembly JAEEGL01 (sample SAMN16246548, study PRJNA631951) | gut metagenome | biome: gut microbiome; feature: rumen; material: fiber-attached | host: Bos | place: Iran: Karaj | collected 2018-10
CGTAAGTCATACCGCCCCTCCTTTCATCATGTCCCATGCGTCCAAACATTCATTGTCTGTTGCCTATATACAGCAAAAACCGCTGAGAATCGAATATTCTCAGCGGTTTTGGTCCGAGTGTTCATAACGGACTCAGAAAACAAGACCAAACACAGGCCGCCGAGCGAGCATATTCAAGCATTTAAAAGTATTATTTCGCACATTCGACTTCCATCCTAACAAGGGCTACAATGGAACCACCACGACGAAGGAGGTGCCGAACATGACCAAGGTGAAACGCCTGACGCTGGACCGATATGAGCATGGCCTGCTGGTTCGAGCGTTGTATGAAGAATGGCATCGAATGATGGCAGAAGGAAAACCGACAGAGGACATCGAGGACCTGATCCTGAAGGTGATCGATGCACCGGCAAGAAAGCAGCTTTAGAGGGCTTGAATATGAACGAGATTACATACCACCGTGAGGGCGATTACCTGATTCCCGACCTGCTGCCGCCGTCGTCCCCGAATATCGGAGTGTGGGGCCAGCGCAGAAAGCGTTTTCTCCAGCAATACCATGACGGCCTATACACCGGCTTGATCCTCAGCGACAAGTTGAAAGCACATCTGGAGGAAATTGACCTCTCGGCGAATGAGATGTTCGAACTGCTCATGAAGCAGTACGCTGCCAGCGAAGGCGTCACAGAACAACTCAAGGCCGAGAATCAGATGGAGTGGGTCCAAAAGATGAATTGTATCCGGACCAAAGCGGAGGAAATGGTATATACAGAGTTGATTTTTTGCTAATCATTTCTTGGCGCAGCCGCAATGGCTGCGCCACTCGCCTTATAACCTCGCTCACCGATCCTTATTGTCTCCTCCAAGAAAAGTGCTATAATAAATCATGCCTATAAATACGGAAGGCATAACAAGGCACATAACCTATCGCGTTTTTTGCACTTTCCGGTATAAATAATGCTGCAATTTAAAGGAGGGCAATATGTATTGGTACATAAAGAAAGCATTTGAACAGATTTATGGTATTGTAACAGAACATAAGGAACTAGACATTGCGCCAAAGGGGTTGGATGATATTCCGGCGATTATTTATACTGTAGCAGATTTTGTTGCATTTTGCGAGAATAAGGATCGCTATGCATTGTATGAAGATTTCTACGGATGGCTTCTGAACGAATACTATTATTTAGGTTTATTCGGTGACCAGAATACGCTTAAAGAGTATATTGACAAGAGGATAGACTTTTACGCATCCCTAAACAAGCGGAGAATTATCGGGTTGTGGACACTCGGAGACCCAATGCATTTGGACAAGACCTTGAGGAACCCAATCAAACGGATAGCTGTTGCTTTTCTTGATTGCCTAATCGATCCAACGTATATCGATAACTATGACAGCGGAGAACCATGGGGAGAGCTTGATACTCTCCGTTCAATCTCAATAGCCACAAAACTTTTGGCCCCGATAACTTCCTCGTTAGAAGCTCTTGCCAAGGCAATTAGTGACTGACCCTGTAAACGAAATACAATTAACTCAAAGCATCCATCATAGGAATTCCCACATTGACTTTACTATAGGCATATGCTATTCTGCGGCTATCGGGGGAGCAGAGAAGCAAGAGACGTCATGGACGTATTCTGGGGGCTGGTACATCTGGAGCTTGCGTAATGCCATTCCGTAGCAGGTGTGTATGCATTACTGTCAATGTTGGAACTATGTGTTCCCGCAACAGGGCTGTCACACCTGCTCTTTGTTTGCTCGAAATACTTGACATGATAAACTATGTGGGCTATTGTTGGTTTACGGAAACTACAGGGCTGAGTGTCGCTTTGGGCGTAAGCTGCGGGGATGCTTTGCATTCATGCCAGCTCTTGGATGATGTTTCCGCAAAAGGTCAGGCATAGTTCCCCCGAACGGCGTAGAGCGCCCTAAGGCTTGGAACGGTGCTTTGGCCTTTTTCTTTTGAAAAGGTAAAGGGGCATGAAGCGTTTGAAGCAAAATGGCAAGATCGTAAACGGAGCCGGCACCGGGCAATCCGGAGTTGCGACAACGTCTCCCTCGCCACAATAATAATAGCAGAACAACCCAAAAGAATCAATTTAGGAGCGGTTATTTCAGAGGCAAAAACCTCCAAGCAATTTCGTATACCGTTCCAACAGCTCCACGATGTCCGGGTCAAAGAAATCCGGTTGCTTGTCCACGGCCTTCCAAAGCGCCATGACAAACCTCTTTGATTCCCATTGAGATTCCTTATAGGCAGTTTCTTTTGGTTGCATTTCGACGCCATCGGAAAAGCTGCGGCAGTCGTTGCGTTCTTTGGACAGGAATCGGTCAACCGCATCTTCATATTTGTACTCAGATTCGCCAGGGGGCTTAAGGCCTAAGAGGTATTCACGCAATTCGTGAAATGTGGTGTCCACAGCGTCCCAGGGTGTAAATGCGGTTGCAATCCTGATCTCTCCGACGTGCGTACTGCCTGCCTTCCCATCCAAATATGCCTTATAGTCGGCTTCGATTTTTTCCATGGCAGCGCGGCAGGAAGCAACATCTTTAACGCGAATGATCGTATCATAACCCGGAATACTGACAGAGACCTTGTCCAGGACAGCTTCTTTCGCCCGTTCCACTATGCCCGCATCCATGATCTTTGTAAGGTCCGCTTTGTTGAACAGACTCCATGTGCCCCGCAGTTTTCCTTTAGCGATTTTATGCTTGGCGTAAAAACCAGTCAGGGGGACAGTACGGCTTTCCGGTTTTGAGCCCTCAAACCGCACCCGAAGAACGGAGTACCTTTCTGAAAAAAGTTCAGCCAGTTTTGCCCGCACTAGGTCGATTTCCTTAGGCGGTTCTTTAACGGGTGGAGTATCATGGGACGGTGTGTTCTCGGCCTGATCGTCCGAAGCAGGACTGCCTGGTGGATCACTGACCCCCAAGGCGTTCTGAATAGCTTCCAGATTGATAGAAAGCTGTGTTTCAACATCGCTGCGGTATGCGGGATAGACCTTCACAACATTTGGCGTTCCCGGAGCTGGGCTGCCATCCGGGATGTCGGCAAAGGCATAGAGTTCAACCCCGAAATGGAGAAAGTTCAGCCCGATGCTTTCCATCAGGTGTACCCGGTCAGCATCGGTCAAGTCAGCCTGCGCGTCGAAAGATTCCAGTGTTTTTGGCTCTGTCGTGAAAACCGTATAATATCCCCGATGTGCTTGCAGCCAGGCGGTATCTTGCGGCGTGAGCTGACGTTTGACAAGAAGGATCTCCCCGGAAGCGCGGGCATAGATATCCGCAATGCTTCCGACAGTGATGTACTCCACATTCACCGTCACTTCCGGTGTGATCTTAACTTGTTTTTGCCTGAACACTTCAAACAGGCTCACGGGATAGCCCTCCTACACAATTAGCACCTGCTCCTACGGTAATGCTATTTTTTACGCTAATATTTCCAAAAATCAGAATGCGAATTTCATTTCTCGCTGAAATGCGACAAAACTAAGGCACTCAATATTCATGGCCGAACAGACATTTGGAATCTTCGGCGGTTGCTGCGCTCCCGCAGGGCTTTCCGAAGTTACTACCTTGCAATGATTTGTTTTTGCTACCGCAATCACAAACGGGTCGGCAGTGTTTTTCTTTTTTCCACCCTCAACCATTGCCCTATAATCAACCAGGATTTCGCGAACAATAAGCTGTATCGACTCTTCTGACGGGATAAAACTATTCTCACGCACCTTAACCCATTCTGCAAGTTCGTCATTACCTGCTTGAATCTCCTCATAGACCTCACGGCTGGATATGATGATACCCTCTTCCATAAGAGCGCCGATTCTCTCCCAAACAGACGGATACAGATCCAGAGGCTGACGCCGCTGAAGGTCCATAAAGACATTGGAATCAAAGACATATACCGCCATCAGAGACACCACCTTTCAAGACTGTCGAAGTGCTTGGGCTTCAGGTTCTGCAAATAGCCGGAAGCATCTCTGGCAGACAATCTCTCACTGTGAAAGGCGGATAATACGGTTCTGGTATACAAACGACCTACCTGTGTTCCGATATCCAAGGCAGGTGGTATTTGGCCACCACGCTTTTTGGCGGCATATTCATTGTATTCTGCGGTATACTGGCGCATTTTCTCCAGATATGCGGCTTTAGATATAACGCCGATTGCGCAGAGCCTGTTGATGATGACCTCTCTGCTTACGGCAAAATCTCTGGCGATAGAACGGACATACGCATCATCCAGGCCGTATTTTTTGATCTGAGTGATTGCTTGATGTGTTTTGAGTTCTTGATTCGGCACAAGGACAAGTCCTGCGACTTCATTGCAGAACTGCTCAATCTTCGAAGAAGCCCCTTCTACGGAAACATCATTGCAAATGCCGGTATTCCGAAGGACTATGTGCACAAGTTCATGGACCAAGGTAAACAGGCGAGCGCTGTACTCGTCTTTGCGATTTAAAACGACTATCGGCAGAACATCATAGCCAATAGAAAGCCCTCGCATTTCATGAGGGTCAATTCTGGCCGCCTGGAATACCAATACGTCTTTCAACTCCAGATGTTCGATCCAAAAAGCCAATGCGGTTTCGGGCTTCCTGAACTTCAACTGTATAGGAGCTGTGAGCCCGATATAACTCCTAATCTGACTTGCCATTGCTTCGGCACCCGTAGAATCAGACAAGAAGAAATTGAAGAGAAGCGGATCTCTGCCATCCATCGCGTACAGTTCTAACAAAGCATCACGCCGATCTTCAATATCTCGCAATAACCACCTTAGTTCTCTGGACATTTCAAACTGGTTTCCAATATTCCCGAATGTTCTGAAATCAGACGGCTCGATCCGCTTTGTTTTCTTCGGGGTATCCGGAAGATAAAAATACACAAAAGGAACACGATAAAACTTGGCCAGTTCTTTGGCCTGGTGTAATGTTGGAAGCGCGAGCCCTTTTTCCCAGGATTCTAGCTTTTCCTCTGTGACATGTATCCGCGCAGCGGCTTCAGCAATTGTAATCCTGTCCAGATTCCTGGCCCAGATCAGCACCTCCGGTGTCACTAGTGCCGGGATAGATTTAGCCATTATTGCGTCCGCCTTTCAAACACATTTCATGAATGGATATTATCCACTTCATATCACACTGAATTCCCGCCGGATAGAATAAACCGTTTCAGGTAACTCTCTGCCTTCTGTACAACACGGTGCGGTCTGATTTCAACGCCTTCGATTGCTTCCATTGCAGCCTTTGCCTTGCTGCGATCCAGTGTAGCCATGATTTGGTCAAAGAGTCCGCCTTGGAGCAGCGTGTCCTCCGTCAGGTGGAACACCATGATACGCGCCAGCTTTGCCTGATTGAAGCCAAAGGAATCGGCGAACTTTTTCACACTCGCCCGAAGTGTATTTCGGTTATAAACCTCGATGTACTCGGCAAGCGTTTTGTCTGCATCAAAGTCTCTGAGATTGCCGGAAAGTGCATCCTCAAGAATTGCCTCGGCGGTAATTTGATCCTCGGAGGACAGCGTTGCAAAATTCGACCGTAGATCATCCAGCAGTTCTTTGATATCCTCCGCCTTGGCCCCATTGGACAGGTCCTTCAGCACTTCGGAAAACTTTGATTCCAAGAATGCGCGGTTGATTTCTGCGGATGAGATTTCCGTCAAAAATGCTTTGATGTCATAGATGATGTCACCGCCCGGCTGAACGGTTCTTGGGATTTCGCAGTATCTCTGATGAAGCGTCTCATACGTTGTCTCATCCAAATCCACCGTAACTTCGCCTGCATCCTCTGTGATGTAGGTTTTCTGTGTCCAGGTGAAGAGTTGGGGGATCGATCTGTAATAATAATTGCTGATGTTATTGAACAGATTGGCAAACAGGTCAATATCCTGCTGCGAATTGGGAAGCCGACTAAATCCTTCGATCCCATTTGCTTCAAATAACGCTGTAATGCGCTGGAAGTCGTTGTTCATGCCAATGATGTTTTGTCCTAAGGAGGATACGAATACAGCCCGATAATCCGTTTCGGCATATAGCTTCAGGGCATTTTCCGCATTTACGTCCATTGTATACGGTTTGCGGCAGTATTTGATGATGCCGTACTGCTTTTCATAGCCGTTCAGTCGGTTCGTTCGGGAGGCTGCCTGAACATACTGTTCATACGCCAGAACCTTATCCAGATACAGCGTGTTGATCCACGCAGAGTCAAAGCCGGTGAGAAGCTGATTGACGACGATCACGATATTGACTGCTTCTTCCCGTTTGCTGTCTAAATCCTGATACGGCTCTTTATGGGCAAGTCTGGCGCATACGTCGTCTTTGAACCGGCGGTAAGCGCCGACGGTGCATTTCATATTGAAGTGCTTTCCGTAATCAGTCAGTATTTCTTCCACGGCCGTGTCTTTGAAGATGTCATCATCGGCATTGTCAGTATGGGGATCAAATACTGCGGTAACAAACAGGCCTTTATCATTGCCCTTCAGCAGGCGATAGTATTCGATGGCCTCACGAATGGAAGAAGTAGCTAGAATATAGTGATATTTGCCGCGAAAGCTGATCCGCTCCCATTTGCTCAGGATATCCTCAACGACGTTTTTACGGTGGGCTTTCCCTGTGTCGCCGTCCGCATACAGGCTTGGGCTGATATCCGCCTCGATATGAACCATATCGCGGGATGCCAGCTCATGGTATTTCGCATACTCTTCATCAGTCAGTTCGGCGACGCTGTTCTTTCCCAGCTTGAGGAGGGCGATCTTTTCTCTGAGATCCTCGTCGGCGAATGTCACGAGCTTAAAGGGCTTGAACCCCAGCACATTCTTATCGCGGATTCCTTCATTGATCCGATATTGATGCAGCGGCTTCCCAAACAAGCCTTCCGTAGTGATCCCATCGACAGCGTTCACATCCATGATCGGCGTGCCGGTAAAACCAAAGAACATGGCCCTTGGATAAGTGATCTTGATGTCCCGCAGCATTTTCCCGAAGGTAGAACGGTGCGCTTCATCGATGATGAAGACCACCTTTTTCTTTTTCACCTTTGCAATGCGTGCAGCATACTTGTTTGGCTCGACAGTAGTAAGCAAGTTCATCTTCTGGATGGAGGTGACTACCAGAAGATTCTGCGTGTCGTTCTCCAGCTTGGAAAGCAGACTGACCGCATTCTCCGTGTCCTCGATGTCGTCACAGTCGGAATAATTGCGGTAATTATCATATGTCTGCTTCCACAGCTCATCCCGGTCCATCAGGAACACGATCTTATCGACCTTGCCGGAGGATTTGATGAGCTGTGCGCACTTGAAGCTGGTCATGGTCTTGCCGCTGCCGGTGGTGTGGTAGATATAGCCGCCCTTTTGCTGGCCATCGTCCCAATCCACCCGCTTGACTACTTGAGAATAGATCGTATATGCGGCGTGATACTGATAGCTGCGCATGACCTTCAACACATGATCCGCCCCGTCCGCAACGGTGCCGTATCCAATCAGACGGTGCGCCATGGGGATGGAAAGAAACTTTTCAGCAATTTCTTCCCATTCATTGATGTACTTGTTGTTGAAATCCGCCCAGTGGAAATAATAATCGGAATTGAATTTGCGGTCACGACCGGGATTAGCAAAATACAGCGTCTCCTCCGGCGTCATGGCTACGAAGACCTGGATGCAGGAGAAAATGCCTGTAAATGCACCATGCTGCATATACTTGCTAATTTGGTTGCAGGCCTGTTCCACCTTGACCGGTGTGTTTTTCAGCTCAATATGATAGAGCGGCATCCCGTTGATGAGAAGCATCAAATCTGCCCGGCGGTCGCCGAGCACTTCGGAGGGGATTTGTAGCTTCGGCTGTCGGGCAATTTGATAGACGCTCCGTCCGGCAGCGATTTCGTCCTTATCGAACAGGAAGAGGTCTACCCGCTTGCCGTTGTGCAGCGTATCCTTCGGATTGTCCCGGATGATGGAGATATAGCGGGCGTTCAGCCTGCGGTTGATGGCATAGGGGCTTTCTCCGTTGATCTGGCTGATGATCTGCTGCATCTCCGATTCCGTCAGCTGGCAGTTGTTCAGCTTATCTGTTTCGTTGTTGTTGCTGAACAGAATCTTCGCCCAGTTGGCGATCAGCTCCTGCTCGGTCGGGTAGGAGAGGATCTCCCGCGACCACTGGTTGTCCAACTGCGTGAGCTTGGCAATCAGGGCATCCTCAAATTCTCTTTCGCTGTTGAATGGCATAGGTGTTCCCGCCTTTATACGAACATTTTATGCAGCATGGCCTCTTTGAACTGCCTGAGCTTCTCCAGCTTACGCTGATGAAGGGCAATCAGGTTGTCCAATTTACTGACAGTCGACCCAATCAGTTTCTGTTCTTCAGCATCTGGCATATACACGATTACATCAGAAAGCGTATTCTGCGATACGTTGATATGTTGTGCTCCCTGAGCCCTGTGAGTAATTTGCTCCCGAACTGGTGACGAGTCCAGAAGATACCTGAAGAATATAGGGTTATAGTCAGCCTTCTTCTTTCCTCTAATTACAAAGCCACCAAAAGATGCAGGTTTCTCATGATCCAGATATACATTTGATGTTCCAGCATCGTCGAAGTTTTCTGAACTTCGCTGAAACAGCACGTCACCATAATCAACGGAATAACGCTTTCGTTCATCTTCTTTTAAACGTGCTCTTCCGCGAATTGAATCATGTGTTATAAAACCGCTGTCGAGAATATCCAACACACTGATAAGTGGAGTACCGCTACCAAATGCGCTGCTCGAACCATTGAATCCATTTCGAAAAGATAACAAATCCCCCAATTTGCGCTGTTTCCAATCTCCCGTAAAACCAGCAAAGCGCATCTCCGGCACCTTGCTTCCGTTTTGCGGAAACATCTTATCGAGGCAAGCGGCTTTCAGGGCAATGAGCTTATCGCATTTCTGCTGCTGGTATAGGATGCTGCGGTCCAGTTCAAGAAACAATTCTGCTATCTTGCTCTGCTCCGTCAACTCATCAGGGAAACGTAACGATGTCTCGTTCAATGCGCTTTTTGAGATACTGCTTACTTTTGTTCCCTGCATCAGCGGAAGAAGTTGATTGTGGAAAGCATCGGTATTCATGTAATATCCGAGATAACCGGCAGAAAAACCAACCAAAGGGCGTACAGGAATCGTATGAAGCCCTGATACGACCATATCTGAATCAATGCCGCCCATTTCTGTGCATTTGCCAACGGTAGCATCTTCGGCAGTATCGGCAATCACGACATCGCCATTTTGTAATACAGCGTTTTTCAATTTTTCCGCCAATTCGTCGGAGGAAATATAGGGAACGAGTTCTTTCGAGACATCCAAGACTGAGCTGAACTTTATGAGAACATCTCCGTAATGGACATTCTTAACAGAACCTTCTTCATCATTGAGATCAGCTCTTGATAAAGTGTTGTTCGGGAGTACAGAAAAGGCATCAGCAAAGCTCTTTGAAAGCCAATCACTGCAGAATCCAGAGAACCGTACTTGTGGGGTTTTGTTCATTCTGCGTCACCCCCAAGAAGTTTTACCATTTCCGTGATGGCTGCCGCATCAAACGCATCGCCGGACAAATCGCCGAGCAGCCCGACAAGGGCTAGTTCTGTTTCCGCGATTTCTGTATCCAACGCCGCAAGAGGATTCTCATATTTTTGTATGATCGTCCGCACCTTGCCGGTCAGGTCACTGACAATGGCGGAGGGGATGCTGTTGATGCTTTGCATGATGGGAGAGAGCCATTTCTCTCGCAGGAGCGCCTTAATCTCTTCATCCGTCAGGGAGACAATGGCCTCTCGCGCTTTGATGTCCAGTGCCGTCTTTACTTCCTTGATCTGCTTCTTCAGCGCAGAGATCCGTTGGCCGAGCAGATACAGATAACGGATCTTATAATCGTCCTCGTCCTCCGGAATCTCGATCCCGGTCTTTATCTCTTCTATGATGGATTTTATTGCAGGCAGCTTATAGGCGCCATTTGTGCCTTTTTCGGACGCATCCGGCCAGGTGAGTTCTGTATGCTCCTCCTGGTAGGCCACCTTCTGCTTGGGCTTTAACTTCAGGTACTCTGCGTATTTCCGGGTAGCTTCGTTGGACAGGGCGTTCATGACTTCCTGATACTTTTCTTTGAGCACTTTGGAATCCAGCTTGGCCTCGCTCTGTTCCTTATCGCCGTCTTCCTTCTTTTTCAGCGTGTCCTTGAGTTCTTCGTCCATATCCGCCCAGAAGGATTCTGACTCCGATACCGCTTCGGCCAGTTCTTTACTTAAAGCCTCCAATCTCAGAAATTCATCCGTGAACATATGCCTTTGGATCAGCGCAAAGGGGATCACGCGCCCCTCTTCGCCTTTCTTTACCGCCTGCTGCTCGTTTTTATCATAGACCTCCACGTCTTCCACGCTGCGGGCAGCGTCAAAGCCCTGCAAACGGATCGCCTCCAGGTCGAGACTAATCTGGTCCCATTCTTCATCAAACGCTTTATAGACCAGGTATTTGTCTACGATAGCGAACTGTGCGCAAAGGCCGAAAATCCGCTTCGTAATGTCCGCTTTCAGATTGTGGACGTTCTCAATCGGATTTTCGATCAGAAGCGTATAGAGATTCTCCTCCAGCGCCCGGAAAGCACCATTATAAGCAGCCTCAAAGGACAGGACATCCCGGTTGCCGCAAATCACTGTCTTGATATCCGTGGAGGCAACTGCAGAAGTATGCTCATTCTGCCGGGTAAACAGTTCTTCCCGGAGAGTCGGAAACGCCTTCCAAAAATCATATAAATGCTCGACCTCATAGTTGGGAATTCCACCGAACACCGTTGCGTGCAGATCGACGGGAACCTTTTCCTCCGCTTCCACATAGCGCGGGATGTTGAGATTATAGTCGTTCCGCTTGATCCGGTCTTTGGGTACAAGCGTTGCAAAGTTCGGAATCGTCTCGCGGGCAAGGATCGCATCAACGATTTTTCTGATGTGATGACCGGAAAGCCGGTTCTTGTTCCCGTCCTTGAAAAACTCTTTGGAGGCGTCGATGATCAGAATATCGCTGGCTTCCCGGTGCTTTTTCAGCACCATGATGATCGTGGAAATGCCGGTTCCGTAAAAGCAGTTGCTCGGCAGACCAACGATCGTTTCGATGTTGTTGTGTTCTATCAGGCTGGTACGGATTTCTTTTTCCGTTCCGCCACGAAACAGCACGCCATGGGGCATGACGATGCACATGATCCCGTTGTCTTTCAGATGGTAGAGATCATGCAGCAGGAAAGCGTAATCGGCCTTTGACGCCGGAGCGATTCCGTATTCCTTATATCGGGGATCGTTGGTGTGCGAATCCGCATCCCATTTATGAGAGTAGGGCGGATTGGAGACGACGCAATCCACGGGGACGTATTCGTAACTGTTTTCTTCGTTATCGTCGAAATACGGCCAGTCATTCGCCAGGGTGTCGCCTCGGCGCACTTTGATGTTCTGTGGTTTGATGCCGCGCATGACGAGGTTCATACGGGTAAGGTTAAAGGTCTCCTGTATGAGCTCCTGCGCATAGTAGGTGATGTTGCCGCTGTCTTGCAGATACTTCTGAACGCTCTGCCCAATGTTGATGAGCAGAGAACCCGATCCGCTGGTCGGGTCCAGAATATTGATCTGCTCCCGATCACGGAGATGGTGCGCAATGATTTCGGACATGAGTACCGAAATCTCATGTGGTGTATAGAATTCGCCGTCCTTTTTGCTGTTGGAGGCGAAGTTCTTCAGCAGGAACTCATAGATGAAGCCAAGCACATCATATCCCCGATGCTCCTCCATGGGGATGCGATTAACGACCTTGAGAACCTTCTTCAGATGGGAGGTCTGTTCGCTGATGGAACCGATTTTGCTGAGCTTTTCGGAAAGAGATTTGAAAATGTCCGTATACAGTTTCTGGTGATCCGGCTTGCTGTCAGTGTTCCGAACGAATGCGTTCAATGCTTTCGTCACATCGGCGACCGAAAAGCTGCTCTCCGCTTTTTTCATCCAAGTGGAAAACAGGTTTTCATAAGCAATGAAATAACCAAGGTGCTCCTTGCACTGCTTGATCGTCTCAGTATCATCTTCGTTGAGTTCTTCAGCCATGATTTCCTCAGTCCAGTCCTGCTTTTTCAGTTCCAGGGCTTCCTTCTCGGAAACGAAGCGGTAGAAAATCAAACCGAGGATCACATCTTTGTATTCGACGGCAGATATGGAGCCGCGGAGATCGTTGCAGGAATCCCATATTAGGGACGCTAATTGTTGTTTATTCATCTAATACCACCCCGAGAATGATTGCATCGTTGCTGTCAAAAACTCTAGTTCTTTAGTGCCGTGATCGGTACTACATATACGCCGTCTTCCCTGCGATAGGCATAGGGTGAGGTTCCGGTCAGAACCATCAGGAAGGATGGTTCTTTCATTTTCGAGGTGTCGATCTTAGCGGCGACCTCTTTCAGCGTCTTGACGCCCTCTTCGATCAGCTTGTCACCGCCGAGCTTGATCTCCACAAGGCCGTAGCTGCCATTCCGCAGATGGATAACGGCGTCGCACTCGAGTCCTTCCTTCGTGCGGAAATGATACACGCTGCCGTCCAGCGCCTCCGTATATACGCGCAGATCACGGATGCAGAGCGTCTCAAACAGCAAGCCGCAGGTCGCCAGATCATTGATTAGGTCACCCGGGCCGACGCCCAGCGCAGCGGTGGCAATGGATGGATCGACGAAATAGCGCGTGTCCGATGTGCGGATCGCGGTTTTTGAGCGGAGGTTCGGGCTCCAGGCAGGGCAATCCTCTATGACAAAAATCTTCTTCAGCGCATTCGTATAGGAAACCACAGTGTCCTTGCTCAGTTCCATGTCGTCGCTAACATTGATGTCCTCGCAAATCGTGGTATTGGGCGCTTGCGTCCCCTGATGCCGTGCCAGGGAGCGCATCAGCATACGGGCGCGGGTCTCGTTGCGGGTGACCCCATCCACGCGGCTGATATCGGACTTGACCACAGCATCCAGATAGTCGAAGGACTGCACCAAGGCGTCCTCGCCCTCCAGGAATGTCGCCTGCGGCCATCCGCCGCGGCAAATAAGAAAGGTGATGTCCTCCAAAGTCGCTTTGTTCTCAGCAAAGACCGGCGTGTCATCGGGCAAAAACAGCTTGCCGAGGCTGACCGCACCGGAGGACTCGCCGGATTCATACAGGCTCATGGGACGCATCTTGATCCAAGCGAATCTGCCCGTGCCCGTATGATGCACCTGCTCCATCTCCGCCGGAACTGCGGACCCTGTCAAAAGGAAATGACCAAAGCCGTCCCGATGATCCGCTTCAAAACGCACGGCATCCCACAGCTTCGGGGCCATCTGCCACTCGTCGATCAATCGCGGCGTCTCACCTTGCAAAAGGGACCGGGGGCTGATATCCGCCAACTGGAGATTCTGCTTCACCCGGTCGGGATCGCTCATATACAAAATGCTTGCAGCGTGCTGCTCGCAGGTCGTGGTCTTTCCGCACCACTTAGCGCCTTCGACCAGTATTGCACCCTTATTTTTCAGACGGTGTTCAATGGCCTCGTCAATGACCCTGGGCTTGTAAGTTGCCATCTGAGTCTCCTCCGCACGATACTTATATCTGGATTATACCCGATAGTACTGTTCAAATCAAGGTAATTCTTCATTTTGGCTGAGTTTAATCCTTCGATTTGGCTGAGCTGCGACCAGCGTATTGGATAAGCCAATCATAACACCCACGTTGTTCCACACAGGAACAGCGTGGTTTTTTGTTTTGTTTCGCCACAGAAAAGCGGTGGGAAATAGAAAGAAAGTCAATTCTGTCGGTTTTCTCTGTCAAATGACGCGGTAGTAGGGTGAGAACTGATTTTTTTGAAATTTCATGTCGTTTTTCGGCTTCTCATGTTGCTGTAAAGGAGTGAGGGACAATGTTTTCCTGTATTATTTTACTTTTTTCAGAATTCCGTGTCGTTTTTTGGGCCTCTGTGTTGCGGTAAGAGATTGATAGGCTTTTTCATCTTTTTTTCCTGGAACACCCCCCTAAACGAGGTTTCCCATGGCTTAACAAGTGAGGAGGTATTTGTAAAATTCGCTTCGGATGACTTCTTTTTGGCACCCCTTTGTCCAAACATAATGAGGGGACTATCGCCATGAAAACTGAATAGCTGTCCGATGGGATATGGTCCGGGCGAAGTGTGCGAGGATATGAGCATACCAGCGGGCCGATACGCTGCGGTGAGACTCCGGGGCAGGAACGGGATCGGAAACGACAGCATATGATGACAATTACGAAGGAGACAATGCTTTGAATGATTATTTCACCGGGCGAGACGCCATCGAATACGCCTTCTATCGCATTCCCAAGGCGCTGATCACAGAACCGGTATACCGTTCGGTTTCGACCGACGCCAAGCTGCTTTACGGGCTTCTGCTGGACCGTCTGGATCTTTCCGTGATGAAGGGATGGCTGGACGAGCTTGGCAGGGTCTTTCTCTTTTACAAGATAGAAGCCATACAAGCCGACCTGTGCTGTTGCAAGGAGAAGGCCTGTAAGCTCCTGTGTGAGCTGGAGCGTGCCGGGCTAATCGAAAGGAAACGACAGGGCCAGGGCAATCCATCCATTATCTATGTGAAGCGGTTTGTCAAGAAGTCGGAAAAACCGACTTTTGGTGGTCGGAAAAACCGACCCTAATCATACTGAGAGAACAAGACTGAGATATTTATACCAGCTGAAAGAAAGGAATGATGATTTGTGGAAGCGGATTCCAAAAAGAAAAAGCGCGGCAGACCTTCTGTCTTCATGCGGACATTTGGGGATGAGAGTTTTGCAGAAGTCATCCGGCAGAGTTACGACCTGGAGAGCGAGCGGTCGATCACAAACGAACTGTACTATCACGAAGGCATGAGCATTGCCCAAAAGGTTTGCGACACCAGGGAGATATTCTTCACCCCGAAGGGTAAAAGCCGACGGAACTGTATTTTAGAGCAAATCGGGCGGATGAGCCTGCAGAACAATTTCGACCGGGAGTCCTGTGAGTGGGCCTTGAGAGTTGCCTTGAGCGCGTTGGAAAAGGGCTGCACTGTCCGACAGATCGAACGCTATCTCCGCCACGGAAGAAATTACAACGAGTGGTACACGGAGCAGAAATAGTCACGTAATTCTTGGCTGGGATAGCTGCAGGTGTTCCCCATATTTCTTTTTCAGCCGGTTCAAGCGGCACAGACGGCTGTATCGATTGCTGAATAGGCCCACTTTCAGTCAAATGTTGGCCATCTTTTTGCGTCCGAAAGGCGGAAATACCAGAAGATGGCCAACTTTTTCTGATTGTTGGCCATCTTTCTCAAAGAGTAATGATTCAAGGAGAGGATGAGGAAGATATTTGGATTTTTACGTAAGAAATAAAGGAAAAGCCAGTCCCGGAGCCGCCCACAAAGGTCGTCCGTGAGACTGACCATGATGAGGCAAATGTACGTGACGCAATCTTAACAAGCAACGCCTCGTGATATCACTCGACCGCTTGAAAGGGGGCGACCCCTTTGACCCCGGGTGAGAGCATGCTGAGAAAGGATTTCAGGGGCTTTTCCCCTGACGATCGGCATGTGCGCAAGCACATTCGTTGCTTGCTAAGATTAAGCCACACAGAAATGAGAAAAGGAGGATTTGAGAATGAATGAACTTTGGGACGCGTCCGCGAGGACGCCGGATGATTGCAAAAACGATTATCAGATCACCGCAATTCCGATCAGCAAGCTCCATCCCTTTGAGGGGCACCCATACAAGGTGCTGGACAACGAAGAAATGGACAGTCTGACTGAGAGCATCCGGGAAAACGGTGTGCTGACGCCGGTGTTGGTGCGACCTCTGGAAAGGGCGCCGGGAGAATATGAGATAATTGCCGGACACCGGCGCGTACGCGCAGCACAGAGGGCTGGGCTGGAGACGGTGCCTGCCTTTGTCCATACCATCGACCGGGATGCCGCCTCCATTCTGCTGGTGGATAGTAACCTGCACAGGGAGCATATCCTGCCGTCCGAGAAGGCGTTTGCGTACAAACTCAAGCTGGAGGCAATCAAGCATCAGGGCGTTGCTTCCCGACAAGTTGTCGGAAAGTCGGAGAGTGCAGATACAATCAGCGATACTGAAAGCGGGAGAACGGTTCAGCGCTATATCCGCCTGACCCACCTTAGTCCTAAATTGTTGGACCTGGTGGACCAAGGGCGGATCGCCTTCTCCGTGGGCGTGGAACTCTCCTATCTGGGTGAAGCAGCCCAGGATCA
>JAEEGL011249606.1_pt1 | contig 16267 bp, 11 predicted proteins | sample 9134231 | NCBI WGS metagenome assembly JAEEGL01 (sample SAMN16246548, study PRJNA631951) | gut metagenome | biome: gut microbiome; feature: rumen; material: fiber-attached | host: Bos | place: Iran: Karaj | collected 2018-10
ACGATTCATATTGAAAATGCAGTGAAAATTATCTAGAATAAACTTGGAATAAGTTTTGGGGATTTTTCCGGTATCAAACCGGATATGAAGGATTAAGGGAGGCGAACAATATGCCACACACAAGGGATCGAAGTTTCAGCAGAGACTGATTCTGCTGCTTGCCTGAATATACATCTTGTGGCGTTCACTGCAATTAAAGAATAAATAATTGCTTTCTCCTGTAAGAAAAAAATTTACTGAACACACTTTCACAGCAAGACAATTTAAGATGGGAATAAAGGGATTGATCACAAGGATTTTATAGCCTGTGATGTATTTTACTAGGGGTAGATTACTATGAAAAACATTAATAACAACAATTCAAACAACAATACAAACAACAATGTAAAATTCCATTTCCGTGGACCTGAGCGTTATTACGCAGTTGCAGGCCGCCAGCTGGATGAAGCAACAAATGACGGAACAGATAATTATCTTACACCTCAGTCAAGCCCGTTAAAAACAACAATAATTTCACTTCTCGTTTTAACAATACTGGCTTGCATCATAATCATTCCTATTGCACGCGGAACTTTTGTAACAAAGCCTGCCAAGCTGAAGAATAATTACACACCGGCTGTATTTGATGAAGCCGGAATCATCGATGATGAAGATGCACTCTTAAAGACACTTGACGAGTATCATAAACTTACAGGCATCTGCCCTGTAATCTATACAGTTAATGATAGTGCTTGGAAACCCCAGAAAAACTTAAAAGAATATACATTGTACAGATACGAACGCGATTTCAAAGATCAGGATCATCTTGCAATCGTATTCTCGGTAAACCAGGTTTCATCTGAAAAGACAACTTACAAAGTTGCTGCTATTCAGGGACAGAACACAGTAAATATCATTACTATTTACACGATCTTGCACTTTAAGAACATGCTCAACTCCGGCATCAGCAAGGGACTCAGCATTAATGAGAATCTTGACAACGCATTCAAGTATGCAATCAAGGATGCTCAGGGTAAACTGAATCCTACAACAGCAGACAATCTTAAAAATGGTTTTCTTGAAGCACTTCCGTTAATAATCGTTTCACTGGCATTCATTATTATCTTTATCGTTGTAATAAGAAAATTCATTAAAGAAAGAAATGCATGGAAAGAGGATGTACGCAAAGATCCGCGTCTTGCATAAACAAACATAAATAACCGGGGATAATCAGGGTAAGGGCAATAATATGTCATACGATCCTAATGCAGATACATTTAACAGAGATAACTATATAAACAAATATGCAAAACAGAAAAAGGACTTGCCGATATCAATAATCTTCACGGCTTTACTTGCTGTAATCGTTATTGGAATCGTTTGTGCCGGAACTGATACTGCTAATCCGCAGAAACTCATACCGGATCGAACAGGAGCGGTTATCGCAAACCCGACCGGCGGTGATGTGAGTGTTTCAGATGAAATACCATTAACCAGCTACGAGCCTGCCATTTTCGATAAGGCCGGAGTCATAAGCGATCAGGAAAAGCTCATGGCAAAATTCACTGAATACTATGAACTCTCCGGAGTATGCCCCGTATTCATTTCGTGCTATGACGAAGACTGGGTAAAGGCAGGATATAAAGATGTCGGAACTTATGCAAATAAATACGCGACGTTTACTATGAACGATAATGTTTTCGTAATCTTATATTCCGTACCCGGAAATGAAAAGCAGCGCACTCACTTTTCCTGTGCGGGTTTTAGAGGTAATGAAGCCGGTAAATTTGTAACCGATTCTGTTTACGAGCATATGAATAAGATCATCGTTGACGAAAGCGCTAACGGCACATCCGCAACAGATGTCTTTGTCGATGCATTCGAATATGCAAAGAATGATGCAAACAGCAAGATCAATCCGAATCAGTCAGAAAGGACTTGGTATCTGATCAAGAAATTTTTGCCTGCTATTATCGCAACAGTCATATTCGCCGTTGTCCTTGTCATACTGACTATTAAATACATAAAAGACCATAAAAAGGTATATGAAGGAGATCCGCGCAACGATCCAAGGTTTGTATAACTGTCAGAAAGAGGTTTACTCTTCCACTTCCCTGTCAAGGAAGTTAACCAGTGTCATACAAAGTACCATGATCGATACGATTATCAGCACATAAAAACCCGGAGCGGTTACGACTTCATTGATATCATAACTGGACATTGCATTGCCGACCTGATCGAACAAAAGATACGGGTCGGCTTTTGCTTTGTTCGACAGATCGATAAGACCTACCATTGATATAGCAAAATCAACTACCGCAGCAATGGCATAACCGGGCTTTATCCTTAAGATAAGAAAAGCCACGATCGCAATTGCTGAAATGATTATTCCCAATCCGTAAATTGTCGGCATCAGAGGGATAGGCAGACTGTATTCTTTTGGAATGCTTAGGGCCACGCCTACGCCCTTAACTTTAAATAATGGTAAAAATGCCGTAATGACAGATAATACAGCTGCTAAGACCAACAGTTTTTTCTTTAAACTAAACTCAGACATATCTACTCCTCCCCAATACAACTGGATTATAGCAGATATCAGAGAAATTTGTTTAATTTGATTTATTCCCGAAAATTAAGCCTCCAGGATAACAGAACTATTAGTTAACTTCTTAATCTGATATCAATCAGACCCGGTCCTGAACAAGAACCGTGCAGCTCGAAATATTGACACTTTAAATCTCAAAATTGCGAATTCGGGGGCCTGTCCTGAGGCAATTTTTAGTGAAGAAATATACGGCTGCTTTATATATAAAAAATATGTCTTGTAGTAAGATTTATTCTCGAAAACAAGGATTTTTCGAGAAGAAATAATATGGGGAATTCATTAAAAAACAATAAAACCATGGTCATTGACGAGAAGACTCCGCTGCTGATACTGGCAGGGCCGATGTTCCTTGAGCTTTTGCTTAACACGATGCTCAACAATGTCGATACCATCATGCTGAGCCACTATGACGAATCTGCGGTAGGCGCTGTCGGAAACGCCAACACCATCATGTTCATGATGTACATTCTCTTCAATGTCATCGCAACCGCAACAAGCGTTGTCGTTGCACAATATCTCGGAGCGAAGCGCTACGACAAGATGGACATGATCTACACGCTCGCAGTCGTGGTCAACCTCGTGATCGGTATCATTCTCAGCGGCGCTTTCTGTGCGGCCAATCCCCTGATCATGGATTTCCTTCATGTGTCAGCGAAAATGCGTCCCTATTCGATGATATACATCTACATTGTAGGAGGCGCAGGATTCTTATCGGCCGTATTTAACGTAATGCTTCAGATACTTCGGTGCAACGGCTATACCAAGATCGGCATGTACGTTACCTTTGCCATCAACATCTTTAATATCTTCGGCAATTACCTGTTCTTATACGGCCCTCTTACCTTCCTTAACATGGGCGTCGCAGGCGTTGCAATATCGACCGTTGCAGCAAGAGCACTTGCAGTAGTGGCTGTCTTCATATTCTTCTTTGCCAAAAAGATCGGAAAGATCTCTCTTCGCTATCTGGTGCCTTTCCCCGGAAAATTTCTTGGAAAGATGATAAGGATCGGACTACCTACAGCAGGCGAAAACCTTACATACAACCTTTATCAGACCACTCTCCTTTCCTTTGTAAATGCAATGGGAGACGATGCCGTAAATGCCAGGTCTTATTGCAACACACTGATATCATTAGCGATAATTTTCTCTAATGCATGTGCATTATCCACGCAGATAATAACCGGGCATCTCGTCGGTGCAAGAAAGCAGGAAGAGGCATACAGGAGAGTCTTCAAGACGTTGATAACTTCTCTTCCAATTACGATCGCGCTTACTTCAATCAACGCGCTTGCATGCAGCTACACCCTTCGGATCTTTACTCAGAATCAGAACATAATCGCTCTTGGTCAGATGATCATGATCGCCGATATCTTCGTTGAGATAGGGCGCTGCCTTAACATGACATTCGTAAACAGCCTTAAAGCTGCCGGTGCTTATGTATTCCCGCTTATTGCCGGTATACTCTGCAACTGGGGCTTAGGGCTTTCAACAGGTTATTTTCTCGGTGTCGCTGCAGGCATCGGAGTTGCCGGCATCTACATCGGTACCGCCACGGATGAATGCATCCGCGGTCTCATCGTAATGTACTACTGGTACAAAAAGAAATGGTTCGGCAAGTCAGTAGTTGATAAATCAGCTTCGATAATACAGGAAGAAGAAAGCCCCGGATAGCTGTCAGCCCCGTTCGTCAAGTATTTTCTGCATTCTGTTCTGCGCGATCTTTATTACTTGCGACAGATTCTTCTGACCAAGAAAATATGCAGGCATTTCCTCTATCAGTATCAGGCTCATTGCCTGATCTTCGGATTTGATTTTCGAGCACGTGGAAACAACATAAGCAATTTGGTCGATGTCCTGCATTGTGAATTCCTGTCCGTCTTCAACTCTTATGCCGGATCCCATCGAAGCAGAGGAACCGCCGTTATTATAAAACTCAATTGCTTTCTCACCTGCTTCGCGGAATGCCTTACGCGATATAACAAAACCATCTTCCAGGGCAATACCTTCCTGAATATCTTCAGATAATAAGATCTTTACAAACTCAGCACAGGCATCAATATTAGTCGCCTGCGCAGAGACCGCAACAGAACAAGACGATGTATACGACGGTCCCCGTCCGTCTATCGAAGGAATGCCGAGTATCACAGGTTCTTTGCTCTTATATGGTCTTAAAAGACTTAAAAGAAAGAATCCGCCTATTCCTGTTACAGGGAAATAGTACGCACGGTTTTTTACCTCATCCGGAATATCATTTACATCAAAACCATATTCAGGAACATTGTCCTTCACATAATCAGCTATTGCTTCAAATTCAGGGCCGGACAAATCGACCTTACCATCTCTGATAAACCTGTCAGACATGGAATTAAACAGCATTGAGAAATATATCGCCTGCCCGGAATTTATAAGATCGTAGCCGTTAAGGGGACCTCTGATAAAGTCTTTATATTCATCAAGTGTAAATCCGACTCCGGAACTGCCGGCCATACTTGCATCCGTAACGATACCTTCGATCGTAAAACTCACCGGGAGCTGGTAGAGCGCACCGTCAATCTTTGCGCCTTCGATTATATTCATGAAATAACCATCGTTATCCAGTTCTTTCAGATATGGCGAGAGATCAACCAGATAATCCGGATTATTCAGCTGCGCATACTTACTTGTATTTATCAGGATATCAGGACCGTCACCGCTCATGATGTCCATAGCAAGGTCATTACTCAGACCTGCACTTGCATGAAGATAGGACAATTCATACGGATCTCCATAATTGAAATCAACTAAGCTTTCATCAAAGTATTTGCTGTAGTCATAATCATCAATTCTCTCAATGAAGTATTCTCCATTTGTCTCATTGAACATTTCGATGGCTTTCCCGACATCACTGTTTGCGGAACTGCAGTAAAGTTCAAGTATTGTCTTTCCCGCATGAGGATTCTTTTCAGCCCTGGTAAGTTCAATGATCTTAAAAGTATTTTTCTCTCCGGAATAGAGAGGCGTTTCTTCAGTCTGACCTAAATAGATAATGGAATCTTCTGTATATTCAATCAGTTCAAAATCATTCCAAAGGCCTTTATTGAGACTGCACCAGCAGTATCTGAACACTTCTTCATTCTTCTTTTTCTCTGCATCGATCCTGTATATTCCGTCGTCTCCCACGCAATAGATCTGACCGTCAGATCCTGTAAAAGATGAAAAAAGATCTTCAATATTCAGCCACTCATATTCTTTACCGTCAGTCTTTGAAAGCTCTCCGCTTATAAGATCCAGTTCATAGAACGCATCACCTTTGGAAGTCGTTGCAGGGACAAGAGCTTTATTCCCACCCAGAGACAAAACACACTGTACATATATGGTATTACCCATTTCCTTTACTTCCACGGATCTGGTGCTTCCGTCCGGATCCTGGATATTTAGAATGCTGAAATAATCACCATACTCTGAACTGTGTGACTCGACATCAACAACATAATCCCCGGCTTTATAGTAACTTGAGAAGATATCATCAGTGCTGTTTAAGCTGTGGGTTTCCAGCAGTTCCCCGGTCAGCGGATCGATATCTCTTTCTTTGATATTACTCTTGGCCTTGATAACACCGTTCGAAAAATAAACGGAATCGACAGATTCATATGGATTCTTTATCTCGTCTATATAACTTTCAAAGTCAATGGTATTGACCACTTTCTTTGTATTCCTGTCGATCACGGTTGCAACATCAAAATTGTAAGAATTGTAATCGAATGTATCCATATCGATCTCATAATACGGCGGTTCTTTGTACCTGCCGAAAGTATAGACAACAATATAGTCATCATCTGCACCGGCAAGGTAATGATGTGCATACTCGACCACCTCATCCGGCGCAGTACCCGCCTCGACTTCAACAGCATTGCAGTTAAACCAGGGGGTATCTTCAGTTATCTTCCTGATCTCTTTTTTTCTCGATGATTCCTTTTTACATGATGTTACAGACAACATCAACGACAGCGCCAATACGACCGCAATGAACCTTCTCGTCCTTCTTTGCATTATTATTTCCTTCTTTCCCCAACGTACGTATCCATCCCGTATGGTTCCCGGCCATACAGTATTCCGTATTTCCCTAAAAGATATTTTACCGCAATAATCTCCAAACGGGAAATATTTTCGAGACAAAAAAAGCGGCCAATAGAAAATGGCCGCTTATCGGGTTCGTGTTTCAGTTTTTCAATTCGTTTTCAGGGCCTCGAAAAGAGCCTTCGTCTCTTCATCGGAGTTCCCGCTGATACAATAAGTCTTTCCTTTTACCACAAATCTCACATAGTAATCCGTCTCAGTATTGAGGAATATCTCACAACCCGGTTCACCGTTTACTATGAATTTCCCGATGAAATATGGTTCCATGCCTATGCCTACCTGTCTTGAAAGATAGAAGCCCTTCTTCATCTCACAAAGCTCCGGATCGTTTATGTCCGATAAAGGTATCTTATAGTGATCAACAACCAGATTGCAGACAAGAGTGTCATCAACGATATCTGCCTTCATGGTGGATTTTCCGAGAGATACCACGAAGCCCATAAAAGCAAGTGTTGCGATGATAAAGACCGCGAATGCTATGGTAATAATCTTTCCCGCAGGATGCGCCATATTGATGGTGCCGCCTATTCCCATTCTCTTTGCTACATTAAGTCTCCTGTCATCAGGATTATAGTAGAAAGCACCGAAGATCCATTTATCGTCATCGTCAACATCAATGTTCGTTTCCTTGCGGTAACGCTTATCAATAGCCAGTGACTTCTTTACGAGGATGACAAGCGCAGCCATGAGCAAGAGCAGATAGGCAGTCATCTGGATTATAAGGACCATATCGTTGTTCACAAAGAAAAGAAGGATCGCGTATAAGATGACCACGCCGGTGTTGATCCATGACATGAGCACGAACATGTCTGCATAAACCTTTTTCTTTGCCCTGTTATAAGCAATATTCGTATCGCTGTCCGATGAGATTACTTCATTGCGGATGTGATCCATCATGATCGAGATCGGAATCAGCATGAGTCCGGTGAAAAGGAAAGATCCTGTCATCGCCGTGAGCGCATAAGTCATTTCCGGCGCGGGTGAAATGCCCGTTACACCGAGATCAAAAATGAGCGCACAGATAAAGATAATAGCTGTTAAAGCATTAGGAATAATGATGCTCGTGAGCTTTAATGCGTGCACGGTTCCCGCACTCTTCAGATCAGCATATGTTGTTCCTGATGATCCTAAGCCGAGTTCCCGCTTGAGGGTCTTCATCTCACGGTTGGATCTCATGAAAGGTATCGAGAAAATAAACAGGTCTGCAATGATGAAGAATACCCATACTGTCATGCGTATCATCTCGTCAGGAATGAGCATGATCAGCCCCATCAGAGCGAATGAGCAGATCATAAAGCCGATCGCCTGTTTCCTGGTTTTTGAGACTATCTTATCGATCTCCAAAACAGCCTTCTCTTCCTTAAACTCTTCGCGGTTCCTGACACCGAAAATGAATTTCCTCTCACTCCATTTAGACGGGTACTCGTAGAAAAACATTATCAGCAATGTCGGTACCATTATTATCAAAAGCACAATATCCATAGATAAATCCATTTATTATTCTCCTAAGGCCTCAAACATTCCCCGCATAGTATTCGTCAACAAGTTTCTGGAGATCCTTCTTCGATACTCCTGAGATCCTCGCTTCAGATACTATCCTTCTCAATTCATTCTTATTCTCATCAGAAATGATGCCTGTCTTCTCTATCTGCTGCCTGACGCGGGCACCGTTCTTGCGGTCGGTCATTATGTACCCTTCGCTCTTAAGCATCTGGTAAGTCTTGCTGACCGTCATCGTGTTGATTCCGATCTCCAGCGCAAGTGCCCTTACAGTCGGGAGCTGCTCCCCGGCTTTCAGTTCACCGGAGGAGATGCCCATAACTATCTGGTTTCTGATCTGCATATAGATAGGCACATCTGAATATTCATCTATCTTTATGACCATATTTCGCCCCCGCTTTATTAAGCAATCTTTTTATTCTCTTTAAGAACAGATGCTGCAAGTATTATAGCAATGATGACCGTCGGGATTATGCTTATGAGGCCGTGAGGAGCAGGTCCGAAGACCGCGAGCTTCTCGATCTGTCCGATCTGTCCGCCGTTCAAAAACAGTTGGAACATTGAAGCTGCCGCATTGATGGAACCATGCAGAAGCGCAGGGAACCATATGCACTTAGTCTTATCGTAGATCACCTCATGGAACATACCCCAAACAATGGTTGTGATAGTAAATGTAACCAGTCCGAGTACGGGAGCTCCGATGTAGTTTGTTCCGTATTCATAGCCTGCTGTCAGCATTGCCGGGAAATGGAATGCCGCCCAGACAACGCCGCCGATGATCCATGTCAGAACTCTGCTGAACTTCTTGTTGAGTTCAGGATACAGGAATCCTCTCCATCCGGCTTCTTCGCCTATTGCCAGTAACATATTAACGAAAGGCGCATAAGTTACACACTGGATCATTTGGATCAGGGACAGTGTCTGCATGTTAAGACCCGCCATCTCAAGTGATTGCTTGTACTCAACGGGATCTATTCCCTGTTCCTCAACTGCCAGCAGCATATAAGATCCGTCAAAGCTGAATAGTTCAGGCCATATCACAAAGAAAATGACACATCCCAAAACCGAGAACACAACCGGCATCAGGATCGCAAAGAATATCCACTTAACATTACCTTTCAGCCTCGGCTTCCAGCCTATGTGCTTAATTCCCGTCTTCGCAATGATCGAAGCGATCAGCGGCGTGAACATAACTATTGCAAGTCCGCCCTGGAAAACATAATTTCCGATAAGTCCGCCTATCTTAAAGCTTAAGATCGATACTACGATCTGAATTGCCCATGACAGACCAAGAGCAAACACCAGGAACTTAATTAATTTCTTCTTATCCATAACACCACTCCCTTTCATGGCATTTCATACATGCGTTACTCCTTTGCGCTTGTATGCTTTGTATTAGTTGTTATAATACAAAGCATACAACATTTTCGTGGCTTGTCAAGAGGATTCAACATCAACATGATATAGACAGAGTTCCGCAGGGGGATGTGCCGGCCGGGGGAGAATCACCCTGCTATGGCAGCAATACAAGTTAACCCCTACGGCCGTTTTACGAGGGTTATGTTGTGTCGTGCCCGAAAACCTTTCTCATATATTATTCACGGCAAATTCACGGCTATGCCGGGAAAACGCCGTGAATCCGGCCCCAAAACGCAGTTATTCACGGCAAATTCACGGCCATGCCGGGAAAACGCCGTGAATCCAGCCCCAAAACGCAGTTATTCACGGCAAATTCACGGCTATGCCGTGAAAATGCCGTGAATCTGAATCCTTCCTATATTCCCAGGGTATTTGCGCTTCACAGCGGTAAAGATTTACAACCAGCTATTCACCCAATATCTCGCCGCCCCATTCAACGACCGTGAAGCCTTCACGTGCTGAGGGAGCGATGCCGGATAGTTCCTGCGGCTCAATATCAACAAAAACTTCAGAGGGATACCACAGCATATTGACCCTGATAACAGTATCAGGCTCAGGTGTGATCTGAAGCGACGCGGAATCTTCATAGGCGTCAGTCTGGAAAGATATAACGTTATATTCATTTGCTTCCATCTGAGGGAGCCAGTACATGATGAAGGCATTAGCTTCAGTATCCGTAAGCCCAAGCTGCTTTAAGGATTTTTCCAGGAACAAGGCTGAATCTTCACCCTTAACGCAGAACCCGTGGCTCAAGTCGGGTGCAAACTCAAGGTCTGCTTCCCAGAAAAGATATTCGTAATCCCTGCCGTTAAGATCAGTAAGTGTGCCGTCCGGAGAAGCCTTGATGTTCCAGCCTTCCGAAGGATCGTATTTAGGGTAAGTGCATGTAAGACCGCCTTTGATATCAAGCCTTACGTTTACAGGTTCAGGGCTGACATTATAAAGATATATGACAGGTGCGTGCGCGCGGACTACCTGAACTGCCTGTTTTGACTTCTGCAAATATGTTGTCACGCAGTATGTTCCTAACAAACCGCAGATCAAAGCCAGTGCGATCATAACTATTGATACGATGCGCAGTGCCCCGGATCTGTTTCCAAGGAAGATCAGCAGCAGGCTGAATATGAGCACTGCGATACTGGGTATCAGGACAAACAGAATATAGCCGGTGGACGATGAGGAGCCGTGTGACGAATCGGGTTTTATGGCATAGATATAATCGTATCCATCAATGTCCTCTTTCTGACCGTAGGCAACGGTTATTTTCGAGCCAACGGAAATATCCAGACCATACTCTGAATCAGAAATGCTGTCCCACACATGTATCGGCTGGTCTGAATAGAACCAGCGGCCGTTTATGTTGATATAAATATTTGACAGATAGTAATCACCGACCCTGACTGAATCAGTATCCTTAAACAACGAATCGCCGGCAAACGCATCTGTGGATGAAAAGTCTTCAGGATCATCCCAATCCATAACTGATGCGATCTCATCATAATACTTGATCTCTTTGACCGTGCCTGTGAACGAAGGATATGAATCAAGCTGCTCTTCGAATGTCCAATACGGGTTGTCAGAACACTCATTCAATGACTTGTAGATCGCGCCGAGAGCATAATAAGCAACAACGTTTACTATAGTTAAGACAAAAAGCACGATTCCCGTTATCAGGATCTTTACCGGTGAAAAAACAGATTTACTCATTTTGGCTCCTTAACCCTAAGGGCAGATATCTCAGTTCTTTTTAAGCTCGTCCCATGTCTTCTTTATCTTTTTGGATGCCTTGTTCTTAGGAACTATCTCGAAAACATAATTTTCCACAGCCTCACAGACGGTCTTGCCGAATGAATCGATGAGCACGCCTTCAGAATCGCCGACAAACCGCATTCCCTGTGCATTATAGACAGGCGCTTCATCAAATTTTACGGCAAGGTCATATGCCGCGTGAATGTGCGTCTGAGCATCTGCCGTATGGCCGAAGGTCTCCTCCCAGACAGCAAGAAGGGCAAGTGATACGATCTTGAACTTATCTGTGTAGACTATAGTATCAGGATCGGTTTTCAGCGAATCAAGGAAACCGGATAACCACTCCAGCGAAGATATGCAGGCCCTGTCATTCTTCAGAGCATATGCATATGAGATCCCGTATATGGTTCTGCTGATCGATATGACGACATCGATTATCGTTCTCTTGGCATATTTAAGTGAATCGTCAGGCTCCTTGAGCTCAACGGCATAAAGGTAACTTATCAGGCTGCTGTTGATGTTCCTTATGTTGTTCTTTTTGAATATTTCGAGTGCCTTCTCGGTCTCGCCCACAGAAAGATAATTGGTGGCAATGTAATTCATTATCGCTATTTCGCTTACATCGCCGGAAGTGTTCTTATCCATGAGAGACAATGCTTTCTCAAACAGCTCGTTTGACTTGAACATCGACTCCCTGCACTTATCTTCAGTGGTCTTGACCATATACATGAAAGCGCAGGTATAGACAAGACGGAAGTTGTTGGGGTATTTCTTAAGTGCCTTATCAGCCTCGGGTATAGCTTCTTCAAAATTCTTAACGGCAGTGAGCTTTTGTATCCTCTTGACTCTGCCCTCCACACTGCCGGACTGCTGGACATATCCGAGCAATGCGTCAACCGAGATTCCAAAAAGGTCTGCGATCTCCATCAGCAGTTTGATCTCAGGCATTGAGAGGCCTGCTTCCCACTTATAGACTGCGCCTATTGAGACTCCGAGAGCATCAGCAAGCTGCTCCTGTGTCATGGAGTGTTCCTTACGCAGATTCTTAATGTTTTCAGCTACTTTGATTTCCATTATCCATACCTGCCTTCCAATCTAACCATACCACTGGTATGGGTTGCATTGAAGATACTACCAATATGGATTGTATATTATTTTTTCTACCATTGGTATGGGTTAGCTTTTTCCGCGGTCATACCGGAAGTCACTCATCCGGAACAAACTGAAGCTCACCGTCAACAAATTCAACCGTTCCGGTAACTCCGGAAGCAGGGAAAGATTCACTGTTATTAGTACCTTTCCGTTTCAGGATGCCTAGCCTGCCGCTTCCCGATTCTTCGTCATTACGGATCATGTAGTCAAAATTATGATCGGAAAGACTGTAACAGGTCTTTGATACCGGGTCATAGACAACAACATAAGATCTGTACCAGCCGCTGCCGCCTGACACGGTCGTGCAGTAATCATCAACACCGTCTCCGGTCACATCGAAAAAGACCAGAGGCGAATACCAATAAGGACCCTTAAGATTCAGATACCGTCTGAGTTCAAGTTCTTCTTCAGGAACAGGCTCATCCTTGGATCTCCAGTACCCTGTCGCTCTGAGGATGCGGTCAACGGGTTCCGTTTCACTTAATTCATAAACCGTACCGTTATAGACCATGTATTTGTCATCAGCGAAAAAGTAATCATACGTCTTCCCTGCATCATCCGTAAAAGAAACGCAGGAAACATCCGGCCCTGACAAAATGTCATCCGCACTCTTATCAATGGTCACCGCTTCAAAAGAATGCATGACGTCTATGATGTTTTCTATAATAACCGAATTATCAAAAGTTGCTGTCTGATCCTTATTTCCGCCGTAGAAACTGATGGCAACTTTTGCCATCGCCGGCTCTAAGAAGCGTAAGAGGATATCTTCTGCGATACTGTTGTTTTCGAGCAAGTAGTATTTACCGTCATTGCTGTAATATGCGGATTCAAAGTAGCCCGGATCATCTTCAAAGTAAATGCTTCCGTCTGACAGATCCCCATGCACGGAACCTGTTTTGTATATCCGGCAATTAAACGACGTATTGCCGTTCTTATATTGGAGAGTCGCGCAGTCAGCAACATCATAATACACAGTAAGATACGGAACAGCGGAGAACCGTTCAAGAAAATGACTGAACTCTTCATCCGTGCTTTCCACCGAAAGATCACAGTCGCAATAATACTTCATGAACCAATATGTTTCATTATCTGAATCCTTGCGGTATGAATTCTTCTCATCGACCTGAACCTTTTCCCCTCTGATGATAAGGCCGCGGTCGGATAAATAATCAGGTACTTCATTGGGAGCATCTGTTATTTCCGACGGAACAGGCGCAGGCGCTGAGGTATCCGGAGCAGTATCCGGCGGAAGCTGTTCTATGCATCCTGCAAGGCAAACTGAGGCAAACGCCAAAACACCTGCAGCAACTAATATCTTTACCCTCTTCATATGAATTCTCCTTGAGCAGACCGTTGTTCAGAGTATTATCCCTACACTATTTTATACAATATAACAAAGTAAAATGTTGCAGTTGTCTGCCTAAATTTCTTTTATGATATAATCACCTTCAGATAATATCGGTCGTGCAAGGGTGATTATGACATTTTGGAATTATCTGTTTTTTCTAATCGTTGAACCTCTGAAACTTGTTTTTGAGGTCATATTTTTCTATGCATATAAAGCAACAGGTAATGCAGGCTGGTCTATACTGGTAATGAGCCTTGCCGTCAATTTCCTTGTACTCCCGTTGTATAAGCGCGCGGATACCCTTCAGGCGGAGGAACGTGACATTCAATCCGTAATGTCACCAATGATCAAGCATATCAAGAGCACGTTTAAAGGCGACGAGCGTTTCATGATGCTCCAGGAATACTACAAGATCAATAACTATAAGCCCGTTTATGCGCTCAAGAGTTCGATCTCGCTGTTCCTTCAGATTCCTTTCTTCATTGCTGCCTACAGTTTTCTTTCGCACCTTGATCTGCTTAACGGAATATCATTAGGTCCTGTCAGGGATCTTTCCATGCCTGACGCCCTCATCAGCATCGGAAGCTTAAATATCAATCTTCTCCCAATACTGATGACAGTCATAAACATTGTCTCTTCGTTTATCTATACGAACAAAGGACCTTTGAAGGACAAGCTCAAGCTTATAGCTGTAGCGCTTGTATTCCTTGTACTGCTCTACGGATCACCTTCTGGTCTTGTCTTCTACTGGACATTAAATAACCTCTTCTCGCTCGTCAAGAATATCGTAATGAACATTAAGAAGCCTGCTCTTAAAAAGGATCAGAAGTTCCTGTCTGCTGAATCCAAAGGTGACATGATAACAGTGCTTCTATGCTGTTCTGTTCTCGCCGTAATGACAGGTATCATGATACCTTCTGACATCATTACCAAGAATCCGGCAGAGCTCGTCAACACCTTCATCGACAACCCGCACTCGCCGATGCAGTATGTGCTAAGCAGCGCCCTTATAGCGTTCGGCACGTTCATGATATGGGTGCCGGTATTCTTTTATCTGGTCAAAGGCAAGCATGGAAAGAGGATATCTCATGCTTTCATCGCTGCCGTTGCTGTCGGCATCATCAATCACATCGTTTTTAATAAAGATCTTGGACTTTTGACTTACAGACTGATCTATGAGAAGCACATGTCTTTCACGGCGTGGGACTTGATCCTTAACCTTGCCGTCGACGCTATGGTTTTTGCCGGGATAATGTTCATCTGTCAAAAGAAACCGGACTTTACCAAAAAGCTTATCGTGGTATTCATGTTATCCGTTTTCGCGATATCCGCAACAAGCATAGGCTTTTACTATTACGCATACCGCAACACCAAATACGACCTCAATTCATATGGCGACATCAGCATTCCTCTGTCTGCGACAGGACAGAATGTTGTCGTTATCATGATGGACAGAATGATTGGCGCCTACATTCCATACATCTTCACGGAAAATCCTGAGCTGGCTTCAAGCTTCGACGGATTTACTTATTATCCGAACACCGTATCTTTAGGCGAGCACACCAACTTTGCCGCGCCGTCTCTTTTTGGCGGATACGAATACACGCCCGATATGCTTAACGCAAGATCTGACGAGCTTCTGGTGGACAAGCACAACGAATCGCTCAAGGTGCTCCCGACGCTTTTCGCGGACAACGGATGGTACGTGACCGTAGGTGATCCGCCGTATGCGAATTACCATTGGCTTGCAGATACGAGCATCTATGATGACAACCCGGACATTCATGCTTATAACTTTTCGAGATCGATGAAGAGCGAGATCCTTTCTGAATCAGGCATAGAGCTGGAAGAGCGCCTCAACAGGAATTTCTTCTGCTATGGTCTTATGAGGACTCTCCCCTATCTTTTCCAGCCCGTGATCTATTCGGACGGATCGTACAACCACTTCTATAACGATTCCGTGCCCGAAAACATGAGCGGCACATATATCAGAGAGCACCAGGCTCTGTCCTCCCTGAGCGAATTCACGACGGTCACCGATTCCGATCAGAACTGCTTTGCCATGTTTGCAAATGAGATGACACACGAGGTCTGTCTGCTCTCAGACGAGACATTCGACGCGCCGCCGGTCGTAAACAATGTTCCGATGTATCTGGATAACGAGGAAAGATATAAGCATTATCAATGCGACACCGAAGCATGCATCCTCTTCGCTCAGTGGTTTGACTACCTGCGCGAAAATGGTGTCTACGACAACACAAGGATAATAATCGTTGGAGATCACGGTTACGGATTTAATAACTTCGATGGCCTTATCGTTATGGAATATAACTTTGACGCCGAATGGGTAAACCCGGTTCTCCTGGTAAAGGATTTCGGCCAGACAGGCTTTACAGTAT
>JAEEGL012099885.1_pt1 | contig 16267 bp, 11 predicted proteins | sample 9134231 | NCBI WGS metagenome assembly JAEEGL01 (sample SAMN16246548, study PRJNA631951) | gut metagenome | biome: gut microbiome; feature: rumen; material: fiber-attached | host: Bos | place: Iran: Karaj | collected 2018-10
GAAAAACAGGATCTGTTTTAGTCAATTCTGAAACCTCCGTTAAATATCTGCTTAATAATCTGGGTTAAGCACTTGTCTGAAATAATTATGGTATATTAACAACTATTCATCAAGACATATTTTTCCTTTTTCTTTCCAGTGTTTTGTATTATCATAATTTCAATAATATTAAAGGAGGAGGGTGCGCAAAAGCGCATCGGAAGTGAACTATGAAAAAAAGAATATCGTTACTGCTTGTCTTTATGCTGTGCATAGCCCTTTTGTCTCCGCTTGGCACAGTATCATCTCAGGCAGCTGCCAAGGCGAGCATTAAGCTGAATAAGAGCGTGCTGTCACTGTCTCTTGCCAAGACCTATACGCTGAAGGCAACCGTGACAGGAAAGAGCAAGGAGGTTACCTGGACTACGAGCAATAAGCACGTTGCCAGGGTGAGCGCCAAGGGTGTTGTAAGACCGGTGAATGAAGGACGCGCTGTAATTACAGCAACTGCCAATGGCAAAAAGGCCAAATGTGTGGTTACGGTTTACCCATCTGAACTTCGGCTCAATGATTTCAGGGCAGAGAGCAACGTCAACAAGATAACTATGGGGTCGCCTTATTTTGACAATTATGCTTATCTTTCGGCGGGCTCTTATAATGCGTTCTACGGCTATTATGCCCACCAGGGCGGACAGTACAATGTGTCAAAGTCAAAGGTAATAAAAACCTTGAGAGGCGTTACGATAGGCACATCCAAAAAGGATCTGATAACTGCCTATGGCAATGGTACTAAGGAGAAATTCAACAAGACCACTGATAAGATATATCTTGTCTGCAAAGAGTCCTATGGCAAAAAATATTATAACGGCACAGTGACACTCAAGAATGCCAAAACGGTGCTGGTATATACTTATGAAAGAAATACCAGCTATGCGATAAGATTCTATCTGGATAAAAACGACAAGGTAATAGCAGTTGTATATACCAAGAACTATGGATCCTTCAGCGGCTATGCAAACTGGAATCCATTCTGATAATGAAAGTGGAGCAACCATATGCCCGGAATAAGTGATATTGCACAGAAGGCAGGGGTATCTCTGTCGACGGTATCAAACGTTCTCAATAACAGAAAAAATGTAGGGGCGCAGACAAGGGAGAGGGTCCTTAAGGCTGCCAGAGATATCGGCTATGTTCACAAGCAGGCCCAGACAGATAGAAGGCGCAAGACGATAATAGTCAATTTCAGCGACTATGATACACTCTTTTATCTGGACATTCTCCATGGGATCAGCGATTACCTTCAGAAAAAGAACTATCGCATTCTCGTCTGCACAGGAGATGATCTTGTACACTATTCAGACCCTGAGGAGGTAGGCGGTGTGATCATCATTGATTCCCACACCGATGACCAGCACATAATTGCTGTTGCAGACAAGGGAGTTCCTGTGGTAACCCTAGACAGAGAGCTTCCCCATGGTCTTGTCAAGAGTATGCTCGTCAGCAACTATGAGGGTGAGAGGCAGCTCATAGAGAAGCTCATCGACAAGGGATATGACTCATTTGCCTTCCTGAAGGGACCTGATACCGAGGACAGCAAGGAGAGATACAGAGCTTTCAGGGATGTGCTCAGGGAAAACGGGATACCCTTTAGCAGGAACGATCTGTATGAGGGCGACTGGAGAGAAAAGAGCGGATCTCAGACCGCCAGACTTATTATGCTCCAGCAGAGAATGCCAAGAGTTCTTGTGTGCGCCAATGACATGATGGCCATAGGCGCTATCAGGAAGTTTCAGGAAAACGGCATCAAGGTGCCGGAAGATATTGCTGTCTGCGGTTTTGATGACATCATAATCTCGAGGTATCTGGGACTTACAACAGTGAGCGTTCCCGACTATGAGAGAGGATTTCTTGCCAGTCAGATGCTGATTGACATAATCGATGGGAACGGCGATTTTGAGACATCCAATATAGGTGCCAGAGTGAAGTGGAGGAAGACTACATAAACAGGGAAAACTACCGGTTTTTGGTCTAATCTGTAAGAGTTTAGTAAAATATTTTACGGATTTTACTAAAAACATCAAATATTTTAGTAAAATAATTATTTATTTAGTAAAAGAGCGTTTGTATTATGTGCAAATAGTGTGCATGATAAACGCTTTTTTGTATGTATGTAACAAATAAAATTTCTACTGTTGCACAAAGTTCAGTAAAGCAAATATGATTTAATCACAACAAAGAGCGCCGGACGCGAATATCCGGCAGAACAAAACGGAGGATCACAAATGAAAAAGAAAGCACTTGCAACTTTACTGGCAGCTGCAACAGCACTTTCAACAGTGCTGGTAGGATGCGGAGAGACAGCACCTGCTGAGACCACATCTAACACACAGACAGCTACAACAGATTCACAGACAACAGAGAAGCCCGCAGAGCCTGCTGCTGATGCAGCTTCAGGAGACGGCACAACAATCCGTCTGGTAAACAACAAGGCTGAAATCGATGAGGGACTTCACAAACTCGTAGCAGCTTATAAAGAGAAGACCGGCGTTACAGTTGAGATTGACACCATCGGCGGCGGACAGGATACACAGGCTATTTTGAAGCAGTACTATCAGGCAGCCAACATGCCTGACATCTTCATCTTTGAGGGTGATACACAGTATGAGACATGGAAGGACGAGCTCGCAGACCTCTCTGATGAGGCATGGGTAAACGACACCGAGGCTGAGTATGTAAACGGCGGCAAGGTTTACGGATTCCCTACAACCACAGAGGCAATCGGACTTGCATACAACGCATCTATTCTTGAGAAGGCAGGCATCGATCCCAAGTCGATCACAGGACCTGAGAGCATGAGAGCAGCATTTGAGAAGATCGACTCAATGAAGGATGAGCTTGGACTTACAGCAGTTATCGGCTACTACACAGAGGCAGCCAACCTTTGGTGGACAGCAGGCCAGCACCTTCTTGGAACATATCTCGATGTAGGTCTTGCAAGAGATGACACAACGTACATCGATATGATCAACGACGGTGGAAAGTTTGATCCCGACCGTGTTAAGGCATGGGCTGAGATGGTAGCTCTTTTCAACGAGTACACAGATCCCAACGGTGTTTCAGGAACTTATGATGATCAGGTTGGCGGATTTGCATCAGGCAAATATGCATTTGTATCACAGGGTTCATGGATCGGTGCTGTTCTTACAGGACAGGATGCTCAGATGTACGCAGATGCAGGCAGCTTCAAGGTTGGTATGATCCCTTACGCATTCATCGAGGGACAGGATACGATCCAGACCAATTCACCTAACTGGTGGGGACTTTACAACGGCGGCAACGTAGACGCTGCTAAGGCGTTCATCCAGTGGTGCTCAGAGAACGACGGCGGACAGGAGATCCTTGCTAAGGATTGCGGATGCATCTCTCCTTTCAAGTCATCAACATTTATGCCTGATGATCCATTCGCAGACACAATCGCTGAGTACACAGCAGCCGGCAAGACAAGCGCATGGCACTGGCAGGGATGGAAGGACGGACTTGCACAGAATGTATCATGTGTAATCTTCCAGGATTTTGCTAAGGGTTCTATCAAGACAACTGATGATTTTGTTAATACACTGACAAAGGCAGTAGAGACATATTATGCACAGTAATCGAATCATTATTCGAGATGAACAATTTGATAAAGATATCTTAAGGCTGAATGAGACACTTTTTTGCAATGCCAATGGATACATAGGAGTTAGGGGCACCCTTGAAGAAGGGGTGCCCGCTCCATTTAACACCATGAGGGGTATGTATCTGGGCGGTGTCTATGAGATCATTCCGATGAAGCAGGCAGAGAGCCTGTGCAATCTCATAGAGAAAAAGCAGACCATGCTGAATGTAGCCGACACCCAGACAATCTATCTGTCTGTGGAAGGTGAGGAATTTGGTCTGGATAAGGGAACTCTTTTGTCTGACAAAAGGATCCTCAACATGGAAGAGGGCTTTACAAAAAGAGAGATCACCTGGAAAAACAGCCGCGGCAATACTGTTGATATCAGCATTAAGAGAATGGCCCACTATAGCTGCCCCAATCTCTTTACCATAGAGTACAGCGTGGAGGCAGTTGATTTCGACGGCAGCATCACTTTTGACTCAAGGCACATAGCCGATGTCAAGAATTACTCAAATCCCGACGACCCAAGGCTTGCTGCTGAGAGCGAGGCATACCTTACCGTTGACAGATGCGAGATAAAGGATGGATCATCACTTACCGTATCGTCGACTCAGGTCAGCAAACTCTCGATCGCGTCTGCTGTCGGACACAGACTCTGCATAGAGCAGGACGGAAGGATCATTGAAGAGGACATACCTTTTGCTCTCGAGAAGAAGGAAGGTACCTCGGTATCCACCAAGGCTGCTGTGAGGCTCGATAAGGGCGACAGAGTCGTACTTACCAAATATACGGTTTTTGCTGATTCCCTGCGCGTTGATGATCCGGCAGACACAGCTTCTTCTCTTTTAAAAGAGCTGATGACAAAAGAACTGTCAGGACTCTATGCTGCGCAGAAAGACATTCTGACAAAATTCTGGGCAGATGCGGGAATGGAGATAGAGGGAGACGATGAGCTTGAGCTTGCGATGAGTTTCAACATGTATCAGCTCTTTTCCTCATCACCAAGGGCAGATCGCATGAGTATGGCTGCAAAGGGACTTTCGGGTGAGGGCTACGAAGGACACTACTTCTGGGATACCGAGATGTACGCGCTTCCATTCTTTATCCTTACGGACACCCGGCAGGCCAAAAAGATTCTGTCATTCCGGTATGAGACTTTAAAGGAAGCCAAGGAAAACGCGCTTCTGCTTGGCCACAGGAAGGGTGCGCTTTACCCCTGGAGGACCATAACCGGTGTAGAGTGCTCGGGATATTTCCCAAGCGGCACTGCAGCATATCACATAAACGGAGCTATTTCCAATGCAATCGTTTCATATTACCTCGCAACGGGTGATGAAGAATACATCCTCAGAGAGGGCGAGGAGATCCTGATTGAGACAGCGCGCCTCTGGCTGGATGCAGGCAACTACGACAGGAGCGGCAAATTCGTCATCAATGAGGTAACAGGTCCCGATGAGTACACCTGCATGATCGACAACAATTTCTACACCAATGCCTGCGCTGCACACGGTATGAGATGGGCAGTAAAGCTGATGAGAGAGCTTGCGGGTCGAGTAGAGATGGCGGAGCTTAAGGAAAGACTTGGAGTTACTGACGCTGAGCTCTCTGAGATCGAGGAGGCTTATCTTAAGATGTATCTTCCTTATGATGAAGAGCTTGGAATAAGTCCTCAGGACGACTCCTTCCTGCAAAAGCCTGTGTGGGATCTTGAGAACACTCCCAAGGAGGAGTTCCCGCTTCTTCTTCACTATCATCCTCTGCATCTGTACAGGTATCAGGTGTGCAAACAGGCAGATACTGTCCTTGCTCACTTCCTTTTCCCTGAGACAGCAGACAAGGAGACCATGGAGAAAAGCTTCAGGTACTACGAGAAGATAACCACTCACGACTCATCACTTTCAACCTGTGTATTCTCAATGCAGGCATCAAGGCTCGGACTCTTTGAGGAGGCAGAGAAATACTTTGGAGATTCTGCCAAGCTTGATCTCTACAACCTCCACAAGAACACGGGAGACGGAGTTCATACGGCCAACATGGGCGGAGCATATATGGCGATCGTCTATGGTTTTGCCGGGATAAGGATAAACGAGGATGGAATCTCGATCGACCCGTTTGTTCCCCACAATTTAAAGGGCTACAGCTTCAGCTTTATCTACAGGGGCAGACACATAAGGCTCTGCGTAAGAGACGATCTTATGACTGTGCAGCTGATCGACGGTGATGGATTTGAGTTTACCCATCGCGGCGCAAAGTGCACACTAGCTGAAAAAGGAGAAAAAAGAGAATGGACTTTAAAGCAGTAATTTTTGACCTGGACGGAGTGCTGGTTTTTACCGATAAATATCACTACCTCGCATGGAAAGAGATAGCTGGGGAACTGGGCATCGACTTTACTGAGAAGGACAATGACAGACTAAGAGGTGTAAGCAGGGCAGAGAGCCTTGAGATCATTCTTGAGAAATATGAAGGAGAGCCTCTTGACGATGCCAAAAAGGCAGATCTTCTTGAGAGGAAGAATAATATTTACAGGGAGTACCTCGGAGAGATGTCACCTTCCGATGTGACCGGAGACGTCCGCGATACGCTTAAGAAACTTAAGGAAAACGGTATTAAGCTGGCTGTTGGCTCATCCAGCAAGAACACTGCTTTTATTCTTGAAAAGACAGACCTTACCGATGCTTTTGACGCTGTGGCAGACGGAACGATGATCGTAAGAAGTAAGCCAGATCCGGAAGTGTTCCTCAAGGCAGCAGAGCTTATTGACATGGCTCCTTCGGACTGTCTGGTAATTGAGGATGCCGACGCCGGTGTTGAGGCAGCCATTGCTGCAGGAATGCACAGCGCAGCTATCGGAGCCGCAAGAAATTCTCACAAGGCAGAAGCAGAGATAGAGAGCGTTGCGGATATTTTAAATCTATGATGGAGCTTCATCCTGAGAAGTAAATATGAGTTGTATATAGGAGGCGCGGTACCGACTTTGGTTCCGCGTCTTTGTCGTGCGTCTGGTGACGCTATATTTGCTCTGATATGATTTTTAAGAATTGAAATGTCATTGATAATGACCGAATAGACATATAAATCGACCGAATAGACTGAATTTGTTGAGTCTGTGTGTCTCTGATTATATGATAGATTCACGCTTTAAAAACTTATAAATCAGATATCGAAAAATGAAAATTCTTTTATGAACAAGGAGGTTTATATGGAGAGACTGGGAACACCTACAAAGGCTGTAACTAAAATTGCCGGCATGATGCTTATGATGCTGGCTTTATTTATTTTGTTTCCTTCGGGAAAAGCGCATGCGCAGGATTATGGCTTATGGGTAAATAATGTGCAGGTAACTGATGAAAACAAAGCGAATGTTCTTGGTGATGCAAACGAATCGGTTAAGTTCGATTCGTCCACTAACACCCTCTCTCTTAACGGAGCCATTATTAATGATGGCTATACATATCCTGATTATTATAATCCTTTTACAATTGGCATATACAGTACACTTGATAGGCTGAGTATTACAGGAAGTGCAAAGATCTCAGGATGTCACACGGGTATTCTTCAAAACTATTCGGAAGGTGTTCTGAATATAAATGGCGATGGAGCAGGTATAGTTATAGACGTAGAAAGCTTTGGAATAAGAAGGATAACATCTAAGAGTTATGATGTGGGAAGTATTATACTTGGAGGAAATATTACTGTATCTGCCAAAGATAATGCCGCTATTACAACATGGGGGTCTATTGAGATTCAAAAAGGTTCTGTTATAAGTGCTGCTAATAGTACACAGAAGTATGGGATGATCAGCAACAGAGGAGATATAATCGTTCATGGTGGAACTGTGACCGCAAAGGGAACAGAGATTGGAATTGGACAGTATTATGAAGGAAGTAAAGAATATGCGGGAAATATTGAAATTGAAGGTGGTACTGTTTCTGCTGCATCAGATAAAGTAGCCATGAATTCGTATAAAATGATTGACATAACAGGCGGCACAGTTACAGCTAAAGGGGGCTATATTGGTGTCAGAACTCTGGATACTATAAGTATTGGAAAGAACATCGTAAAACTAACTGCGACAGGGACCGATAAAGCTGTTAGCAGTTATGCAATGCAATTTTCAGGAAATCCTGTGCTTGTTACACCTGTAAATGGCGACTATAACGGACTGGATATACTGGATTCTGCCGGGGCTATAGCTAAAAAAGTTATTATTGAACAAGGACCTGATGTTGTAAGAGTTTCAGGTGTGAAGCTAAATATCACATCCAAAACTCTTCTGAAGGGCGATACGCTAACCCTGAAGGCAACAGTTTCACCAAGCAACGCAACAAATAAGAGCGTTACATGGAGCAGCAGTAATACAAAAGTGGCGACAGTTAAAAACGGCGTAGTGACTGCAATCGGTAAGGGCACAGCCAATATTACCGTCAAGACAAAGAGTGGCGGTAAGACAGCAGTCTGCAAGATTACTGTAAAGAATCCTGTTGCAGCAACAGGTGTGAAGCTGAATAAGAAAACAGCAAGTGTTGAAAAGGGAAAGAGCATAACTCTCAAGGCAACAATCAGCCCTTCAAATACAACAAATAAAGCGGTGACCTTCAAGAGCAGCAACAAGAAGATTGCCACCGTAGATAAAAAGGGTGTTGTTACAGGAGTTAAACCGGGCAAAGTCACAATAACGGTAACTACAGCTAATGGTAAGAAAGCTACCTGCACTGTAACAGTGGTGATAAAACTAAAGAGTTTTAAGTATGCCAAGAGTTCCTACAGTGTAAAGAAAGGCAAGACCATTACTCCTAAGCTCACGTTTAGCCCGAAGGATGCCACTAACAAGGAAGTGACCTACAAGAGCAGCAATACCAAGGTGGCAACTGTGGATAAAAATGGTAAGGTTACTGCAAAGAAGAAAGGAAAGGTCAAGATTACTGCAACCTCAAAAGAGAATAAGAAACTGAAAGCGGAATGTGAGGTTATAGTGAAATAACAGAGAACTCTGTGTCAATGGTTCTGGAAGACAAATAAATATAGGATTAATACATAAATGTGCTGCAGTACTAAGTAATTAGTGCGGCAGCACCTTTATGTTTACAAGATGACTAAGGCGTAATGTAGTGATCATACTAGTATAAAAATACAAATCAAAAATAATTGACAATTGTACCCAAATGCTGATTTTGGACGGGATATCTGCTCGTCCAAGGGGCATAGTTAAGCCAATAATGCCGAGTAAGAATAATTGCAATTGTACCTAAATGCAGACTTTTGCACGTCCAGGTCAAAGTTAGATCAAAAATATAAAGTAAGAATAATTGACAATTGTACCCAAATGCAGATTTTTGCACGTCCAGGTCAAAGCTAGCGCAATAATATCAAGTTAAGAATAATTGACAATTGTACCTAAATGCAGAACTTTGCTAGTCCAGGTCAAAGTTAGCTCAAAAATATCAAGAAAGAAAAATTGACAATTGTACCTAAACGAAGATTTTTGCAGATCAAGGTCATAGTTGGTTCTAAATAATAACCAAGAACAATATAAATGTGTACCAAGATGACCTGCCAAGGATAATAGGTAATTCGTTTTTATATGCCGGAATTATACCAATAGGCCGTTTTGATCCGAGGCCCGCGAAAAACCGCCCATGGGTTCCCGCCTCGGATCAATTCTGCAGAAAAAAGCTCTGCAGAACCACTCACATATAAAATACTCACCTAAGAAAAAGCATAATTAGCAATTAGGCTAACATAACTGCTTCCAGCGGCATAGAGGTGAAGCCGTCGTCCCAGAAAGAGAAAAAGCCAATACAGGACGCCGGAAGGAGCTGTCTCAAGGTAGTTTTCAAGCGAAAAGAGGTGAAGTCGTCGTCCCAGGAAGAGAAAAAGCCAATACAGGACGCCGGAAGGAGCTGTCTCAAGGTAGTTTTCAAGCGAAAAGAGGTGAAGTCGTCGTCCCAGAAAGAGAAAAAGCCAATACAGGACGCCGGAAAGAGTTGTCTCAAGGCAGTTATCAAGCAAATAGAGGTGAAGTCGTCGTCCTAGAAAGAGAAAAAGCCAATACAGGACGCCGATAAGGAACTGTCACACACACGCGGTATGCTTTGCCTTAAGATTGATGCGAATAAATGACAGGTGGCCTAAATTTTACTCTCCTTAGGTGAGTATTTTATTAGTGAGTGGTTCTGCAGTGCTTTTTTCTGCAGAATTGATCCGAGGCGGAACCCATGAGCGGTTTTTCGCGGGCATCGGATCAAAACGACCTATCGAAAAATTCAATAAGCATACATAATACCTAAAAAAGTAAAAAACATAAGATTATTTAAGGCATAATTCGAATCTGATGCGGGTTTCGTGAGAACATGACGCTAGTGGAAACAAACCCAGCGACGAAGTCGCTATAGGATAGCTTGTCTGCTCGTTTTTGAATCTTTGATTCGAAAATGTATAACTTTTGCTATTTACGTCGTCCAGTAACAAAACCTACGAGAGGGAAGCGAACAGCCAATGGTAGTAGACTTTTTCATCGCATAGCAGTTTAAAAATCCTACGAAAGTCAGGCAAACAGCTCATGGAAGTAGACTTTTTCATCGCATAACAGATTAAAAATCCTACGAAAGTAAAGCGAACAGCCAATGGTAGTAGACTTTTTCATCGCATAGCAGTTTAAAAATCCTACGAAAGTCAAGCAAACAGCTCATGGAAGTAGACTTTTTCATCGCATCACAGATTAAAAATCCTACGAAATTTAAGCAAACAGCCCATAATAGTGGACTTTTATATTCGTCAGCATATAAAAATACCCGCGAGGGTGCGCAATACAATTGCTGCGGGATTTTATTCCAGAACCGGACTAAATAGTACCTCATAATGTTTATCTGATTTGTCTAAACAACAGAAACCCGCATTTCTGCGGGTTTCTGCAATTCCATCTTATAATTTATGACTTTAAAAAACTAATTCTTTTTCTCAACGCGCCTTCCGCTGCTGGTGATTGCCCTCTGAGGACATACAAGAACGCAGAGATGACATCCGACGCAGCGGGTAGGGTCAAGGCGAGGTTTTCTGTTTTCGGCAAGATATATTGCCTGATGGCCGCCATCGTCGCAGGAGATCATGCACCTTCCGCAGCCGATGCACTTGTTGGGATGGAACTTTGGATAGACTACTGTATCTCTTTCAAGTGTATCTGTTGACATACTGACGAAATCCAGTGCAAGCCCCTTTATATCTTTTACACTGTTAAAGCCCTTTTCCTGAAGGTAGTAGCTAAGACCTGATGTAAGGTCTTCGATTATCCTGTATCCGTACTGCATGACTGCTGTGGTGACCTGAAGAGTGTCAGCTCCAAGTAGCAGAAAATCAAGTGCATCTGAGACCGTCTCAATTCCGCCCATCCCACTGAGATGCATATCTTTGAGATTGTCATTAAGACCAAGCTCTGTGATGAACCTGAGTGCTATCGGTTTTACAGCGTTGCCGCTGTAGCCGCCAACGGCGGATTTACCATGAACAGAGGGTTCGGAGACGTAGGTGTGAGGGTTTATATCCATGATGCTCTTAATGGTGTTGATGGCGGCAATGCCGTCTGCGCCTCCGCGCCTTGCAGCCTCTGCCGCAGGAGACATGTTGGCAACATTTGGAGTGAGCTTTGCAAGTACCGGTATGGAAACGGACTCTTTAACGACTCTTGTATAGTGCTCTACAAGCTCAGGATTCTGACCGATATCGGAGCCAAGTCCTCCCTCCTTCATGTTTGGGCAGGAGAAATTAAGCTCAAGGGCGTCTGCTCCGTTTGTCTCACATTCTTTGGCAAGATAAGCCCACTCTTTATCATCCCGGCCCATGATCGATGCGAGTATGAATTTGGTGGGATAGTGCTCTTTGAGCATTCTGAATACCTCCATGTTCTCAGGAACACTGTGATCAGAGAGCTGCTCGATATTCTTGAATCCGGTAAAAGTCTTACCGTCGCCCTTTATTGCGGAAAACCTTGGCGATACCTCGTGGATCTCGAAATTGCAGATAGTTTTGAAGGCAGCACCTGCCCAGCCGGCTTCAAAGGCCCTCGCACACATATCATAGCTGGAGGCAACTACAGAAGATGAGAGCAGGAAAGGATTATCAAGTTCTATACCGCAAAGACTGGTTCTTAGGTTGTTAAAGTCATCTTTATAGGGAGCCTCATGAAATGGTTTGACTTCGTCGTGAAGCCTTGTCAAAAGGGTTTTGATCGGAACCTTGTGAGGTTTGACGCAGGCATCCTCACAGGGTGCGTTGCAGGTAAGGCATACATTGGCATCGGGGATGAGCTTGGAAGCTACAGCTTCATTGTCAAACCAGATGCTGCGAAGATAATCAGAAGGAATCAGAACAGGACATGAACTGTCACACGGAGCGTTGTAGCACAGAGCGCACTCCTGCATATCGGAACGGAAAATCTTTCTTTCAAACGCCATATAAACCTCCTTTGAATCTAATGTTAATTATATCAAAAAAAGTGTGAAATCACTTTAATAAAAGAGGAAGTTATAGTATTATTCATAGGGGTAGTATGCCAAAGGGACATGCCACCTCTTTTAGTATGTTTATTTCTATTGTGTTTTATTTGGGAGGAAGTTTAGTTGGATCTTGAAAGGCAAAAAAGAGCCCCGATTTATGAGGCTCTCGAGAGATTTAGGAAGCAGAGGGTAGTGCCCTTTGACGTTCCCGGTCACAAGAGGGGAAGGGGAAATCCCGAGCTTGTGAGTTTTCTGGGGGACAGATGTGTTGGCATCGATGTGAATTCCATGAAGCCGCTTGACAATCTGTGTCACCCTGTTTCCGTTATAAAAGAGGCGCAGGAGCTGATGGCAGATGCCTTTGGAGCAGCTCACGCATTCATGATGGTCAATGGGACCACGAGTGCAGTTCAGGCCATGGTGCTCTCGAATGTCAAGATGGGCGAGAAGATCATCATGCCAAGGAACGTTCACAAGAGTGCCATCAACGCACTGATCCTGTGCGGTGCGGTTCCGGTTTACATCGACCCCAAGGTTGACACCAAGCTGGGTATACCTCTTGGAATGGAGCTTGGGGATGTGAAGAGGGCAGTCGAGGAGAACCCTGACGCCAAGGCAATCCTTATAAACAACCCGTCTTATTACGGGATCTGCTCCGACTTAAAGGGCATAGTCGAGCTTGCTCATGCCAATGGCATGAAGGCGCTTGTTGATGAGGCACACGGAACGCACCTCTATTTCGGTCCGGGGCTTCCCCTCAGTGCAATGGCGGCAGGGGCTGATATGGCGGCCATAAGCATGCACAAGTCTGGCGGAAGTCTGACGCAGAGCTCAATTCTTCTGTGCGGACCCGATGCCAATGTCGGATATATCAGCAGGATCGTCAACCTGACCCAGACCACTTCCGCAAGTTACCTGCTCCTTGGAAGTCTTGATATTTCAAGGAGGAATCTGGCTCTCAACGGAGCGACAAGTTTTAAAAAAGTTACTGACATGGCCAAGTATGCCAGAGAAGAGATAAACGATATCGGCGGATATTACGCCTATGGCAATGAGCTCAAGAACGGCGGCAGCATATTTGATTTTGATGAGACCAAGCTTGTTGTGAACACAAGGTGCATCGGTCTTACGGGAATAGAGGTCTATGACCTTCTCAGGGATGAATACGACATCCAGATGGAGTTCGGAGATCTGTCCAATGTCATGGCTTACATATCGATTGGCGACAGACTTCAGGATATTGAGAGGCTCGCTGGTGCGCTCGCCGACATAAGAAGGCTATATTCCAAGCCTGAGCAGAGCTTTTTCTCGGCGGAGTATGTGACTCCTATCGTCAAGGCAACACCGCAGGAAGCCTTCTACGCAGAAAAAGAGCCGCTTCCTTTACAGGATACGATCGGCAGGATAAGCGCCGAGTCTGTTATGTGTTATCCTCCTGGGATACCGATTCTTTCACCCGGCGAGATGATAACCGAAGAGATACTTGAATATATAAGGACAGCCAGGGAAAAAGGCTGTTCGATGCAGGGACCTGAGAGCGAGGATATTTCCGAGCTTCTGGTACTTAAGTGATCTGTGAGCCGGCAGAGTTTTGCCTGACTCACATAATTAGGAGAAAAAGAAATGGCAGAGATGGATTATTGGTTCAGTGATATGCATACCGGAAATGTCAAGATAAGCATAAGGCTGTCCAAACAGCTCTTTTCCGGTACAAGTGAATTTCAGAGGATTGACGTGTTTGACTCGCCGGAATTTGGCAAGTTCCTCGCTTCTGACGGCAATATTATTTTCTCTGAGAAGGACGAGTTTACCTATGATGAGATGATAGTACACGTACCGATGGCTGTTCACCCCAAGGTTCAGAGAGTTCTTGTCCTCGGAGGAGGAGACGGAGGCGTTGCGAGGGAACTGACCCATTATGAGGAGATCAAGGTCATAGATGTGGTAGAGCCGGATTCGATGTTTGTGGATGTATGCAAGCAGTATTTTCCTGACAACGCAATAGGACTTGAGGACGACAGGGTGCATATCTTTTATCAGGACGGACTTAAATATCTTCGCAAATGTGAGGACATGTACGACCTCATCATAAATGATGCGACGGAGCCCCTGGGGCATGAGGCGGGACTTTTCACCAAGGAATTCTACGGAAGCTGCTACAAGGCACTGCACGACGACGGGATCATGGTGTACCAGCACGGAAGCCCGTTCTACGATGAGGATGAGGAGAGCTGCAGAGCCATGCACCGAAAGGCCTACAGGGTGTTCCCGGTGAACAGGGTCTATCAGGCACACATTCCTACCTGCCCGGCTGGATACTGGCTTTTTGGATTTGCCAGCAAGAAATATCATCCTCTCAAGGATTTCAACCCCGACAGATGGGATGAGAGAGGAATCAAGACCTGGTACTATACGACGCATCTTCACAAGGGAGCATTCATGCTTCCCAAGTATGTTGAAGACCTTCTTCAGGAAGAAGAGGATATGTCGCGCTAATAGAATCTAATGGAGGTAGAAAAATGAGACTTTTAGTAATAGGATGTGGTGGAGTTGCGCAGGTTGCAATCCAGAAATGCGCGCAGAACAAAGAGGTGTTTACGGAGATGTGTCTTGCGAGCAGGACAGTGAGCAAGTGCGACGCCCTCAAGGACAAGCTTGAGAAGCAGGGATATCCTGTTAAGATCACAACAACAACTGTCAACGCGGACGATACAGGGGATGTGGTGAGAGTAATCAGGGAGTATCAGCCTGATGCTGTGCTCAATGTGGCGCTTCCATATCAGGACCTTTCGATCATGGATGCCTGCCTTGAGTGCAAGGTGGACTATATAGACACCGCCAATTATGAGCCTGAGGATACAGATGAGCCCGTTTGGCGTGCCGCCTATGAAAAGAGATGCAAGGAGAAGGGCTTTACAGCTTATTTTGACTACAGCTATCAGTGGGCATATATGGATAAATTCAAGGAGGCAGGGATCACAGGACTTCTCGGAACAGGATTTGATCCGGGCGTCACAAGTGTTTTCACAGCTTACGCCAAAAAGCACTATTTTGACAGGATTGACTATATTGATATCCTCGACTGCAACGGTGGAGACCACGGCTACGCTTTCGCAACCAATTTCAATCCCGAGATTAACCTCCGCGAGGTCAGCGCCAACGGCAGCTACTGGGAGGATGGTCACTGGGTTGAGACAAAGCCCATGGAGATAAAGAGAGAGTATGATTTCCCTGAGGTTGGACAGAAGGATATGTATCTTCTTCACCATGAGGAGATAGAGGCCCTTGGAAGGAACTTCCCTGAGGTTAAGAGGATCAGATTCTTCATGACCTTTGGACAGAGCTACCTTGATCACATGAGATGTCTTGAAGATGTGGGAATGCTCTCAACAACACCTGTTAAATTTGAGGGAAAAGACATTGTTCCCATTCAGTTCCTCAAGGCACTTCTTCCCGATCCTGCAAGCCTTGGACCAAGGACTGTAGGTAAGACCAACATCGGATGTCTTTTCCGCGGCGTCAGGGACGGCAAGGAGAGAGTGATCTACATCTACAACGTATGCGATCACCAGGAGTGCTACAAGGAGCTTGGAAGTCAGGCCATAAGCTACACTACAGGTGTTCCTGCCATGATCGGAACCGCTCTTGTGCTTAAGGGCGTATGGAAAAAGCCCGGTGTCTACACCACTGATGAGTTCGATCCGGATCCCTACATGGAGATGCTGGGTGAATACGGACTTCCATGGGTGGTAAAAGAGAACCCTGCTGAAGTTGAGTAAACCGTGGCAGCGGAAACAGACCGGTGATCCGGAAAAAATAATTCTAGGGGATTTTTATGAGATTTAATGAAATACCGACGCCTGCATACGTCATAGACGAGAAAAAACTGATTGAGAACCTTGAAATTCTTAAAGAGATCGAGGACAGATCGGGTGGGAAGATACTTCTGGCTCAGAAGGCGTATTCGACTTATCAGACTTACCCGCTAATCGCAAAGTATCTGACCGGGGCAACCGCGTCAGGAATTTACGAGGCCAAGCTTGCTCATGAAGAGTTCAGGTTTAACGGAGAGGGCAGGGAAAACCACGTGTTTGAGCCTGCTTTCAAGGATGACGAGATGGAAGAGATCTGCAAC
>JAEEGL012662705.1_pt1 | contig 16267 bp, 12 predicted proteins | sample 9134231 | NCBI WGS metagenome assembly JAEEGL01 (sample SAMN16246548, study PRJNA631951) | gut metagenome | biome: gut microbiome; feature: rumen; material: fiber-attached | host: Bos | place: Iran: Karaj | collected 2018-10
CACCCAGAAGAGCCTCTTCGTCATCGGCTTCGACGGCAAGAAGAAGCAGTGCCTCAACGACGTGACCCGCAATGTCAAGAACACCGAAGACCGGTACGTGCTGGGTACCTACAACGCCACCTTCAGCAACGGCTGCAAATATTATATCCGCACCTTCAGCACCGCCAATGATGCCCCTCTCTACACCTTGCACGATGCCAACGGCAAACTTATCAAAGTGCTGGAAGACAATCAGGAGTTGAGCCGTAAGATGAAGGCTGAATATGAAACCTACCACAAAACATTCGGTTCGTTTACCACCTCCATCGGCACGAAACTCAACTACTACACCATAAAGCCCAAGGACTTCGACAAGAGCAAGAGATACCCAGTGCTCATCTACGTCTACGGCGGTCCCGGCAACCAGCAGGTCAGCGACAGCTACGGCTATAGCGACTTCTATTGGTACCACATGCTGGCCGAAAAAGGCTATGTGGTCTTCTGCTTCGATGGTCGCGGCACTGGTGGCCGTGGCGCTGACTTCAAGAAACAGACCTACGGCGACTTGGGCCGCATGGAATGCGAGGATGCCATCGAGGCCGCAAAATGGCTGGGTCAGCAGAGCTGGGTGGACAAGGAGCGCATCGGCATCTGGGGCTGGAGCTTCGGCGGATACCTCTCGACGCTCAGCCTGCTGAAGGGCAACGATGTCTTCAAGATGGCCATCGCGGTGGCTCCCGTGATGAACTGGCGCTACTACGACAACATCTACACCGAGCGCTTCCTCGGTCTGCCCAAAGACAACGCCAAAGGCTACGACGACAACTCGCCGCTGAACTTCGCCGACCGCCTGCAGGGCAACTACCTGCTCATCCACGGCACGGGCGACGACAACGTGCACTTCCAGAACTCGGCCGAGATGGTGGAACGGTTGGAGAATGCCGGCAAGCAGTTCGAGTTCCGCATCTATCCCAACAAGAACCACTCCATCTACGACGCCACAGGCAACACCCGCCTGAACCTCTACCAGCTGATGACCGACTTTATCCTTAGAAAATTATAAGAAAATGAAGAAGATATTGTTAATAGGCCTGATTGGCCTAATGGGTTTAATTGACAATCAAGCGCAAGCGCAGTTTGGCGACTACGGCGTCAAGATTGGCCTCGGACACGCCACCATCGACGACGACCTTACCACCAAAAGCGGTATCCTCGGTGCCTCGATTGGAGGATACATCAACTATACCTTCCATGAGAGCCAAAGTATGCTCGCCGAAGTGTTCTACCTCCAGTCGGGAATCAACTTTATCCGTCGGGGTAACAACTTCGAGGAGATATTCGACAACGGTACAACCATCATGATTCGCGAAGGATCGATTCACGCCTGGTATGCGCAAATTCCCATCCTGGCCTGCATCCACCTCGAGATGCCCATCCGTCAAGCTGGACACACTATCGGGTTCTTCATGGGACCCGCTGTGGGCATAGGCCTCACAGGTGTGTACAACGAGCGCAAGGTGTCGCCCTATGTGTCGTCGCTCGAAAGCAACTACGACCTGCGCATTCATGGTACTGCAAAAGACCGTGACCCGTTCAGCCATCTCAACCGCCTCGATGTAAGCGCTATCCTCGGATTGAGCTATGAGTATCGCGACTTCACCATCACCGCCTATCTCGACCACGGATTCCTTGCCACATCAACCGGCATCGACGTGCTGCGCGTGCTAGAAAATGCCCAAAACAGCGCCAACAATAGCAACGCCAGAGAAATCAACGTCAAGATACCCAACGGCACCAATGTGGCATATATGCTCAGCGTAGCTTACCGCATTGGTTCCCTCAGAAATAAATAAGCAAACCGACAAGAAATGCAAGTAAGAGTAAGATTCGCCCCCTCGCCTACTGGGCCGCTACACATCGGCGGCGTACGCACCGCCCTCTACAACTACCTTTTCGCCCGCCAGCAGGGCGGCAAGATGATTCTCCGCATCGAAGACACCGACCAGACACGCTTCGTGCCGGGCGCCGAACAATATATCATCGAGGCCCTCGACTGGCTGGGTATCAAATTCGACGAAGGTGTACACCTGGGAGGCCCCTTCGGCCCCTATCGTCAGAGCGACCGCAAACCGCTCTATCGCCAGTATGCCGAGCAACTCCTCAACGACGGTTGGGCATATTATGCTTTCGACAAGCCCGAAGCGTTGGACGCTAAACGTAAAGAATACGAGGCGCAGAAGAAAACCTTCCAGTACGACTGCACCACCCGTATGGGAATGGAGAACAGCCTCAGTATCGGAATGGATGAGGCCAAACGCCGCGTCGATGCTGGCGAGCCTTACGTGGTGCGCTTCAAGTTCCCCGAGAATATCGACATTACCGTCCACGACCTGATACGCGGCGACGTTACGATGAACTCGCGCCTGCTCGACGACAAGGTGCTCTTCAAAAGCGACGGTATGCCCACCTACCACCTGGCAAACATCGTCGATGACCACCTGATGGAGATAACCCACGTAATTCGTGGTGAGGAATGGTTGCCGTCGGCACCGCTGCATGTGATGCTCTACCGCGCTTTCGGCTGGGAGGACACCATGCCCCAGTTCGCCCACCTTCCCTTACTGCTCAAACCCGAAGGCAACGGCAAGCTCAGCAAGCGCGACGGCGACCGTCTGGGATTCCCCGTATTCCCTCTGGAATGGCACGATCCCAAGAGCGGCGAAATAAGTAGCGGCTACCGCGAACAGGGCTACCTGCCGCAGGCGGTAGTCAATATGCTCGCCCTTATGGGTTGGAATCCCGGCACCGAGCAGGAGATTATGTCGATGGACGAATTGATTAAACTCTTCAACATCGAGCATATCAGCAAGAACGGCGCAAAGTTCAACCTCGATAAGGCCAAATGGTTCCAGCACGAATACTTCCAGATGCTCAGCGATGAGCAAGTAGCAGATATACTTGAGAAACAATTGTCGGAGCATGGTATTAGTGCCGACCACACCTACGTGGTGAAGGTCGCCGCCCTGATGAAAGAGCGCATCACCTTCCCGAAGGAATTGTGGGACACCTGCTGCTACTTCTTCGTTGCCCCTACGGGATACGACCCTGCCGCCATTAAGAAACGCTGGAAAGCAGGTATGACCGTCCACATGGCCAAAGTCATCGAGATTCTGAACACCGTACCATTCGAGTATGATGCTATCCACCAAGCCCTGCTTGAGGACTATATCAAAGGCAACGAACTGAATATGGGTTCCGTGATGAACTCGCTACGCTTGGCTGTAGTTGGAAAGACCGTTGGTCCCGATATGCTGACCCTCGTGATGATGCTCGGCAAGGATGAGACCATCCGCCGCGTGCAACGCGCTATTGATACAATTGGAGAAATAGAAAACTAAAAATATAACAAATGGAAAACAAGACAAGCAAGATTCTTCTCATCTGCAACGCCGTACTGCTGCTCGGCCTTATCGGTATTTATGTATTGCACTTCACCGGTGCTGGCACCAAAAGCAAGCACAACGCCGACGCCACAGTCCCTCTCCAGAAAGAGGGCGGCCTAACCATCGCATACGTCAATACCGACACCCTTCTGGCCAAGTATCAGTATGCCATCGATATGGAGAAAGAACTCCTCGCATATAAAGACCAGCAGGAAGCCGCCGGCCGCAAGCAGATGGAGCAGTTCCAGAACGACTATCAGGACTACCTGAAGAACGGTGCCAATCTCACCCTCACCCAGCAACAGGCAAAGGAAGCTGAGTTGAAGCAGCGCGCCGAACGCATGTCAACCCTTGAGCAGGAGCTGACCGCAAAGATTATGGAACGCCAGATGGCAGAGAACACTAAATTGCTCAACGCCATATTCGCATTCATCCGCGAATACAACAACGAAAATCAGCAGTTCGACATCATCCTGCGCAAGACCTTCAACGACTCCCCCACCCTCTATCTCAATCCTGCAATGGACATCACCGACGAGATAGTCAACGGCCTTAACGAAGAGTACAAAAACCTTAAGAAAGACTAAGCAAAGAGCGCCCGGAAGGCCTCTTCGATAACGCTAACCGGCACAACCTCGATCTGATAACGTTTCAGGTCGAGGTTTTTTGCATTATATTTGGATATAAAAATGCGCTCGAACCCCAAACGACCGGCTTCGGAAATACGCTGTTCCACACGCGAGACAGGACGTACCTCGCCACTCAAACCCAATTCGGCAGCAAAACAAATGCGTGGTGGTATGGGTATATCCACGTTTGACGACAATATGGAACAAGCCACCGCCATGTCTATCGCAGGATCGTTCACCTTTATACCACCAGCGATATTGAGGAACACATCCTTTGCTCCCAGTTTGAATCCGCAACGCTTCTCAAGGATAGCAAGCAACATACTGAGGCGGCGCATATCGAAACCGTTGGCATTGCGCTGGGGTGTACCATATACGGCGCTGCTCACCAGAGACTGAACCTCAATAAACATAGGTCGTGCTCCCTCTAATGTTGCAGCGATAGCGGCACCACTAAGACTCTCATCGCGCTGCGAGAGGAGAAACTCGCTAGGATTGGGTACCTCACGCAAGCCGTCGCCCTGCATCTCGAATATGCCAATCTCGGCTGTGGAACCAAAGCGGTTCTTAAGGGCACGCAACACACGGAAACCATAGTTACGGTCGCCTTCGAACTGGAGTACAGCATCTACAATATGCTCCATTACCTTGGGGCCAGCCAAAGTGCCGTCCTTGGTGATATGGCCGATGAGTAAAACCGGCGTCCCTGTAGTCTTAGCGAAATGCTGAAACTCTGACGTACACTGCCGTATCTGACTGACGCTGCCAGCCGGAGAATCGACAGCATCACTTACTATTGTCTGTATGGAATCAACTATTAGTAGTTGCGGCTTGACGGAATCCACATGCTCAAAGATACGCTGCGTGGAGGTTTCGCTTACCACATAGCACTCGCCTTCGCCCCCAATACGGTCGGCACGCATCTTTATCTGCTCCTCGCTCTCTTCGCCACTCACATACAGCAGACGGATATCCTTCATCGCAAGAGCTGTCTGCAACAATAATGTCGACTTGCCTATGCCAGGTTCGCCGCCCAACAGGAGCAACGAACCGGGAACGACACCACCACCCAGCACACGGTCGAATTCACCGCACCGAGTGCTGATACGCTCGGTTTCGCTATAAGTAATCTCCTGTATCTTCTTTGGTACCGACTGCGCAGTCAACGAGGAGGTCCTTTGCTTCGGGTTGTCCATCTGGACCACTTCCTCTACGAAAGTACCGAACTTGCCACATTCGGGGCAACGGCCAAGCCAGGAGCTGCTTTGATAACCGCACTCCTGGCAGAAATAGTATGTTTTGGCTTTAGCCACCGTCAGTCAACTAGTAGGCACAATTGCCTGTCGAACCCACCGGCATACGGTAGCGGGTGCTGGATGCGCCGAAGTTGTGGATATAACCGAAGGTGAGCGACGGGAATCCGACACCATAGTACAGACCGGAGGGTCCTACGCCGCCAGATATGCTTGGATGAACCAGAACATATTTCAAGTCGATGAAGAAATCGCCCATCTGGTCGATATAACGGCGAGCCATAATACCCAAATCGCCTGACATCTTGTAGTTGATGTTACCGTAACGCCATATTGCACCTGCGCCAAGATATGGTAGGAAGTTCCATTTCACACCGCGCTTGTAGTTCAACACATGAGTAAGGTTCACCATCAGGTCAGCATGGAACATGGAGAAGGTATAGGAATCACCAGCCTCTTGAGTAACGGTATCGTAAATCTCGTGTGCCGAAAGACCAGTCAGTTCGAAGCGGATTGTCCAGAAGTTGCTGAAGTTGCGGCCAAACATGATTTCCGGAGCGACACCCAACATCTTCAAGCCGCCATGATTGGGGTTGGAAAAAAGGTCAAAAGACGAATAGTTGGGGCCGATACCGAAACCGATAAACCAGTCCTCAAGCTGCGAACGCGACTCAAACTCGGTACGACGGTTGAATGGCGACTGGAAGAAACGCAAGTTGAAACCAGCCGTAAGTGAATGCATACGGACGCCGCTCTCGCCACCACCATCGAATCCATAGTCGAGAAGGTAGCCCTTGTATTCCAGGAAAAGGTCGAATGTCTCACTCAGACGATACGGCACGTGGAGACCGAACATAGTGTGGACAGCATGGTCGGTAGGATGACTTCTAACTCCATCGCTATATCCAGCACGGAAGAAGAGACCCAGACCTATCATCGGGTATGCATTGATTTTCCAGTTCCTGATACGGAAGAAGGTGGCATTCACATCCCACATAAATTCAACGCCGGCCGAAGCGAAAGGCTCAAAATGCGTACCAGTGGTGTCGCCAATTCCAGGGGCAGTCATAAAGTTGAAACTACCGCGCAACGCCAGAGGGCTGAGAATCCACTTACCGATAGCGGCACCTGTGGAGAAACCAGGACCCACGGTCTGATCCATATGGTGATACATCGTAGCACCTCCGCCCCACGACATGAACATGTTCACACCGAAGTCGGTACCCACCTGTGCGCGAGCGCCAGCCAGGGAGACAATCATTAACAATGATATGATAATCTTTTTCATAACGTCTCGGATGGTTTTAGTTGATATTACTGTTGACCGGCATGCGGTAGCGCGTGGTAGAATGACCGAAGTTGTAGATGTAGCCCATCGTAGCCATCACGTAGCCGACGCTGAAGATGCCGCCACCGCCGGTGTTGCTGCCTGCGAATCGCGGCGGCGCCATTACGTATTTCAGGTCGATATAGAAGTCGCCCATCTGGTCGATATAGCGACGAGCCATCAAACCGGCATTGGCGGCCACTGTGAACATGGGACGGCTGCTATACCGCACGATTGGACCAGCACCAAGATACGGCAGGAAGTTCCACTTCACACCGCGGTTGAAGTTGAACAGATGCGATGCATTGAGCATAAAGTCGGCATGAAGGTAGTTGTAGGTATACCAGCGACCTGGACGGCCAGTGGAATCGGTCAACTGCGTGTAGCGCTCACGGCCGAAGAAACCTGAAAGCTCGAAGCGGATGGTCCACACATTGCTATAGTTGCGACCGAACATACCTTCGGGTGTGGGGAACCAAAGACGTCCTACACCATCAAACATGTGCTCGAAGCCGAACGACGAGAATCCCATACCGGCACCGAAACCTGCGAACCAATCGTCATCGGTACTGCGCGATTCGAAAGCGGTGCGGCGACCGTAGGGATTGTCCGACCAACGGCGAGTGAGACCAACCATAGCGGTGTGCATATAGTTGTTCTCATAACTCTGGTCGAACGTCTGCGGCAGGAAGAAGCACTTGTACTCCAGGAAGGCATCCCAGCGGGAACCTAAACGCACCGGAAAGTTGAATCCAAGCATAGCCTGGAAATCGTGATCGGCACTAACGCCCGATCCTCCCGGCGAATAGGCAAGTCCGAGACCGATAAGCGGATAGACAGGGAAAGGCACTTGGATGGCCTTGTTGTAGACATGGAAGAATGTAGCATTGACATCCCACATGAATTCAGCACTTCCGAAAACAAAGAGGTTGCTGCCGGAACTCTGCTGATAGCTGGGAGCCATCACCACATCGCCTGCGAAGCGGAAAGCAAGAGGTTTCATCAACCAACGGCCCAAATAGAGGCCACCGGCAGGTATTCCGACACCAGAAGTGCCGGAATGCTGGTAGTATGCTCCGCCGACGCCGAGCGACCAGAAGAAGGTGTTGTCGGCGTATGCAGCCTCGCGCTGAGCGCTGGCTCCGAGACACATGGCCGCAAGCACCAGAGTGAGTATCAGTTTCTTCATGTCTGTCTAGCTTTTTATTCCAAACTTTATGCTTTTGCTTTTAGGTTCTTACATTTAGGCTTTAGCGCGTTCGGCAAACTCTTTACCGGAGACTTTCTCTACGGTAGGTTTGAGCTGTTCCTTGAAAATCTTGGCCAGGTTGCCAGCGTAGATGCGGTCGACCACCTGCTGCACGTTTCTGCGGTCGGCAGCGATGGAACGGGCCTGCTGCTCGAGGCGCTCCTCGATTTTCTCCTTGGTCTCACCATCGGCGGGTTTGTCGCTGCGACGGAGGATATCCTTGATATAGTCGACAATCTGGTTGTTGGTGGGCTCGACGGGGCCGTTCTCCTCGAGTTTCGACTCGATGAGCTCCCACTTCAAGGCGGGCAGGTACTTCTCGTTCCAGTCGGCCTCTACGCTCTCGCGGGTAACATCCTTGTCGCCACGCGAAGCAAACCAGCGCTTGAGGAAGTTTTCGGGCAGCGGGGCGCTGAAACTGTCGACCAAAGCCTGACGCACCTGGTTGACATACAGATAGTCGCTCTGCTCCTCGTTAGCCTTGTCAATCTCAGCGCGGAGAGCCTTGCGGAAAGCTTCAGCGTCCTTGATTTTCTTGTCGGGGAAGACCATCTTGAAGAGCTCGTCGTCGATCTCGTGGGGGATAATGCGCGAAATGCCGCTGAGGGTCAGCTCAACATCGGATTTGAACTTCTTGGCGGCAGCATTGTCGATATGAAGGGCGCGCTCGATGTCGGCCACAGGAAAAGCTTTGGCCATATTGAAGACAATCTTCTCTTCGGCCTTCTTGCCTTCGAAGAGGGGAAGAAGTTCCTCGTCCTTGAGGTTGATGAGGTTGAGGCTTACGAAAGTATCGATACCGCCATCTTTGACGGCACCCTTCTTGTCGAGCTCGACAAGCTTGCCATACATGATATCGCCCTTGCCGACGGTCTCGGGGGTTTCGAATTTACCATAACGGTTCGAGATATTGGCGATTTCGGTGTCAAGTTCCTTGGGGGTAGTCTTAATCTGGTTGTAGACAACATTCACCTTGTCCCATTCGACGCTAAATTCGGGAGCAACTGCCAAATCGAAATAGAAAGTAAAGTTCTCGCCATGTGCAAAATCGATTTCACCGGTCTTCTCGTCGTTCGACATCGGCATACCGAGGATGTGAAGTTTCTCGTCGTCAATATACTTAAACAGGCTGTTGTTGAGTTCGTTCTGCACAGCATCTCCGACAACGGCACCCTTGTACATACGCTCAATCAGACCCATGGGGGCCATACCCTTGCGGAAACCGGGCACAGTAGCCTTGCGCTGATAGTCCTTCAGCTGTTTTTTGACAGATTCCTTGTAGTCGTTTGCCTCTATGTCCACCTTGACACAGAGTTCCAAATCACTTAATTTCTCTCTTGTGATGTTCATCTTGTTATATTTTATTTTGTTAGTTTATAATCATTTAAAGCCGTAGCACCAACTACGGATAAAATGCAAAGTTACAAAAAAATCTTTGATTGTGGGAATATTTTTATATTATATTTCTTAGAAAACGTTAAAATTTGTCAATCTCCCACTCCGACGAACAACGAATCCGAACCGTATCAACTACGTATCAACTACGTCATATCTTCGATAGTTCTTCGATACTTCTTCGATAGTTCTTCGATAGTATTTCGATTCGAATCGAAGAACTATCGAAGAACTATCGAAGATATAACGAAGAACGATGCTACCAAACACCTATTTTATAGAGTGTTAGCAACTCGTATTAATGTATATAATATTATGCCCGATTAAAGGCGACTGCTAAATAAAACCTGGGATTGAATCCTTCAGAAGGGCGTGAAGGCCGATTCCCGCTTGATCGGACGGGTCGCCGGGCACCTGACGGTAGAGATGCGACCGGCGGGCGGCAAACACACCCAAACCTCCTTCGATATTGGAATAAACCGCATGACTCTGGTCGATACCTGTGGCCGACGAAGCGCTGTTCAGGTAAGCATAAAGTTCTTCGTTGCAGGCGTTTATATATATATCGAACAACTGGGGATATATCTTGGTATTGGTGTCGCCCTCGAAATAATCACGGAGATTCTTGAGGAACGCTTCACGCGAGTAGCGGATGCTGTAGAGGTTTACATACGGAGGTTCGCAAAGGCGCGTATTGCACGGAAGATCAATGAAAAGGGTGTCGCCCCCAAGATATTTGTAAAGGTAGTAGAACCGCACAACCGGCTGGTAGTAGCGTCCGTTCGACATCGAGCGCCACTCGATTTTGCAGTTGCGGGTAACCGAAAAGCCGAACGGGGTGTTGCTATTTGGAGTAAGCACCAGAGAGCCGTCCTGTCGGCCTAAGAGCGAGGTAGTGGCTCTCACCAGCATCGACCCGTCGGAGGTGCGACGGATACGGAGTTCATAGGTATAGTTGTTGTTCCGAAGGCTGTAGTCATCGGCCAGACGGCGATAGGTAACAGCCGAGTATACCGGTTGACCGGTAGACGCGAAATCACCCTCTTCCCTATCAACAACTGTGTAATCAAACGGAATAGAATCAATCTGACGGCCGTTCTTGAAAGCGATAATCGACACCTGAAGGGAACCCTGCGGATAGTTGAACGAGTCGCTTACCGACGCGCCGCTATAGATATCACCCTCGGAAAGGTAGCAGCGCTCCACTCGCACCCACGAGATGCTGTCGTCCTGATCGAGCACACAGTAAACCACCGGCACCTCTTTCCATTCGGCATTGGGAGAAAATTCCACCTCGCACGACGTCAGCATCAGCGTCGCTATAAAACTCAACAGCAGAAGATATACAAAATGGCGTTTCATCTAATTCGTTTTTTATTTCTCAACCACCTCAATCTCGTCCATCAACAACCACGGATTGAGCCCCTTGCCACGATGCCACGAGGGTATTGCACCCAACGTTTGTGATACGATTTTCACATAACCGACACCTTTACGCTCGGCGGCTGCAGAGAGTTCCACCACACGGGCTTCTGCCTCAGTGGACGCAGAGGGGTCGAACGTAGGTTGCACAACAACTGTGTCGCCATAGGTTTCACCATCGGCGGAGAACACTATCGTTACCGACCTCGGAGCGAATGCCCACACCGCGGGATTATGCGCATAACGCAGCTGGACCGACTCAATATCAATAGGTTTAGCCAGTTGAACGGTAGTTACCACATCGTCTCCAGAGAATCCGAGCCACCCATGCGAGAGGTTGAGCACATCGCCGCGTTCACCATCGAAGAGGATAGTGTCTGTACCAACATTATACGGTGTGTTCGGACGGCGCGAAAATGTGGTCTTTCCAATATAATCGTAGTTGAATTTCCTCGTAGCGATAAACGACGGCGGAGCGTCTTTTGCAAACACTCTTGCCTTTACGACCGTTGTTGCGTCGATAGTGAACGGACGCTTGTAGAGTTCCGATTCGGCAGTCGGGTCGCTGCCGTCCGTTGTATAGCGTATCTCGCCTACCGATAAGGCTGTAATATTCACAGTAAGAGGTTGTGCGAACCGAACTGCATCGGCCTTTATTTCAGGAGATTCAGGAATTCCTGTATTCACCACAGGATAGGCGATTGTCGACATACCGCAAAGCTCAGCAACAGAGTCGAGTTTGCCGCTTACCACCTTCATTACCAGCCTAACCGAATGGCGGTTGCCCTTCACAGGACCTATATTAAGTGCCATTCCGGTCGGACGGTGCATTATGGTGAATATCGAATCAGCAATACGGGCCATCATAGCGGTACCGTCGAGGGTATCAGCCAATACGAGCCAACGAACCTCATGTCGCTCTTCGGCGTATCCAAATGCATCGGAAGCAATCCGGTTGACCTTGATATCGCGCCAACGACCCTCCTTTATAAGCATATCGTACTCATGTCCATACCATTGCGCCACCTGGTTATCCTGCCAGCATAGCACACTCAACGCAGCATTCATCGGTATGCGGTTGGTGGGCGGAAGCATAAAAGTATAGTCGACTGTGATATCACCAGTACTGTAAATGGCATACGTTTCGCGAACATCGCACAATGTACGGCCTTCATGAGTGGCGTAACGCACCATTGCGTCGATACACATTGTATTCGAATCAACGGCCCTATAGTTGTAGGCCTGCACCTTACGCTCATAGTTCTTTATGTCGAACAACAGGGTAGGTTCTGCCAACTTCCGGGTCAGAGACGCATCGTATATGCTGAGGTGGTTGTCGAAAACCACATGCATGTTGCCGAATCTGACGTTAAGAGCTCCAGTCAGTGAATCCTCATTGTACACAAGGCGATCTCCCCCACCCTTGTAGGTTTCGTGTCGCACCTGACGGTTTTCAAGCGGGAACAGAGTATGACTCACCGGAACCCATTGCTGGCGGCCTTCTACCCGCTGATGTATGTCGAACTTTATAAACGCTTCCTCACCCGGCAGCAAGTCGAGTTGAGGTACCCGCATGCCCACTTTGCCGCTTTCACCCGACTTCACAGCCAGCGGCAACTCACCGGATATGATATTTGGCCTCAGGTTGGTAAATATTGTATATTCCAGCCGGCAACGAGAGAAGTCGGAGAAGTCGCTGTTGTTAGCAACGCGGAATTCTCCCTCACCGCCGCCGATTCGTATGAGCGATATGCTGTATGGGGAACAAAGATTGCGCAAATCGTAGAGCATCTCCGACGAAAGTGGCCACGCATCAAGGAAACCTCCTTGAATATTCTGCTTGTTCTCTACAGCTCTCCATAGGTTTCCTAAGTTCGAAATATGAGGCGCATCCGTACTCTTGGCCATCAATACAGGACGGTCGGCTGATTCGGCCACACGGAGCAAATCGGCCTCCGTTGGAAACGTCGGCGCAATGATGTCGGTGCTCTCTCCTGTCTGTGCTCCGGAGAAAAGCACGGGACGCACCTTGTCGAGCATCTTGAGTCGCTTATATGCGGCCGTCATACACACGCCGTTATCGCGCGTGTTACCCAGCGACCAAATGATAATCGAAGTAAAGTTACGGAGACTTCCGTAAAGATTTTCCACCCTTTTCTCGAAGAGCGGAATCATATCCTGCTCCGTAGCCACCACACGACGACCAGACGAAGCGGGCGTAAGGTTGGCATCTGCAACCACATAGAGGCCGTATCGGTCGCAGAGCGAGTAGAAATATGGATCCATCGGCGAGAAACGCGTGGTGCGAACAGCATTTACGCCGTTCAGTTTCATTGCCTGCAAGGCCTTCTCCATCTGCTGACGGCCGGTATTGCCCTCAGTATGTTCCAATCCGTAGGTTACGCCACGCAGGGTTATCGGTTTGCCGTTCACCAGCAGTTTTCCGTCGGACATCTCTATCCTCCGGAAACCGAAATTGGCGCCCACAACCTCCTCAACATCCATATTCTCGTTACGGAGACGGACAATTGCGGTATATAGTACGGGGCGTTCGGCGCTCCATGGGGAAACACCGGGCCAAGTCCGACTCAGGTCCGTCTTTTCCTCGCTGCTTTTCTCGAAGATAACCCATCGTCCCATACGGTCGATCTGGTGTCCCTTATGGTCGAGCAGTTCCACTTCCACGTAGTAGCGCCCTTTACGACGACTATTGAAGATAGTGGCATCAATCGTTAGTGTACCTGCGCCAAACGCGGCATCATAGTCGGCAGTAATTCCTAGATCGGATATTTCAGGATCGTTCCTGAAGAGGATATACGGAGTGCCGTTCAAGCCGACTGCGATACTGGAATCCTCCAGCAAAGCGCCCACAGGGTGCTTCAAAGCTTCAACTATCAGAGTGTTCTCTTTGCCATACTTGAGATAAGGCGATAGGAGGAATTCGTTCCATTGGCGCGAATCATCGGCATATCCGACAAGTTTGCCGCCCAGATAAACACGACAAGCGTGCCCACAACGAAGTCCCATATATACCCGATAGTCCTTCCAGGTGCGCTCTACATCTATCTGTTTGGTGTAGATAATCGAGCTGTCGGTCTGTTTCTGCCGCCACGATCCTGTGAGCTCCATATAGTAAGGAGACTCACGATAGCCCTCTCGGGCGATTGCATTTTCGTCGTCATATGCCACTATCAATGGGCGCGCCGGAATATTGCTTTGCGCCATCAACGATGCGACACAAAGCACAGCCGACAGGAACGCGGCAAACAGTCGTTTCATACCAATATTTTAGAAATACATACTCAGACCGCCACCAACGGTATGCATGACGATGGGGTCGGATAGTTCAATAACATTGCTCAGGTCGTAACGCGAGAACTTGGACGATTGCATCATCTTGTAGTCCACGTGAAGACCGATGGCAAATCCGCGGTCGATTGCATAGCGGGCACCCAGGCTGAAGCCGAAATAGAGGCCACCCTCGGTAATCTCGCGTCTGGGAAGGTTGCTCTTGCTACCCAACGGCAGGCAGTAGCCGCCCTGCAGAACGGTATAAGGGGTCAGCCGCGAGCGCATGAAATGGCTACGCAACTCAACGTATACCGGCATCTGGGTGAGTGCGCCCGTGGGGTCGGACACATAGGTGATACCCAGACCCAAGCCTGCTTCTTTGCTAAACTGGAAACCAGCTGCAAACGACACATTAACGGCACTCAGCGTGTCGGCGCGACCATTGAGGCCGGCCTCACGGTTGAGGTTCATAAGGTACGACCCATCGACAATAAAGTAAGGGCCGCGCCACTTGTACTCAATATGACGCTGTGCGGCTGCTGTGCCACAAAGACACAGCAGCGCGACAGCGGCAAGAATCAATTTCTTTTTCATGCATTCATTTGCTTGAGGTCCTTGCTGACGATAAGCGTAGCCTCGGTGGCAGCCTGAACCTGTTCCACAGTGAATTCGGGGTTAATCTCGGTGAGGACGATACCTTCGGGAGTAACTTCCATAACACCCATCTCGGTGATAATCATGTTCACACGGCCTTTCGCGGTGAGGGGAAGGGTGCATTTCTTCAGAATCTTGGGATTACCCTTCTGGGTGTGCTCCATAGCGACAATCACCTTGCGGGCACCCACGAGGAGGTCCATAGCACCGCCCATACCAGGGGTGAGCTTGCCGGGAATCATCCAGTTGGCGATATCGCCGTGCTCGTCGACCTGCATAGCACCGAGGACGCTGACGGCCACATGACCGCCGCGGATGATACCAAACGAAGTGGCGCTGTCGAACGTGGCGGCACCGGGGACTGCGGTGATGAATCCGCCGCCGGCATTGATCATGAAGGGATCTTCCTTACCCTCTTCAGGCGACTTGCCCATACCAATCATACCGTTCTCCGACTGGAGGATGACGCTCACGCCAGCGGGAAGATAGTCGGGAATCAAAGTCGGCAGACCGATACCCAGATTAACGACGTCTCCGTCGTGCATCTCCTTCGCAGCACGACGTGCAATGAAAGCTTTGATTTCGTTTTTGTCCATAGTTTATAGTGTTTGATTGTTTATTTTCATTTCCATCCGCGGGCCACCATCTCTTGTGCGATGTAGGAAGCCTCGTCGTCGGCGAAGGTATTGGGGCCGAATCCGGCGTCGTAACCAAGCTCTTTGGCCAGCTCGTGGCTGATACGCGGACCGCCGCAGATAAGTATCACCTTGTCGCGCAGACCTTCTGCTTCGAGCATCTCGACCAGCTCGGTGAGGTTCTTGATGTGCACATCTTTCTGAGTAACCGTCTGGCTGACGATAAGCGCGTCTGCGTGGAGCTCGATACCTTTGGCGATAAACTCCTCGTTGGGCACCTGACTTCCGAGGTTGTAAGCCTCGATCATATCGTAACGCTCCAAGCCGTAATGGCCTGCATAGCCCTTCATGTTCATGATGGCGTCGATACCAACGGTATGTGCGTCGGTACCTGTGGAAGCGCCGACGATGACTATCTTACGGCCGATATGTTCGCGGATATACTCGTCGCACTCGTGCATATCCATCGTGGTGCTCTCCACTTTGGGCACATGGATGCTGGTGTAGTCGACCGTATGGGTCAGCGAACCGTAGCAGTTCATGAAGCAGAAGCCTTCGGTGAGCTCTTTCTGGAAAACCACCAGAGGATTCTCGAAGCCCATCTTCTTGAGCAACTGCTTGGCGGCCTCTTCAGCCTCTGCGCCTGCGGGCACCGGAAGGGTGAAGCTCAGCTGCACCTTGCCGTCGTTCATCGTGTCGCCGTATGGCTTTATCTTGGTGAGGTCTAGGGTTTTGTCGTAATCCTTAGCCTCCATCGAATACAATCCTTCGCTCATCTTACTTCTTTCCTTTCATTAATTCAACAAACGGATTAAAATAGTGCTCGCCCTTGAGCGTAACGCCGTCGAGGCCCTTGCCGCCGTTCTTCGGGCGCTTCACGTTGGCGAAGATACCCTTCTCCAGAGCGGTGAAGAGACCTTCGCTCTCCATTGCCTCGAGCAACTTGGTGGCGTCGTGCAGCACTTTCTGTGCGCGCTGACGGATGATACC
>JAEEGL012935078.1_pt1 | contig 16267 bp, 16 predicted proteins | sample 9134231 | NCBI WGS metagenome assembly JAEEGL01 (sample SAMN16246548, study PRJNA631951) | gut metagenome | biome: gut microbiome; feature: rumen; material: fiber-attached | host: Bos | place: Iran: Karaj | collected 2018-10
ATGATGTATTAAGACAAGGTGTACAAGGCATATCAGACTTAATAGCAAATCCTGGATTGGTAAACCTAGATTTTGCAGACGTTAAAACAATAATGTTAAATACAGGAATGGCACACATGGGTGTTGGTAGAGCATCTGGAGAAAATAGAGCAGAAGATGCTGCAAAACAAGCTATTCAAAGTCCATTACTTGAAACATCTATCGAAGGAGCAAGAGGTGTTATTATTAACATCACAGGTGGTGCTAACTTAGGATTACATGAAGTTAACACAGCTGCTGAATTAGTACAAAGAAGTGTTGATCCAGAAGCAAACATTATCTTTGGTGCTGTAATTGATGAAAGCTTAGATGAAGATATTGTTATTACAGTTATTGCAACTGGATTTGAGAAGGATTCTGCTGCACCAGGTGCACCAACAACAGAGAGTGCTGCAAAACCATGGACAGCTGGAAAAACAAACTTTAGTAACACATCAGATACAAATCCTTCAAATGATTTAGATATTCCTACCTTCTTAAGAAAAGGCAATAAAAAATAAAATTTTCAAACAAAGAAAGCGTCGAAAGGCGCTTTTTTTGTTGCAATAAGGTTAAATATTTATTACATTTGCATTAAATTCAATAATTAGACCTGCAAATATGATATTATGTGATAAAAGAGGGCAAATTATATGGTTGAAGAGTATCTTGAAATATTTGATGAAAATGGAAATCCAACAGGAAAAAGTGTAAGCAGATCAAAAGCACACAGTGAAGGCGTTCTACATGGAGCAAGTCATACTTATATATACAGAATTGTAAATGGAAATGTACAAATGCTTTTACAAAGAAGAAGCTTTAATAAAGATAGTTTTCCAGGTCAATTAGATATATCTTCTGCTGGCCATGTAGAAGCAGGTATGGATTTTAGAACAACAGCAGTTAAGGAATTACAAGAAGAATTAGGTATTACAGTAAGTCCAGAAGAACTTGAAGAAGCTTTCTTTCAAAGATATTCTTCAGTAGATGAATTTAGAGGCGAGACATTTAATAATCAAGAAGTAAATATGATTTATCTACTGGAAAGAGATTTGAATATTGGAGATCTAACACCACAGCCAGAGGAAGTTGAAGAATTTATCTGGATGGATCTTAACGAAATACAAAAGAGGATGCAAGCAAAAGATAAAGAGTTTTGCTTAATTGAAAAAGAATTTGATCAAGTAGTTGATAAAATAAATGAAAGGATGAAAGGTAAAAATATGAGTGACGAAAATCAATTTACAAAGGGAATATATGAGGATGCAATGATAACTGGTAGATATACATATTCTGATATATTCGGACAATTGTTAGACAAAAAAGATATTAAAGGAAATGCTATATTGCCAAATACATTGGTAAAGAAGCGGAATGGCAGAAAGTTTTGCAAGAAGAATTCCAGGAGCAGATCAAACTGTTGCTTCTGCAATTGCAATGGGGGTAGAACTTGGTAAGCCTTTATATGGTGCTACAGGACAAAGATTCCTTCAAAATAAAATACCAAATTATACAAATAGTTCGCTTGGTACAACTCTAACAGATGCGATTTTAAACGGATTAGAAGGACCAAAAATTGCTAGAATTAAGTCTGGAGTTCAAAGAGTTCTTGATGGGGCAGATGATCTAACAGAAGAGGAAAAATGTGCAGAAGGTGCAGTTAGAATGCATGATTTATCCTTAAGAAGCAGTAATCCACCTAGTGTAAATGATGGTTTAATTGGAGATACATTCAGAGTTTTAAGAGAAACTGGAACTTTTTCATATCCAGATAGTTATTATATGTTATTAGCAGAAGTTGAAAAAGAAAATGCAGTCGAGGAAATTGATGATATAAAATTAAACAATTTATATGCTGCATATAATTACTTTATGAAACATCAAGGAGAAATCAGCCAAGAATTTATGCAAACAGTAAATGGTATGTCTATTGAAGAAAAAGTGGCATATTACGTTGTTTCAATTGGAGAAAGAATACTTGAACAAGCATTAGCTAAAACACCAAGAGATATTGATGAATAGGAGAAAAAATAATGGATGAAACACAAAAGAAACAAGCGATGCTAAACGATTTAATGGATCAACTTTATTCTTTTATACAAAACAGCGATGAATTTAAAAGATTATTTCAATGTACTCAAACAAGAGATGAGTTTGTAGGTTCTGGAGATCCAAATCGTACTAATAGAGGAATACATAGTCTAGATGTATCAAAAAATGCAGGGACGCTTGCAAGAAATTTAGTTACAAATGGAGAAAATAGGGCCTTAACGCCAGAAGAATATAGTCAAGTTAGACTAGCAGAAGTAATAGGACTTTCACATGACCTAGGTCATACTCCAAAAGGACATGCTGCTGAGTTAATGCTTAAAAAAGATTGCGGTACTGGATTTAATCATGCACAATATAGTGGTGTAGTATTTGAAAAAATTTATAGAAGATTTTTAGCTGAAAGAACACCTGAAGAAGTTGCTCTTTTGAATGAATATAAGATACTAGATACTGTTGTAAAAGGTGTACAGGGGCATTCAAGATGGTATTCTTCAGAAGCTGATAAAATTACAGTTGGCGAAGAAAGAACAACACCAGAGAAAATGGCAGAAATACCACTACTTGCAGTTAGAATTGCGGATGGTGTATCATTTGCGCCAGCAGATTTGTATGATCTATCAAACTCAGACAGGGCTGATGGGGGAACAGGAAGAGTTATATCACCTGAAATGATGATAGGGGTTTTAGAAGGAACTACAACAGTGGTTTCTGATCCAAATTATCCAACCAAACCAATGTTAACTGGTGTAACCCCTGCAAAAGAAGTATTTGAAGAAACTGGCTATGATTATAGGCATACAGTAGATATGCTTACCAGCGGACCAACAAGAAAAGAAGCTGCTGTCGATATACAAATTGAAATGATTAAAGAACTATCTGCAGAAGCTTTAAGAGGCAAAAAAGCTGGAGAAAAAACGACTATAGTTGATAGAAGTGATGAATTAAAAACTTTAAGAGCAATGGCAAAAAGTGATACACCACCAGATCCTGACAATTGGTTTGATACATTTATAGAAAAATATGAAGGAAATAAATATGTAACCCTAACTCCTGATCAGAAAACAGAATTAAGAAAAAAATTTTTAAATGATAAAGGACAATTGAAAAGCTTTCAAGAAGCACTTAATGATTTACAAAATGAATTTAGAAGAAGATGTCCTATGTGTTCAGTTGCACTTGAAGTACATGACGAATTAGTATATCACCAGATGTTTGATAGAGGAGAAGAAGGAACAGTTGTATTAGGAAATGAGGAACAAAAAACAAGAGAAGCAATAACCAAAATGTTTGGTGAATATTGTAGTGAGTGGGAACATTTTAGTGATGATCAAAAGAAAGCATTTTTAGAATCTATAGGTATATATAGATCTAGAATGCCTGGTGCTAACGAACTTGATGCAGATGGAAAACCAAAATTAAGTGATGCAAAGATTTATGCAATTATCCAAATACAACAAAAGACAAACAGTGACATAGATGATTATATTAAAAAAATGGAAGCAGATAGAGCAAAAGCAGCACCTGATGGAGCAGATCCAAGTAAGGCGGTACCTGCTGATCCAACTCCGGACGGTAAATCAGATCCGGCAGATCCAAAAGGAAAAACAGCAGAAGAAGATAAAACAGATGTTGATGGGCCCGAAGAAGGTGAACCAGAAACAGCTGAAGAATCATTAGAAAGTCAAACAAAACCAACAGGGCCTGATGATACAGAAGCTCCAGTAAAATTTGATGATGGGGCTGTAGAACAAGAACCGGTTACAGAAGGACCTGCTCAAGAGGTAGAAAATATTTTCTCTGAAAATATTGATCAACCAGAATTTATAGAGAAAAATGATGCCAAAACAGGCAGAGATACAGCGGCAGAAACATTAGAAATAACGGGTGTTGATATGGAAATTAATACTACAAACATGAATAGCTTAATGCAAACAATGCAACAAGATTTAGAACAAAATGTTAATAAATCAATACCAATATCAAAAACACAAGAAGAGGAGGTAAGTTTAGAATGACAAAGGAATATAGTATGGCAATGTCTGAGGTTGCATGTATAATTGAACAAAGCAATGCTGATTACAGAAGCAGAATACCAAATAAATTTCTTCAATTTGTAATACAACATGCTGATAGAACATATCAACCACAATTTGATGTTAATACGCCACTAAAGGATTTGCCTTTAAAAAAGGAAACAAAAGGTATTTTGGCACTGATTTATAGGTCTTATATTTGTAATCCAGAAGAAAGAAAAGAATATGATAAGCTTTTAAAAGATAACGAAGAGAAGCATCAAAAAATACTTAATGAAAAATATGATATTGATAAAATATTTGAAGAAAGACAACAAGAGGCTGCAGCAATTGCTAAAGAGGCTATTGAACCAATGCCAGATAATAGTCAAACAAGTATGGTTGCTTATAAAGAAGAATCGTTTATTAAGAAAATCTTCAATAAAATCAAAAGTTTTTTCGGATTCGGCAGAAGCTAAAATAAATTTTAGTAAAATAATAAGAAAAGCACTATTTTATTTAGAAATAGTGTCTTTTTTTTGTGGCTTTTTTTATATTACACATACAAGTTCTGACAAATTTTTAAATTGGAAAGTATTATAATTCATTTACAAAACAAGGAGGGTTAGTATGACATTATACTTAGATATTATCTTCTTGGAAAATATGTGCATGAATTATATTATTTTGTTTACTACAGCCTTAATCAAGAAAAATAAAATAAAACAGTTTAGATTGTTTTTATCAAGTGCAATTGGTAGCTTCTATGCGATAATAACATATTTAACAGTAGCAAATTTTTTTTTAAATATCTTTATGAAAATAATTTTATCTGTATCAATGGTGTGGATAGCATATGAAAGTAAAAACTTTAAAGCCCTTATAAAAGATATTGTAGCTTTTTATTTGATATCTTTTGTTTTTGGAGGATGTGCATTTGCACTAATTTATTTTATAAATCCTAAAAAGGTAATAATTAACAATGGGGTTTTGGTTGGGATTTACCCGATTAAGGTAACACTAATAGCAGGAATAATTGCTTTTATTATAACTCAAATTGTTTTTAAGATTACAAAAGATAAAATATCTATAAAAGATATGCTGTGCAATGTTTTTATATATTATGGAAACCAAAAAATAAAAGTAAAAGCATTTATTGATTCGGGGAATATGCTGATGGATCCATTAAGCCGGCGCTCCGGTTGTAATTATTGAAAATGAAAAAGCAGAAAAATTATTACCTGAAAAAATGCTAAAAATAGTAGATTTAATTCAAGGGGGTGATGCTATAGAGGGAAATTATGGAAACCAAAAAATTAGATTAATACCATTTTCTTCAATAGGAAAACAAAATGGTATATTAATAGGGGTTAAAGTAGATAAGATGATAATTGATTATAAAGAACAGGAGAGATTAATAGAAGATGTAATAATAGGAATATATAATAAAAAGCTAACAAAAGATGGAAAATATAGTGCGTTAATGGGATTAAATGTACTAGAAAATGCAAGTAATGATTTTAATAAATATAAAGAAAAAACGGTATACATAACTAAATAAAAATGCAGTAATAACCTCTAGCTTGAAAGGAGGAATTACATTGATATTTTTGGAAATACTGAAGAACAGTATTAATACAATATATGCTAAATACATAAATGAAGGTAATGTTGAAAATTTGCCAATATTTTATATTGGTGGTAGTCAAAGTCTTCCACCACCATTAACACCAGAGGAGGAAAAAATAGAACTTGAAAAGCTAAGTAACCGGGGATGAGAGTGTTAGAAAACTGTTGGTAGAAAGAAATTTAAGATTAGTTGTTTATATTGCAAAAAAGTTCGAAAATACTGGAATTGGAATTGAAGACTTAATCTCAATAGGAACAATTGGATTAATGAAAGCGATACATACATATAATACTGATAAAAAAATTAAATTAGCGACATATGCTTCAAGATGCATTGAAAATGAAATATTGATGTATCTAAGAAGGAATAACAGGATTAAAAGTGAGATATCGATAGATGAACCTTTGAATCAAGATGGAGACGGTAATGAACTTTTACTATCTGATATTTTAGGATCTGATCAAGATTCAACATTTAGAGGGTTAGAAGATGAAGTTGATAAAAAACTTTTAAGAGCAGCAATTAAAAAGCTGAGTAAGAGAGAAAAAAACATTATGGAATTAAGATTTGGGTTCATAACAGGCAAAGAAAAAACACAAAAAGAAGTAGCTGATATGCTTGGAATATCTCAGAGTTATATTTCAAGATTAGAAAAAAAGATTATAAGTAAAATGAGAAAAGAAATATTAAGCAAAACAGGGTAAAATGAAAATCAAGTAGATATTCTTTCTACTTGATTTTTTACTATTTCAAATGTTTTACATTTTTATTTCTTTTTTATTAAAAAAATAAAAAAAGAAAGATATTATGATAAAATCAGGGTGTAAATTATACTTTAAGGAGTATTGAACAATGGAAAAAAGTAAAATAGAAGAAAAAGCTGCTAAATTTTACAGATTTTATGAAGATGATGCTAAAGAGACAAGGCCTATGTATGAAGATGTAATATATGCATTAGTTTCTTCAGGAGATCTTGATGGAAGAACATTTGATGTGACAATTACAGAAGATGGTAACGAACAAAAATACAATGCGATTATTAGAGACGGAAAACTAGTACTTACTCGGTAATCGGGCCAGAACAAGAAATAACAGATAAATCTAAAATATATGATATTGTTGTTGCAAAATGTAGAGAACTTGATTCAAAAGAAATCGAGGCTACAGATGGTAATGTACGTGAATGGAATATTGGATTAACAGGTTTTATAGGTGCATTAGGAATTAACGAAAATGAATTAGGAGAAGATGGACTTAAGGCAAGATATAGTCAACTTGGACGAGCGGCGCTTACTACTTTGCCTCAATCTAAAGAAGATGTTGAAGAAGCCTTAAAAGGAAAGTCACCAGAAGAAAGAAGAAAATTCTTTGAAACGAAAGCTTTTGTAGGTTTATTGGCTGCTGGCCCATATTTTCCTCGTACAACTTGTGCAACAGCAGCACATTTTATGAGCCAGGGAAGAATTATGCAAATTGGATGTTCACAAGGAAAAACATCTGTTGTTGCGATGGCAACATACGAACAATTAATGATGGGAAAAAAGGTTTTCTCAACTAGTTCATCACCGGGCTTGGTTCCAGAAAACTATAATGAAGCAAGAGAATTTTATGAAATAATGGGAGTTGCAGAAGACTTTTGCGCAATTTCACAAAATGAAACTGACAAAGTAGATCATATAGTTTTATTTCATAATAAAAAGAAATATGAAATTAGAGCTGATGGTAAAATCCTTGTAGAGGAAAAAGATGCCAATGGTAAACCAAATATGGTTGAAACACAATTAACTGCAGATGAATTAAAAAAATTGGGATTAGATGGCATTGGCGTTGGTGAAGATGGAAAAACTGCAATATATGATTTTGAAAAAAGTGTTGCTAAGATGTTAAAAGAAAAAGGAATAATAATGGGTGATACTATTACTTTGGGTAAATATCAACATTTGTTCCCTGATAAAAAAGATGGAGTAATAGAAAATTCATATTTGATTGTTGATGAGGCAGATGCTGAACTTTTAGATACACATCCTCAAGAAATTACAGGAAAAGAATATCCTGAAGAAGAAGCACAAAAAAGAAAAGAAATGAGACAAAGAGCCTTCAGATTAATTGAAATTTATGATGGGAGTACATCGTTAGAACAACTTGCGTCAGATAATGATTTGCCTTTAGATTTTTTAATGGATGCTTTAGAGGCAAGAGAAGATTATGGCTCGCCAGAAAAATATACAGTTAAGAATGGAAAAATCTATGTTTTGAATCCAGAGACAAGTATCATGGTTCCTGCTTCACAAGGAGTTGCACAAGCTATAATTGCAAGTGATCCAGAACTAGAAGGTTATGATATAAAGGAGTTAGAAGTAACTGGAGAGGTTGATATTCCGAAATTGTTTTCTAATTTTGAAATTGCAAGTTTGATGTCTGGAACAATGGAAGATAAAGGAATATCAGAAATGGACGAGGATTCTAGAAAAAACTATAATGGTGCATTACAAGTGTTCTTATCTAAATGTGGAACAGGCATCAGAAAGAGCTTCAGAGATGGAATTAAAGTTATGAAATTAGTTACTCCAAAGACCAGAAAGGAAAGAGGAGAAGCTATAGTTACAAAAAATGGAATAAATAGAGAAAAAAGAGATGATTCTGATACTGAGATTTCAACTGCAGCAGAGGGAGCTGTTATTCCTGACTGGAGAACTTATATAGAACAGAATGGTGCAGAACTAGATGAACAATGGAGACTAGCCGTTCAAGAAGAAGCAAGTATAAGAAGTGCTGGTGGACAGCCTGTTATGGTTTCTGTATATGGCGATAGAAATCCAATGGTAAATGCACAGGGACAACCATTGTGTGAGGTATATACAGACACTAGACAAGTTGGGGACGACCATAAATTTGGGGATGATAAATGTCTATTTTCTCATATAACAAGAAATGCTGATGGAAGCATTGCAAGAAGAGAAGGAGAAGTTGCTTGTTTTGATGATTCATATGGAAGAGGTTATACATTTAAATTTGTTGACAGAGATGAAAATGGAATAGTAACAAAAGTTAAAAATGGAGAAACAAAACCAGTCAAATTTAAGGGTGGAGGACATGTTTTAATAACATCTTTACCACAAAATAGTAGAAATCTAGAACAATTCTTATTTAGAGTTGCTAGAGGAGGAGATAATGGCTCATCTTCAATGATAATTAGTCCAAATGATCCAGTAATTATAAATTATTTGGAAAGACTTGAAAAAGAAAAAGGTCCAGAGGCTGCAAATAAATATTTCCAAGATATTATGCAAGGAAAAATTCCAGTAATGCAAATAATTAGAGATATTTATCCACAAAAATCAATTGAGATATTTACTAGAAAAACTAATATTCTTAAAACAAGAGATCTTTACCAACAAAGACGTGCTAATGATATTATAGGCTTGGATGCTGTAAATCAAGCATTAGGTTTAGACGCAGAAACAAGAAAAAGTATGGCAGAAGAATATGGAAAAGCTTATGGACAAGAAATGGCTAAAAGGGAGAAGCTATTTAGAAGAAAGGGTGTAGATCCAAAAACAGAAAATTATGATAAAGTAACTATAAGCGCTGTTTCAAAGATGATAAAAAAAGCACAAAAGAAGGGCAAAACACTTATGCCAGAGCAAATAGTTGCATTATTACCTCCTGGACTTACAGAAGAACAACTTGCTCAAATGATACCAGATGAAAACTTAAGAGGACAAGTTATTGCAATAAGCCAAAGAGTTGATCAGTTTATTGAAAGTAAAAAGAATCCTCAAAAGGGAATAGAAACAAGAGATACTGGAAAAGAAACAGAAGAAGCGGGCCGCGAAGATGCAGAATATAATTTATCTGCTGCAGAACTAGCAATTGCTCAATTAAGAGAACAAAGAGAACAAGCAAAAGATATGTCAGAAAAAGAGAATGAGCAAGAGTAATAATTGACAGAATCTGATTAAAAGTGATAAAATATATATAGATGGATGCTATGAATCTGTAGCATTCGCAAGGAGGAAAAATGGATAGTATAGAGTTTGAAACTGAACAAAGGTTACAAAATATAGTCAGAGAATATAGAAATATTTCAGATGACGAATATGGTAGATTAATAACAGCTTTTGATAATCTTGGAATATTAAGAAAAATACCAGGAGCTCTTGGCCATGCCCGTGACGAAAGAACTTTTTATTTGAAACGTGACGAATTTGCAGCAAAAATGCAATGGATTAATGATTTTATGAAATCAAAAGGCTTTCCAGAAGATATGTTTAGAAATGTTACAAATTATTTGATTTCATCAGATGATTATGATTACTATTATGAATATAAAACACCTACTCAATATAAAAAAGATGAAGAGGCAAGAGCAGCTTTAAAAAAAAGGACAGAACCTGACGACGTAGATATTCCACAATAAATATAATAAGAACATAAAGGTATAAAAAGTATAAAAATCCTTCTTTAGGAAATAATGAAATTGACATTATTTTCTAAAGGAGGATTTTATTTGATTAATAAGGTAGAAATTGCTTCAGTAAATACAGCAAACTTACCAGTATTATCAAATGAAGAAAAACAAGAACTCTTAATAAAAATAAAAGATGGGGATTCAGATGCAAGAGAAAAGTTTGTGAATGGAAATTTAAGATTAGTACTAAGTGTCATTAGAAGATTTTATGGAAGAGGAGAAAACTTAGATGATTTATTTCAAGTGGGATGTGTTGGATTAATAAAAGCTATGGATAATTTTGATGTTTCGCAAAATGTTCAGTTTAGCACATATGCTGTGCCAATGATAATTGGAGAGATTAGAAGATATCTAAGAGATAATAATATGGTTAGAGTAAGTAGATCTGTTCGTGATTTGGCATATAAGGCTCTTATGGTAAAAGAAAAAATAATAAAAGAAAAAAATTCAGAACCAACAATTGAAGAAATCGCAAAAGAATTAGGGGTTGAAAAAGAAGAAATTGCTTTTTCGCTTGATGCAATACAAGATCCGGTATCTCTACAGGAACCTGTTTATGGAGATGAGACAGACAATATTTTTGTTATGGACCAGATTAGTGATAAAAAGAATAGTGATGAATTGTGGGCAGAACATATTACTGTTGTTGAGGCAATGAAAAAACTTAATGAAAAAGAGAAATCTATTATTAATAAAAGATTCTACGAAGGAAGAACGCAAACCGAAGTTGCAAATGAAATTGGTATTTCACAAGCACAAGTATCTAGATTAGAAAAAAGTGCCATTGATCACATAAAAAGAATGTATGACTAGTGTTACTGCCATATTACATTTTGTTTACATTTTAGTTAAAATCCCCAAATGTTGATAAGAAATATGATATATAAAAGGTGTAAAATAAGCTATAATAGGCTCAATTTATTATTCTAAAGAAATTGGGGGAACAAAAGATATGACAGAAAACTATAAGACAGCTCTTTCTGAAACTTGGTGCATTATAGAACAATATAGTGACGAAGATAAAAAGAGAATTCCTGAAAAAATAAAAAGATATATTAGAGATAATAGAAATCAAGATTATAATCCTAATTTTGATGTAAATGTGCATTTAAAGGATTTAGAGTTAAGACCTGAAACAAAGGGACTGTTAGCTCTTATTTATCAATCTTATTTTTGCAATGAACAAGAAAAAATTGAGTTTGAATTATTATTAAAAGAAAATGCAAGAAAGAAACAAGAAGAATTAAGTCAAAAATACGATATTAATAAAACATTTGAAGATAATTATCAAAGAAGTATTTCTTCAGAAGAAAACATTGTTGAAGATAATACTGTAAATAATAATACAAATGAAAAAGAAGAAACACAATTAACAACATATCAAGAAGCTCCATGGTACAAGAAATTATTTACTAAAATTAAAAATTTATTTCGCAGAAACAAATAAAATAATAAAAAACAAGGAGAATTAAGATGACCAAAGAAGAAACAGAAGCACTTCAAGTTAGAATAATTGCAGATTTAAGGGGAAAAAATAACTCGGAAAGTTATGGCATGGTACCATATGAAAAATATGCCAAGAGAAAGGAAGACGGCACATTAGCAAGAAATAAATTCGGTGGACTTATTGTGGATTGGAATAAACATGCTCCAAATAATGGAGGTATTTTAGCAACAAGAAGAGAACTACCAGGATTACCTTCTACACTTACTATGGACAGATATGGTAATGAAGGTGGAAGAATGGTGGCTGTTAAAGTTAATGGAGAACCTTCATCATGGGATTCAAGATCATTGCCATATCCAGAGCCAACTGAAGAAAAACCAGTTCATAGACAAAATTATAGATCTAATGGAACAGTAACTACTGCAAAATTAAATGAATGGTATGAAGGATTAGATGATGTCGGAAACGATGGCACTACTGGAAAAGTTGATGTAAACGATTATATTTCATGTAATATGGATGAAAATAATATTTCAGACTATGTCGAATATTCTGAAGAAACATTTAAAGAATACTATGAGATGTGTGAAGGGGATGGCACCTTTGATAGCCTTGTAAATAAAGCAAGAAATGATGTAACAAAAGAAAATCCAAATTTATCAAAGGAACAATTAGAAGCCAAAGTAAGAGCCAGAGTAACGAAACTTGTTTATTCTGAAATATTTGCTCATAAACTTGATTCAGAAGGAAGAGAAACATCTGAATATGTACAGCCAATTGAAGTTAGAGGAGCTTTTTCACATGAAGCAAAAATAAATTTAAGAATCTTTGCAGCAAAAGCAGCTCCAGCTTTTGATAAACCAGGTGGGGCTGTGCAAATAGAGTTTCCTGTTTCAATTGAAATGATGAAGGAAGCTGGAATGATTGTTGATGATGAGAGAGTTAGCCCAGAAACTATGACAGAGTTAGAAACATTGTTTGAAGCTGCAAGAAAAGGAAATCTGGATTTGACAATAGATGAATTCTGGAATCAACTGGATGACCAAAAAAAGAAGGAACTAATAGGAAAAGTTCAAGCAGATAATGATAGAGAATCAAAAAAAGGAGCCGAAAAGACCGAAGCTGAACAGGATGATAAACAGAATGGATCAAAAGATAATTCTGAAGATAAAGAAGAAATAGATTCACAAGAAACAGAGGAACCTACTGGTCCAGAGGAATCTGAAGCTGATTCGCCTGAAATAGAGGAGACTGCTGGTCCAGAAGTAGAGGAGCCTACTAATCCAGAGGAACCGGAAGTAGGTTCACCAGAAGTAGAGGTGCCTACTGGTCAAGAAGTAGATTCAATACAACCAGAGGTTCCGACAGCACCTGAAGGCGGAGTCCAACCAAGAACAACAAGAAGCCCTGGAGAGGTTCGTGAGGCAGCTGAAGCGGACATTGACTATAGTAAGGATGCAGCGGTTCAGGTAATAGAACAGATTAAAGCTGATTTAAATAAAGAGATAGAAGGACAATCACAACCAAATAAAACGGATATGGATTTGGATGACTAAAATTAGTATTTGACAAATTATTGTAATTAATATATATAAAAAATAGGAGGAAATAACATGGATAAAGAAGAATTACGCAGAATAGCACAAAAGGCAAGAGAAGAAAGAATGAAAGAATTAGAAGGTTGGACAAGAGAAAAAGCATTAGAAATATATGAGAAAAATTATAGTAAATATGTAAATCTAGTTGAAGGTCCAGATACTAAATTAGAATATACAATATATGTTAATAGGGATAATGATATATATGTGGTTTCTTCATATGGAGAAAGAGGAGTACAGCGAAGATTGTTTTATAAACATACAGAGCCTGAAGCATATTATTATGCATTAGGAGAAGCAGCTGCTATAACATCTGAAAGAAAAAGGGAAGAACCAGATGATATAGATGTTTAATTAATAATAAGAATAATATAAATAATACTATACTGTTGTTGTAATAGTATAGTATTTTTATTTATGCAAAATTGACAAATTATGTAAACAGTGATACAATTAATATGTTATTTTTATTAAATAGGAGATATTATGGAAGAAAAAATAAAAGAATTATTTTTAAGTGCTGTAGAATTATATTGTGATATAAGAAATCAAATGGGAATGCCAATAGATAAGAAAAAATTTACTGATTTTATATCTGAATGTAGCTTTATAATTGAATATGATGAAGATAATGATTATTCATTTCAAGTTTCACAGTATGATAAAACAATCCGAGCAAATTCATATAGTTTTAAGAAGAATGGAAGAGAAAAAAATATACTATTTATATTACATGAATTTACACATCTAAGTAGTGAGTTTAAAACGAAGGTTTTAGCTAAAAAGGCAGAAACTATTGGAGATACAAGTAAATTATTAATTGAATGGAAAGAAAAATATCAAGCAATATTGGATGCAGAAAAAGGTAGTAATGATATTTCTTTAAGTTCTTGGGATGCAACTTATGGATTGCTTGGTATAGATGAAGCGGTTGCTCAATGGACAGCTGAAGAAATAAATGATATTGTAAAAGGTCAAAAAAGAAAAAAGAAAAAAGAAAAACATTCAATACTTGGTAATGAAGTTGAAGTAGAAACAGACTTTTCTTTTCATGATATTTATGCACCATTACAGGGGTATGTTGAACATTATGCAAAAAAACTTGGATTTAAAAGCTTTAAAGAGTTTGCGGTAGATATAACAACTGGGAAAGTTGACTTATTTGATCTTATTAATGAAGATAATATTACAGAATTAGCATATATTGGAATTATTTGTCAGGGTATTTATCAAGAAAATGGATTTGCAAAGTGCGGTCTTCCTGAAACTGATATACAAAAGGCAATTCGTTATTTTGAAAATATAAAAGATAGACCAACAAATCCTGAAGCACCAACAGATCCAAATGATGGAGATATTGATTATTAATTAAATTATTAAAGAATTATTTTAGAAAAGAAGATTTTAATCTTCTTTTCTTTTTCTTTTTTTTAAATTTTAATTTAAAGTTGTTCTTATATTTTTCTGTTTCTTTATTGATATAAACATAAAATTAGCTATAAAGGAATAATATATATAGTAAAAAATATATTACAGTATATATTAAAGGAGATAAGTTATATGAATGACAAAGGGCTAGATTTTAAACATAAAGAAGTGATTAATATTACAGATGCAAAGAGACTAGGGTATGTACAAGATGTTTGTGCAGATTTAGAAACAGGAACAATAACAAGCATTATAGTTCCTGGTGAAAAAAAGTTAAAAAGTATGTTTATAAATAGTAATAATGATATTGAAATACCATGGCAATCTATTAAAAGTATAGGAGAGGATTTAATATTAGTAGAAATATAGTATGCTAAATTAACATTGATATATTATTTAATGCCTTGTAAATAGTTAGAAATTATTAAAAATACTTGTAATGTGAGATCATCTTTGATATAATCAAAGATGATTTTAGCTATACGGAAATAAATGTTTCAAATAGCGGGAAGAATTTATAAGGAGGAAAATATGAGCGATAAAAAAGAAAAATGTGAAAATTGCATGGATAAAAAAGTAAAGACAGAAGTACAAGAAATGCTAAAAGATTATTCAAGTGACAAAGACAATTTAATTAGAATTCTAGAAGATATCCAATTAAAATATGGATATATTCCTGAAGCAGCACAAGTAGCCGTTTCAGAACATTTAAAAATGCCACTTGCAGAGATATATGGAGTTATTACTTTTTATTCTAGATTTACAACAGAACCAAAAGGAAAATATAACATTTCTGTTTGCTTGGGAACAGCTTGCTTTGTAAAAGGATCGGAAAAATTGTTAGATAAAGCAAAACAAGTTTTAAAAATTGAAGAAGGACAAACAACTGCAGATGGTAAGTTTTCTATTGATGCTACAAGATGTGTTGGAGCATGTGGTTTAGCACCTGTATTCATAGTCAATGATGAAGTATATGGAAAATCTACTCCAGAAAAAGTTGAAGAAGTTATAAAGGAATATATGGCAAAGGAATAAAAATAAAATAGAAAGGAATAATAAAATGAAGACTTTAGAAGAAATTCATAAAATTCGTGAAGAAAAAAGAAAAGAGCTTGATTTAAGAGTAAATATTAAAGCAAAGACACAAGAAAAACATATCTTGGTTTGCCACGATACAGGATGTACAGCTTCTAAATCACCAAAAATCATAGAGAATTTCAGAAAAATTCTAGAAGAGAAAAAGATTGAGAATGTTAGAGTTATCCAAACAGGATGTTTTGGTATATGCTCAAAAGGTCCAATTGTTGTAATTAGGCCAGAAGATACATTCTATTCAATGGTTAAACCAGAAGACTGTGAAGAAATAATTAACACACATATTATAGGAGGAAAAGTTGTAGAAAGATTACTTTGTAAAGATGTTGACGGAACAGTTGTTAACAGACTTGACGAATTATCATTTTACAAAAAACAAAAAAGAATAGCTCTTAAAAACTGTGGTGTTATAGATCAAGAAAATATTGAAGAATATATAGCTTTTGATGGATATAAAGCATTAGAAAAAGTTTTATATGAAATGACACCAGATGAAGTAATAAAAGAAGTTACAGA
>JAEEGL014026573.1_pt1 | contig 16267 bp, 12 predicted proteins | sample 9134231 | NCBI WGS metagenome assembly JAEEGL01 (sample SAMN16246548, study PRJNA631951) | gut metagenome | biome: gut microbiome; feature: rumen; material: fiber-attached | host: Bos | place: Iran: Karaj | collected 2018-10
ATCTATAGTAGAATTCTATAAAAAGCAAAAGTCTGGAGATTTAAAAGGAACAACACAAGAAGGAATAATTACAGAAAGTTATATGTTTAAAGCAAAAAAACCAGGAAAAACAAATATAAAATTTACTTTTATAAACAAAAAAAATGGGTCATACGGGGAAATAAAGCATTATAAAGCAGTGGTTGACAAAAATAATAAACTTATTATAAAAGAAACAAAAGCTAGTTAAAAAATAACTAGTTTTTTTATGTGAAAAATGATTGTTTTTTCTTGTAATAATTATAATTAAATGATAAAATTTATATATAAGAGTAGAGTATATAAAAGTGCACAAATATTGTAGGTTGTGTATTATTTTTACTATAATATATGCAAAAACAAAAGTAAAAATAAACGAGTTAACAGAAAAAATGAAACAATAAATAAAAAACAGTTAATATTAACTATTGACTGTTTTTTCGTAGTTATGTTAGTTGACAAAAACAGCACTAAAGAGTTAAAATATCAATGATTGATATGTATTTCGGAGGAGTATATGGAAGAAAAAAAGAAAACAAAAATATCGTTTGTAATTCCTTGTTATAATGAAGAAGGAAATGTTAAAAGTTTATATGAAGCAATAAAAAAAGCATATAAAAATAAAAAATATAATATTGAATTAGTATTTATTGATGACGGATCAAAAGATAATACTTTAAAAGAGTTAAAGGAAATAGAAAAAATATGTGAATATAGCATAAAAATAATATCTTTTTCAAGAAACTTTGGAAAAGAAGCGGTATTATTTGCAGGTTTAAAAGCAGCAACAGGAGATTATACAGTATTAATAGATGCCGACATGCAACAACCACCTCATTTAACATTAAAAATGGCTGAAATATTGGACAAAGAGTCCGATTATGATTGTGTTTGTTATTTTCAAGAAACAAGAATTGAAAACAAGATAATGACTGGTTTAAAAAATGCATTTTATAATATTATGAACAAAATGACAGATGTTGAAGTGAAACAAGGTGCAAGTGATTTTAGAATGTTCCGTAGCACTGTAAGAGAAGCATTAATTTCTCTTGAAGAACGTTGTAGATTTACAAAAGGTATATTTTCTTGGGTAGGATTTAATACATGTTATCTTCCATATACACCAGATGAAAGACAAAGTGGGACCTCTAAATGGAACGGCAGAAAACTACTTAAATATGCTATAGATGGAATTATTTCGTTTTCTACAAAGCCATTAAAGTTTGCCACATTTTTAGGAATAACTCTATCGTTCTTATCATGCATTTATTTAATAGTTGTAGTAATCCAAAAATTATGTTTTGGAATAAATGTTCCAGGATATCCTACTATAGTAACTTGTATTTTGTTAATCGGAGGTATTCAGTTATTCTGCTTAGGAATAATTGGGGAATATATAAGTAAACTATATGTAGAAACCAAAAAAAGACCAATTTACATAGTAAAAGAAGAAATAGTAAAAGAGAAAGATCAAAAGTAAGAGGGATAATATATGAAAAATAAAAACAAAAAAATAACATTCGATTTAGTAGTAAAAATCTCATTATTTATCATAGCTACTATTATTTTCTATTTCATACCATACACTCATGACGATTGGGCATGGGGGAGTAATTTAGGTATTGAAAGGCTAACATCATTTTTTCAAGATTACAATGGACGCTGGGTAGGCAACTTAGTAGTACTAGCACTTACTAGGGTAAGAATACTAAAAGCCATTGTAACAGCAGGTACATTATATTTAATATTAAAGTTTATTAAAAAAATAGTAAATGTTAAAAATGATAGTATTGTATACATAGCATTAGTATTACTTTTATTAATACCTACCAGAATATTTGCTCAAGCTATAGCATGGACATCAGGTTTTTCTAATTATACAATTTCATTTTTACCTATTTTACTATTCATATATTTAAATAGAGAAACATTTAATAATAAATTACCAGATATTAATAAAAAATTAATTATACCAATGTTTTTATTAGGATTAGTAGCATCATTATTCCTAGAAAACTTAACCATATATAATATAGTTTTAGTAGTATTCATAATGGGATGGCAACTTGTTAAAAACAAAAAGACTCTTTATGTTAATCTTGCATATTTGATTGGTTCAATCAGTGGAGCTATATTAATGTTTTCAAATGGAGCATACCACAATATAGCGGTTACTGGTGATGAATATAGAACAATAACTCAAGATAGTTTGATATCAAGCAGCATTAGTAAATACTTTTCTGAAATGTATAAATATCTATTTAGAAACAACTATGTCATACTTACTCTTATTGGAGTTCTATTGATAATAGCTGTTGGTAAATATTTAAAAAACAAAGACAAAAAAGCTGGCAAAGTAAAAACATATATATTGTTAATAGCAAGTATAATAATCATTGGTTATTTGGGATATACAACATACGTTATGTTTCATGACAATATTAATTTATTTATCTATTATAGCTACAGAAATTATATCGAAGGAATTCTATCAGCGCTTTTATATATAGCTTTAATTATTGCATCATTTGCTATTCAAGATAAAGCAAAAAGAAACAGAATTTTATTCTACTTAATAAGTATTGCAGTATTAACTGCACCACTATTTATAGTAAGTCCAGTAGGACATAGAAACTTTATACAAAACTATATTTTATACATGTTAATTGCATGTGAACTTATCGATTATCTTTACAATAAAAATAACGATAATGACAAACGTATTTTAATGGGTATATCTGCTGTAATCATAATGTGTTACTTTGTAATATTTGGATATATGTTTAAAGCAGATATGAAAAGAATAAATACAATAAATAATAATAAAAACGCTGCAGAAATACGCATACCAAAAATGCCTCACCCAGAATATTTACAAAGACCTGAACCAACTAGTGAAACATTTATGGATAGATTTAAAGAATTTTATGGTATAAATCGAAAATCAAAAGTAGTTTTTGTAGATTATAAAAGAAAAGATAAACTATCTTTTAAAGAAAAAGGAGACTATAAAGTTGAAGTATCAAAAACAGCTCAGTTACATGTAAAAGGGACAAGTGGAAGTCTCGTTTATACCAGTAATCATCCCGATATTATAAAAGTAAACAACGATGGAGTAGTACAAGCATTAAGACCTGGCTCAGCAATTATTAAAGTTACTAACAATTATGGAAATGAAACAAGAATAAGAGTAACAGCCGTACTAACTGAAGGATTTATAACCGATAAAGATTTAAAAAATCTAGAGTTAGATAAATATGATAACTTAATGATTGTAGCTCATCCAGATGATGAAACCTTATGGGGCGGAGCACATCTAAAAGAAGGAAACTATTTAGTTGTTTGCTTAACTAATGGATTCAATGGTACTAGATCAAAAGAGTTTAAAAAACTAATTGAATTCACTAAAAACAAAGGGATAATATTAAACTATCCTGATACACAAGATGGAATTAGAGACGACTGGACTAATGTTGAAAAAGGATTAAACAAAGATTTAACTAAACTAATAACATATAAAGATTGGAAAACAATAGTTACACATAGTCCAGACGGAGGTACAGGACACTTACATCACATAACAGCTTCAAATGCAATATACGATATAGTTAAAAAGAATTCTGATTTAGATAAGTTGTATTACTTTGGACCATTCTATAGAAAAGGAAACATTCCAAAAGATTTAAAGCGAATTAATGATGAAGAGTTAGAATATAAAAATAAAGAATTAGATATATATGCAAGTGTTAAACGCAATGTTAATCAATTCTGGGCTCATATGGTTCCATATGAAGAATTTGTTTCAGATGCAAAGTGGAAATCAGAAAACTTAAAATCTGATTCAACGAGCAAAACTGATGAATTCGAATTGGACAATACATCTATAATTATCAAAAATATAGAACCAGGTTATACAGCAGAAGTAAAACAAGATACTATTAAGCTTAGTGTTAAGAACAAAGAGAATAAAGATATTGAATCAATAAAAAAGAATTTAAAACTTACTGCTAATGTTATGGGATTACATGAAGGTGAGCATGAAATCACTTTAACAAGTGATATCAATTATTATTTAGCAAACAATGTTAAAGTTACTATAGTAATAAAAAAAACTATGCCAAAAGCATAGCTTTTTTTATTGAATAATACCTTGATAAAAGCACAAATTTATAGTATATTATTAATGGAGAATAATGACGTGCGGAGGTAATTATGGAAGTATTATTATTTATATCAATCTTACCAGTTATTATAATTGGAAGTTATATTTATAAAAAAGATAGAAATAAAGAATCAACAATGCTTCTTACTAAACTATTCATAGCTGGAATAGGTTCTTGCTTTTTAGTATTAATACTAAGTGGCATTTTAGGAGCAATTTTTCCTTTCATAGATGCAGATGTAAAAAATTTATCAACAGTTAACCTAATACTGCATGTTTTTATAGGAGTGGCTTTAATTGAAGAGTTTTCAAAATGGATATTTACATATTTAATATCCTATAATCACAAAGAGTTTGATGAGTTTTATGACATGATATTATATGCAGTATTTGTAGCTTTAGGCTTTGCAGCTTTCGAAAACATTTTATACGTTTTTACTGGTGGTTTAGGGACAGGAATAGTAAGAGGAATACTTGCAGTACCAGGTCATGCTTGGGATGGAGTATTCATGGGTTACTATCTAGGACTTGCTAAAATAAATGAATTAAATGGTAGAGATGGTCACAAGAAAAAATACTTAATACTAAGTATCATTATACCAACAATTTTACATGGTATTTATGATTACTGCTTATTTTTGGGTAGTATTATAGCAGTTCTAATCTTCTTTGTTTTTGTAATAATACTTTATATACTAGCGATACGTAAAATAAAGCAAGTATCATCTATTTCAAGAAAAATGAAATATGAAAACAAGTATTGTCCAAAATGTGGTAAAGCAGTAGATAGTGATTACTGTACTAATTGCGGATCAAAAAACGAATAGGAATATTGCGTTATGTAAATAAAAACTATAATAAAAAAGGTGATAATATGGATAAAAATAAGAACTTTATTGTATGGATAATTATCGGAGTTTTGGTCTTATATGGAGTAGTAGAAGGCATTGTTAGAAGTGCAGCAGGTTCTAATGAGAATATAGATTATGGATATGTTACTAACTTTAAAATTATCTCAAGTGAAGAAAACAAAGACATGGATAAAGTTATTAAAGACTATGCCAAAAAACAAAACTATAATATTGAAATAGAATACGCAGATACAATTGACATTATGTCTAAATTAAACTCTGGCAATGAATATGATGCGGTATGGATATCTAATGCAATTTGGTTATACATGATAGATTCAAGTAAAACATCAGTAACCTTATCAAAATCAACAAGCATTAATCCAGTAGTATTTGGTATACCAAAATCAAAAGTAAAAGAACTTGGGTTTGACAAAGAGAATGTTTATACCAAAGAAATAATAGATGCAATTACTCAAGGTAAATTAAAGTTTAATATGTCTAATCCAACAAGCACCAATTCAGGAGCATCCGCATATTTAGGAATTTTATCTGTTTTAGCAGGAAATCCTGAAGTATTAACTGAAAGCATGTTGAATGATCAAGGTTTAAAAAACAAAATGAAAGATTTTTTCGGAGGGTTAGAAAGATCATCTGGAAGTGAAGATTTTCTTGAAAAAGCATATATAAATGGAGACTATGAAGCGGTAGTAACATATGAATCCTCTATAATAAAAATCAATAAAAAACTAGTACAAAAAGGAAAAGAGCCATTATATGCCGTTTATCCAGTTGATGGAGTTTCGATATCAGACAGCCCATTTGCTTATATAGATCACAAAAGTGAAGCAAAAAAACTAATGTTCGAAAAAATACAAAAATACTTATTAAGTGATGAAGGACAATCAGCATTAGAAAAATACGGAAGAAGAACTTGGTATGGAGGAGTAAATAAAGATGCTCCTAAAAACATATTTAATCCAGAATGGGGTATTGATACCACAAAATATATAACACCGATTAAATATCCAAGTACAGAAGTAATCAAAAAAGCCCTTAATATGTATCAAATAGAGCTTAGAAAACCAATCCATGTAGTATTTGCTCTTGATTATTCAGGAAGTATGAGTGGAGATGGAATAAAGGATTTAAGAAAAGCAATGAAATATATATTAACTGATGAAGCTGCTAAAGACATGTTACAATTTAGTGAAAAAGATAAAATAGATATAGTACCATTTAATACAGAAGTAAAAGAAGTATGGAGTACTACTAATGGAACAAAAACAGATGAACTATTAAAGAAAATAAATGAATTTGATCCAAAAGGAAGCACTGCATTATATCCAGCAGCATCAAAAGGAATTGAACTTCTAAAAGATGAAGACCAAAAAACATATGGGACATCAGTAGTATTGATGACTGATGGAGAAGGAAATGTTGGATCATTTGATGAACTTGAAAAAACATATAAAAAGTATAGAAAAGATATTCCAATATTCTCAATTACTTTTGGTTATGCTAGTGAATATCAATTAAATAGAATGGCAAAACTTACTAATGCAAAAGTATTTGATGGTAAAACAAATCTTGTAGAAGCATTCAAAAAAGTAAGAGGATATAATTAAGGAGGTAGTTATGAAATATAAAGAAGTAGTTTCAGCTGCCGTAGGAGCATCATTTTTTGCTCTTCCATTCTTGGCGTTATCAGTTCCAATAGTTCCATCAGCTATAATAGCAACATCTGCCTTTGTAGCAACAGAACTAGTAATGGGGACAGCTAAACCAACTTTAAAAGAGACAAACAAAAGTCTTTATGAAGTGTTGGAAGCCGCTAAAAAAGAAAATAAACATTTAGTTAGTATGATACCTCTTATGAATGACGAAGGAATAAAACAAGATTTAACTGAAATAACAGCAACAGTATCAAAGATAATTACGACAACAGCAAAAAAACCTGAAAAAGCTGATAGTATATATAATTTCTTTAGTTATTATTTACCAGCAATTAATAAAATAGTAGATCATATAGATGAAATAGAAAATCAAAACTTAGTTTCAAAAGATAGTAAAAAGTTTTTGACAAGTAGTAAAAAAATGGTAAGTGAAGCAAACAGTGCTTTTCAAAAAATATTATCAGATTTATATGAAAGTGATATAGTAGATTCAGATGCAGAAATGAAAGTATTTAATACTATGCTAAAAAGTGATGGGTTCATTGAAGTAATAGATACGGATAAAAAAGAGGAGTGATAAAATGAGTAAAAAACAAATCGTTGGTATATCAATATTCGTTGTCCTAATCCTAGTTATAATTGGAATAAAACTATTAGGAAATAGTGAAAACAGTCCAATTAAAGGATTAACAACAGTATACGTTGCAACTGGAGGAGGAAAAGAAGACTTCTTATCTGATCCAGATGTACAAAGAATATTAAAAAGAAAATATAAACTAAATGTTGTATTTGATACCTGGAGTAATGGTAAAACAGTAACCTGGCCGCTTATTAGAGAACAAGTAGGACTTGGAGATCAAAGCATTGCTAAAGAAATAAGCACAGGTAAAGAATATACTATAAATTCAGAAGGCGTATCAAAATATGATGCTTTATTTACTTCAGATCAAAGATTTTATGATTACTATAAATTAAGCCCAAACAAGAATAACAAAGAAGCGGATAGATATACAGTATTACAAGGAGGGCTTACATTAAACACTCCAATAGTTATATATAGTTGGAAAGATGTAGTAGATAAATTAATAGAACAAAAAATAGTAACAGAAGAAGATAAGGTGTACTACATAACAGATATGAATAAATTAATCAATTACATTTTAGAAGGTAAAAAATGGAGTGATATAGGATTAGGAAAACTATATGGAAATATTAATATAGCATCAACAGATCCAGTATCATCATCACCTGGTGCTACATATTATGGACTTCTTCTTTCAGTAATGAGTGGTGGAGAAGTAACATCTGCAAATATTAATAATAACTTGCCAAAACTAAAGAATTTTTACATCAAATCAGGATATATGAACAATACTCCTGCAGATTTATTTGAAAGATATTTAAAAACAGGTATGGGTGGAGAACCAATGATTGTAGACTATGAAAAAAGTATCATTGATTTTGCAAATGCTAATCCAGATGGATTTAATACCGTAAAAAATGATATTAGGATACTATACCCAGCCCCAACAATTTGGAATTCACATTGCTTAGCAATATTTACCGACAATGGTAAAAAATTGTATAAAGCATTTGAAGATAAAGAAATAAGTGACATAGCTTGGAAAAAGTATGGATTTAGAACTGGAATAACTGGAGGAAATTATGATACTTCAAGTATTGGAATACCAGTACCAAAAACTATATCAAGTACTGTAACAAGTTTAAAAATGGATACTTATGACAAATTAATCGATTATTTAAGAAATAGTAAGGAGGAAAAATAATGGAATTAAAAGTCGAACAAAATATGGAAGATAAAAAGGTGGCAGAATTAGCATTAGAAAACAAAGTAACAGAAGAAAAAATAGAAAAGTCTTTAAATTATGATGAACTTACTAATGAAGAAAAGAAAGCAATTGATGAGTTTAACGCAAAAATAGATATATCTGATTCAACACAAGTGCTTCAATATGGTTCAGCAGCACAAACAAAAATATCAAAATTCTCAGATGAGGTTTTAGAAGATGTTAAAACTAAAAATGCTGGCGAAGTTGGAGACCTTTTAGCTAACCTTGTTGCAGAAATAAAAGCATTTGATAAGGCAATTGATGTTGATGATAAAGGACTAATTTCAAAAGTATTTGGAAGTGCCAAAAAAGAAGTAGATAAAATAATCGCTAAATATAGTAAAATTGAAAAAAATATTGATACTATTGAAAAAGGACTTGAAGATGATAAAATCTTAATGTTAAAAGATATTAATGTTTTTGATACCATGTATGAAAAGAATCTAGAATATTTTAAAGAAATTTCTCTATATATTATTGCAGGTGAAAGAAAACTTGAAGAATTAAAAAACAAAGTATTACCAGAATTAAAAGAGCAAGCTGAAAAATCAAATGATCAACTTGATGTTCAAAAAGTACATGATATGGAAAATATGATTAACCGTTTTGAAAAGAAAATCTATGATTTAAAAACAACTAGAATTATTTCTATTCAAATGGCTCCTCAAATAAGATTATTACAAAATAATGATGCAGAACTTGTAGAAAAAATCCAAAGTTCAATCACAAATACAATTCCATTATGGAAGAATCAAATTGTATTAGCATTAGGCATTAGTAATGCTAAAAAAGCACTAAAATCACAACAAGAAGTATCTAAACTTACAAATGAAATGCTTAAGAAAAATAGTGAAACTTTAAAACAAGGTTCTATTGCTATTGCAGAAGAATCAGAAAAAGCTATTGTTGATGTAGAAACACTTAAGAAAACTAATGCTGATTTAATTGAAACAATTGATAAAGTTTTAGAAATTCATGCAAATGGACGTATTAAACGTGCTGAAGCAGAAAAAGAACTTGCATCAATTGAAAAAGAATTAAAGGATAAAATGTTAGAAATAAATGTAAAAGCATCTAATTAATTAGATGCTCTTTCTAAAAAAGGAGAAGTTATGAATAATCAAAAGTTTTTAGAAGATGTCTATAATGATTTCTTTGGAGTAGAGCAAATTAAAGGAACAGAACAAATAGAAACAAAAGAAAATATAGATATGAATGAATTATATAAAGAAATAGATAATTTATATATTGAAGAAACATCAAAAGAACTATTAAAAAAGATAATAGAATATATGAGAAAATATCATGAACAAATAGAAATAAACTATATTACATTTAATCTAACAGTAGAAACAAATAATGAAAATTTAATTGATAAAATTAGTTCTATATTACAAAAAGCATCAAAAGAATACGATTACACAGAAAGCAGTAGTTTAAAAAGTTTAACTTTCTATAAAGACATAGATTTCGAAGATACTTATAATAAAAATGCTATTATTGTCATCAAAGATTTAAAAGCATTTGAACTACTGGATACAAAAGATAAAGAAAAACTAATTCATTTTCTTGAAGAAAATCTAAATAAAAAAATGATAACTATTCTTGGAGATAATAAAGATAATTTAACTAATTTCTTAAGTTATAGTAATAATTTAACAGATAAATATTTCACTTTTAATATAAAAGAAGAAAAGCCTACTATAACAGAACTTTTAAATGATGTAAAAGATAGTATAAAGTTAAAAGAGGAAGATGAATCAAAACTATTAGATTACATAACAGGAACATATGAAGAAAGTACACTTGATTATGAAAGTTATAAAAACAATTTAATTAAAACAATTTCATTCGAAGGTAAAATACCAAATCTCGAAGGAGAAAAAACACTTGATGAAGTATTTAAAGAATTAGATGAACTTGTAGGACTTGAAAAAATAAAGAAAACTTTAAGAGACTTAGTAGATTTAATTGAATTAAAGAAAAAGAGTAATTTAAATATAAACGATATAAATCTTCATATGGTATTCTTAGGTAACCCAGGTACTGGCAAAACTACAGTAGCTAGAATCATTGCTGGTATTTTATACAATCTCAAATATATTAGAAAGAACAAGTTAATTGAAGTTTCATCAAAAGATTTAGTAGCAGAATATGTAGGACAAACAGCTCCAAAAACAAATGCTGTAATAGAAAAAGCACTTGGAGGAGTACTATTTATAGATGAAGCCTATTCTTTAGCGGATAAAGGTGGAAATTCCTATAACGCCGAAGCAATTGCAACACTTATTCAAGCTATGGAAAATCACAGAGATGATTTAGTAGTAATCTTTGCAGGTTACACTAAAGAAATGAAAGATTTCTTGGATTCGAACTCTGGTATCGTATCTAGAATAGGTTATACATTAGAATTTGAAGATTACACAAAAGAAGAACTTGCAGAGATATTTATTAACATGATGAAAAAATCGGGCTTTACTGTAGAAGAAGAAGCTCTTAATAAAGTAAAAGAACTTGTAGATGAATACAAAGATACTAAGAATTTTGGTAATGCTAGATTTATTAGAAATATCTATGAAAAAAGTGTTATTAAGCATGCAAGCAATACTAAAAATAAAAAACAAAAGAAAATACTTACAACCATCACTAAAGATGATATAAGTGATGAGAATTTAATTAAAGAAATATAAAAGAAACAAGAAAACATCGAATTAGCTAACAAATTAGAAGAAACAGAAAGACAAATGTAAAAATTAAAATAACATATAGTAGTTTTTAGATATATAGTATCTAAGGAGAGTGATTCCATGGCAAATAATCTATATGAACTATATTTAGATTATAAGGATAGAGATATAGACGATAATTTTATAATAAAAGCTTATGATTATATAGCAAGTAAAGAACAAGATTTATTGTCTTATATTCAAGATTTCAGTATATCTGATGAAGATAGTACTAGTTTTGGACTATATTCCAATGAAAATAAAACAATAACTATAAACAAAAAAAGAATAAATGAAAACGAAGTGATTGCTAAAAATACTCTTGGATTAAGCGTTATAAAACATGAGATAGAACATGCTAAAAATTTGAAAAAACTCGAAGAATTTAGAGATGATATTGAAACCAAAATGATATTATATTCGCTTAGAAGCTATGCTATAGCAAGTGGACTTGATGCTACCAAAATGAACAAGATGGATTTAGTTATGCTGGCCCTTAATACAAAAATTAATCATGAAATTGATCCAGGAGAACGGATTGCTTATATAAAATCATGGAAATATGTAGTAAATCTATTAAAAAATCAGAATAAGACAAAAGAATTGTTAGACGCCAGAACAATGCTTTATTCTTCTTATATAAGAGGTTATAATGACAATAGATATTACTTAGATTGCCCAACGTATAGTTTCCTTTTTGAAACAAATCAGTTGCAAGATTTAAAATTACTTAGAAATAGGATAGTTAAAAAGGACTATTCATTCGATACTAGATTATTATATGGACTTCCAATTACTTATCAAGAATACAATCAAGATATTCTTGATAAATCTAGACTTAAAAAAGTTCGTAAAAAATAAAAAACTAACTAGAAATAGTTAGTTTTATTGTACTTTTTTTTGACATTTATCTTGATTTATTATATCTCCCTTTTGCCACATCTGGATCTGCATAATGTCCTTCTTCTACTTCTACAAATCCCGCTTTTTCTGCTTCTTCATCAAATTGATCACTTAATTCTTGTTCTGCTTTTTCTATATCTTCTAATGATGTTAGTTCAATTGCTTTTTGCCGATCACTTGTTACTGCTTGTTCATGGACAATTACTATATCATTATCATTACTTATATTATTCTTTTCTTCCATAACTTCTTCAGCTTGCTTTGCAGGTTTTATATTTTTTTCGTAATTGTTTTTTGAATTAATTGCTTTATCTATAACTATACCACTTGTAGCACCAATGATTGCCGCTAAACCTCCAGCAGCTATTTTCTTTTTTAATTTTTGCTTATTCATAATACTATACCTCCTATGATTATATTGTAACACATTTAAACTGATAATAAATAAAATTATAGTAAACTTTACGTATATTTATAAAAAAAACCAACTATTTCTAGTTGGTTTTTATCATATTTGGAGGGCCTAGTCGGATTTGAACCGACGAATCAGGGTTTTGCAGACCCACGCCTTACCACTTGGCTATAGACCCATAACACACTAATTGTAACATTTTATTAATAGTTAGTCAACTGATTGATTATATTTGTTTCTTAGTAGATATCAAAAAAACTTGTAGATATAAAAAACAAATGATACAATTAATATATATAGTAAAAGGAGAAAAGTATGAATAAAAAAGTATTAAGATTATTGTTTTATACAGCCTTAATTATTGTATCAAGTAATATATGTAACGTAAAAGCAGTAACAATGGGTGATTGGAAATATAGTCTTGAAACAATAGCCGCTGAACTAGAAGCCTATGGATATGGTTATACATCAGTAGGATCACAATCAGGTAGAGATGAGAGCAATTTAATTAATTATAAAAATACATCTTTATCATGTTCTGAATATATTAGTTATGCACTGCAACGCGCTAAAGTTTTAAGTCATGGTCAAAGTTTCTATGCTATAAATGGCTATACAGTAGATAAAAGCTATAGTCAGTTCGAATATATCGTTCCTCATAATATAGCACATATACCAAATTATGATTCAAATTATAAAAAATCATATCATACTATATCAGCCAATAGTTACTATAGTATAAAATGTAAATATTATAGCGGAGTAGATGCAGATAGTTTTTGTGAATCAAAGGGTACTGGATATAAACAAGCAGCACCAACTATTAAAGAATTAGTAGATGCTGGTGTTTTGAAAGCAGGAGACATATTAGTACAAAGAAAAACAACTCCCAAATATGCATTTGATAAAAATTCAAGTCACCTTGTAGTATACATGGGTGGAGGAAACGTTTATGCAGTAGCAAGTAGTTATCCAATAGTAAATGGTAAACTTGTAGCAAGTAGAATAAAAACTGCTCAAAATGATACAAACAAAGACCACAACTATTCAAGCTTCCAAGTAGGAATGATAATAAGAATAAAAGGTTTATCCAACTCAACTCAAATAAATATTAAAAAACCAGAATCAGCAGAAACACCATCTGAAGGTGCTAATAAAAAAATTACATCATGTCCAGGCGGACAAATATACCGTAATGATAAATGCGTAGATGCAAATAAGTATTGCATAGATACAAAAGGTAAAGCCGCATATTATTCAGTACAAGAAAACAAATGTAAATGTAGATGTGATGATTGCAAAGAAGAAAAAAAGTTTTACCATGAAGGAATAAAAAAATGTGTAAAGAAATCATATTGTAAAGACAACTATAATTTAGCATCATATAATAAAACACAAAAAAAATGTGCCTGTAATAATAATGCATTTCTACATGAAGGAATAAAAAAATGTGTAAAGAAATCATATTGTAAAGATAATTATGGATCAAGTAAATATGATTCAAATCAAAAAAAATGTGTCTGTAATTCAGAATATATTTATATAAAAAGTAAAAAACACTGTTATAAAAAGAATTACTGTAAAAAAACTTATGGTTCAGGAAGTAAATACAAAAAATCAAAAGAAGAATGCGTATGCAAGACAGGTTACTTCCTTCATGAAGGATTAAAAGAATGCAAAAAGAATAACTATTGTACATCAAATTATGGTACAGGAGCTTATTATAATAAATCAAAGAAAAAATGCGATTGCACAAGCGGTTATTTTTACCACGAAGGATTAAAAGAATGCAAAAAGAATAACTATTGTACATCAAATTATGGTACAGGAGCTTATTATAATAAATCAAAGAAAAAATGCGATTGTACATCAGGATATAAATATAATAGCAAAAAGAAAAAATGTGTAAAAAGCTAAAGAGTATAAATGCAAAGGAGAAAATTATGAAAAAGAAGATTCATATCAAAATATTGTTTATACTATTATTACTATTAATTGGATATAGTAATGTACAAGCACTAGACGAAAAATATACAGTAACATTTGATATAAATAATGGAAAAGATACAAACATTATCCAAGTAGATGCCAATGCTCTTTTAGAAAAACCAGTAGATCCAGTAAAACAAGGATATATCTTTGCAGGTTGGTATAAAGATATAGACTATGAATATGAATATGATTTTACAACACCAGTAGTTTCAGATATGACATTATATGCAAAATGGGATGCTACTGAATATACAGTAACATTTAAAACAATTGAGGGTATAACTTTAGGAATTACTAAAGTAGGATATAATGAATTACTAGTTAAACCAGAAGATCCAGTAAAACAAGGTTATTATTTCGGTGGCTGGTATAAAGATGTAGATTATGAAAACAAATTTAGTTTTTTAACCCCAATCAAAGAAGATACGACATTATATGCCTTTTGGAGTACATTTCAAATTAATTCTTGCGATGTAACATTTGTTCCTGGAATGGGATTAGATCCATTTATCATGGAAGTATCATGTGGAGAAACCATCGAAGAACCATATATTGAATTACCAGATGGCACAGAATATGAAAAGATAATTTGGTATACAAATGAAGACAAAACAAATGAGTACTTATTTAATAATCCAATTACTGGAGATGTTACATTATATGCTAGATTATATAACCAAGGTGGTGCTGAAATAATAGATACTCCAGATACTGCAAGTACGGTTCAAATAGGAACTATTGCAGGAGGAATACTAATCATTTTAGTAGGAGCATACCTTATATATTCAAAAATGCATATTAAAGAAGTAAACAATTTATAAAAGATTTTCTATTAAAATCAATGATTTTATGATACAATTAACTAGTAAAGAAAGAGGTGTATAAAATGGAAAAAGTATTTGTCTTTGGACATCATAACCCAGATACAGATGCAACAGGAGCTGCTATTAGTTTATCTTATTTAAAAAATAAATTAGGAATGGAAACAGAACCTAGAGTACTTGATGAAATAAATAAAGAAACAGAATATGTTTTAAACTATTTTAAAGTACCAGTACCAAATTATTTGGATAACGTAAAATTACAAATAAGAGATATTGAATATCATAAAGATTATTTTATGAAAAATACAGATTCAATTAAAAAAGCTTATGACTTTTTACTTGATAAAGAAATAACAGGTATTCCAGTAGTAAATAAAGATGGTAAGTATTTAGGATTATTAACACTAAAAATGATACTTAATCATCTATTTGGGGATAGTTTAAAAAGTGTAAAAACATCGTATGACAACTTACTTGATGTTTTAGAAGCTACTGAAGTTCTAAGATTTAATGATGAAGTAGAAGGAGAAATAATAGCAACTGGCTCTTTAGCAGAAGTTAATGAAAATAGTATTTTAATTACTGCAAATAAAACAGAATTAATAAAGCATGCAATTGAACAAGGATTAAAGAATTTAATAGTTGTAGGAAAAGATGACTTAGAAAAAGAAGCACTTGACATTGCTAAAAAAAGTGAAGTAAACGTTATTAAAACCAAACATGATGCTTATTATGTATTAAAAATGATTGGACTTGCTAATTACACAGATGTATTCTGTGACAAAGGTGAAGTTACAGTAGTAAACGAAAATGATTATTATAATGATTTCGTAGATTTATCAAGAAAACTAAG
>JAEEGL015590074.1_pt1 | contig 16267 bp, 11 predicted proteins | sample 9134231 | NCBI WGS metagenome assembly JAEEGL01 (sample SAMN16246548, study PRJNA631951) | gut metagenome | biome: gut microbiome; feature: rumen; material: fiber-attached | host: Bos | place: Iran: Karaj | collected 2018-10
GTTCCAGAATCAGTGTCTAATCCAATAGCAGTTGTTCCTAGATAGAAATAATAATCATATTCGGTTGGTTGTGGGCCTGGACCAGGACCTGGATCACCATTTTTGTCCCATTTAGCATAAAGTGTCAAATCGGAAATAATAGGTGTTGCAAAATCAAATACGGTGGCTAAAACGCTATCTTCAAACCAATTAACAAATGAGTATCCCTCTCTAGTGGGATCTGTTGGTTTTTTCGCCTTTTCACCCTTTTTGACTTTTTGGTCTGCCACAGCACTACCACCATTAGAATTGAATTTAACGGTGTAAGTTGTCGTCTCTTGCCCGGACTGAGATTCTGATTGTTCATTCTCAGAAGGGACATTTGTGCTATTAGCGTTTTGGCAACCCGCCAAAGCTAATGTAAAACAAAAAGCGGCAGAACAAAGGATAAATAAGTTTTTACCTTTTTTCATATATAGGTTCCCCCTAATATTAATTCATAAAAATTATAACGATTTTTCTATACATATTGCAACACATACACGCACATACAAAAGAAGTTCAATAATATTGAAACCACATATGCAAAGCGAGTATAATATTCATGATTATAGAGGTATAAACAATGGCAAAAGTAATGACAATTAATTCTGGTTCATCATCTCTTAAATTTAAACTTTATGAGATGCCAGAAGAAAAAGTATTGGCCGCTGGTAACTGTGAAAGAATCGGTCTAGCAGATGGTATTTTCACTATCAAATATGATGGCAAAAAAGAACAGACATTCCCCGTCTTTAAAAATCATGAAGATGCCGCAAAAACCGTGGTCAATGCATTCTTAGAAAAAGGCATTATTAAATCCTTTGATGAGATTAAAGCCGCTGGTCATAGAGTGGTTCAAGGTGGTAAATATTTCAGCAAATCCGCGCTATTTAACGAAGAAACTGAAGCAAAAATCAAAGAATTAGCACCTTTAGCACCACTTCATAATCCCGCTCACTTAGTGTGTTATAAAGCTTTTAAAGAAGTTCTTCCTAACTGTCCTAATGTCGCGGTCTTCGATACCGCTTTCCATCAAACTATGGAAGAAGAAGATTACGTCTTCCCCATCCCAATTGAATTAACGGAAAAATACGATATCAGACGTTATGGTGCTCATGGTACTAGCCATAAATACCTCTCTCAAGAAGGTCTTAAATATTTAAAGGGTATCAAACACCCAAGAATTATTACCTGTCATATCGGTTCTGGTGCATCTATCAGTGCCATTAAAGATGGCAAATGTGTGGCCACATCAATGGGCTTAACGCCTTTAGGTGGCATCATGATGGGAACCCGTACTGGTGATATGGATCCAAGTGTCTTTAACTATGTTGTTCAAGTCACTGGCAAATCTCCTGAAGAAGTCTATCAAATGTTCAATAAGAAATCCGGCTTCTTAGGTGTCGGTGGTTCTTCTGATTCTCGCGATATTTTTGCGGGCGCTGAAAAAGGTGACAAGAACTGTCAATTAGCCCTTAAATTATTCAATCGTCGTGTCGCTGATTTCATCGGTCAATACTATGTCCGTTTAGGTGGTTGTGACTTAATTATCTTCTCCGCTGGTATCGGAGAAAATGAACCCAGAACTAGACAAGCCATCTGTGAAATGATCGGTGAAGCCTTAGGTGTTAAAGTTGATAAAGAATTAAACTACACTATTCACGGTTCAGAAGCTTTAATCTCCACTCCAGATAGCAAGATTAAAGTGGCGATTATCCCCACTGATGAAGAAGTGATGATCGCTCGAGATGCCTACGAAATGTGCATTAAATAAAAAGGAGAAAAAGATGAAGAAAATTGATCCCCTTATCAAAGAATTTTCCAAGCCATATTTAAAAGATATTCGTCGAATTCTTTCCGCGATTAAAAGATATGACAGAATTTGTATTTTCCGTCACATCATGCCTGACTATGATGCTTTAGGAAGCCAAATGGGTTTAGCCACTTGGATTAAAGATAACTTCCCAAATAAGGAAGTCCATGTTGTCGGTGATAATCATGTGACATTTACTCCTCGTTTGTTCCCTGTTATGGACACTTTGCCAGAATCTTGGTTCAGAGAACCATTCCTTGCCTTTATCCTTGATGTTGGTAACGCTTCTAGAATTGCGGATCCTCGCTTTAAAAAAGCCAAATTTAAAATCAAAATAGACCATCATCCAGATGTTGAACATTGGGGAAATATCTCTATTGTTAACACAAGCGCTTCGGCCGCGAGTGAAAACATTGTCAGTGCTTTATTAAATCTCAAAGGCAACTATGTGATGAGTAAAGAAGCCGCTAGTTATTTCTATATTGCTATCGTAGGTGATTCCGGAAGATTCCAATATAGTTCCACAAGCGCTCATACATTTGCTATCGCTGGTGAATTATTAAATTGTGGAATAGACCTTTCCAAGATCTATCAAACGATGTATGTGAAAAAGATTGAAGACCTCGCTGTTACCGCTTACATTTTAAACCACTATCACATTTCTGAAAAAGGTGTGGCTTACTATGTTTTAGATAGCAAGATTCAAAAGGATTTGAACATCACTACCGAACGTGGAAAAGAGAATGTCAACCTCTTCTCTAACATCGAAGGCATCAATGCTTGGTGTTCTATCACTCAAGATGATAATCCTAAGGAACCATGCTGGAGAATCTCCATCAGATCTAAAGAAAAAGCCATCAATGGAGTGGCCACTCAATTTGGTGGAGGCGGACACGCTCAAGCTAGTGGTGCTAAGATTAATACTCTTGATGAACTACCCGCCTTTATCGCCGCATTAGATGCATTGTTCTAAAAAAGTCTCATAATTAATAAATGTATCCAATTTTGGGTACATTTTTTTAATTATTTGCTAATATATATATTAGTTATGAAATTTGCCCCACTACATATCATCACTGGTTATTCCTTCTTACAAAGTGGATTGACCATTCCTAAAATAATTAGGTCGCTAAAGAAAAATGATTATTTTGGTATGGGCATTTCTGATAACGAAGTGATGCATGGCATTCCACCTTTTGTGGAAGCGATGAAATCTTGTGATAAACCATATTTAGTGGGTGAACAATTCCTTATTGAAGGTGATATTCTTTGTTTATATGTCGTTAGTGAAGAAGGCTATCACAATTTAATGGCCACTAATTTAGAAGCTATGAATAATGATTTAAGTTTTTCTTTCTTGAAAGAACATTCTCAAGGTTTGGTGGCTATCTTAGAAACTGCTAGAGGAACATTCCGTGAGAAATTCGTGGAGAATTACGATATCTCATTTAATAAATATCTCTTACAATTCGCTTCTATCTACAAAGAAGACTTTTATCTTGGTTTAGAAGTGACTTCTAGAGATGAGATTAAATATGCGAATAGGATTAGAAAATTCGCTAACGAATACACATATAAATGTATTGCTTTCCCGAGAATTAGATACGAGAAAAAGGATGATGCGATTGTCATCACAATGGTAGAAGCAATTATAGAAGACAACAAAATACAAGACAAAGAACTCCAGGGTCAAGAATACTTCATGACCGAGGAAAACTATTCTAAGATTTATACCTCTTATGAACTCGCTAATACAGTTAATATTATCAAACAATCAACCTTTGAATTTGCGAAGAAAAGAGGGGAATTACTCCACTACCCAGTCCCTGATGCAAAAGCGGAATTATCGAGGATTTGCAATGAAAATCTCGCTAAATTGGGCTTAAATGACGAAATTCACACTAAAAGACTAGAACATGAATTAGATGTCATTTCCTCAATGGGATATGCTGATTATTTCCTCATCGTCCAAGACTATGTCCACTACGCCAAGACACACGATATCTTAGTGGGTCCTGGTAGAGGAAGTGCGGCCGGAAGCTTAGTCAGTTATCTTTTAGGAATCACAGAAGTTGATCCTCTAGAATACAATTTACAATTTGAAAGATTCTTAAATCCATATCGTAAAACAATGCCGGATATCGATGTCGACTTCATGGATATAAAAAGAGATGATATGGTCCAATATCTAAGAGATAGGTATGGTTCTGATCGTGTCGCAAATATCGTCACCTTCCAAACTATCGGTGCTAAGCAGGCTCTTAGAGATATCGGTCGTATTTATGATATTTCTAATGACATCATCGATAAGATGTTAATCAAAAAACTCGGTAAGGGTGATCTAGATTTAAGAGGCTCTTATAAAGAAGTTCCTGAATTTAGAAATGCTATCGATAAAGATGCCTATCTTTTGGAAATAGTTACACTAGCCAGTAAGATTGAAGGACTACCCAGACAAAGCGGCGTTCACGCTGCTGGTGTCATTATGGATGATAAACCATTAAAAGAAAGCATTCCAGTTACCATCTTAGGTAATGAAAATTGTATTACTCAATATGAAGCTCAGTATTTAGAAGAACAGGGTTTATTAAAGATGGACTTTCTTTCTTTAAGCAATCTCACAATTATTTATAATTGTGTAAAGCTCATAAATGCTCGCCATCCAAATTTGAATTTAAAAGCTGATGAGATTCCTTATCAAGATAAAGAAATCTTTGATTTAATCGCTAACAATAAAACTCTTGGTCTTTTCCAAATTGAAACCGATATGATGAGAAGATCCATCAAAACCTTAAAACCAAAGTGTTTTAATGATGTCGTTGCGGTTTTAATGCTTGGCCGTCCTGGCCCAATGAAACATATTCCTACTTATGCTAATAGAAGAGATGGATTAGCAAGATTTAGTTATGGTTCAAAAGATTTAGAAGAAGTCTTAAAAGAAACATATGGCATCATCGTCTATCAAGAGCAAATCAATAGCGTGGCTATGAAAATGGCTGGCTTCTCTTTAGCGGAAGCAGATATGTTTAGACGTGCTGTTTCAAAGAAAGAAAAAGAAACATTATTAAAATTAAGAAATAGATTTGTCCAAGGATCCATTAAAAATGGATATAATGAAGAATTCGCTAATAAAATCTTTAACGATATCTTAGAATTCGCTGGATACGGCTTTAATAAAGCTCACTCTGTGGTCTACGCTATCATCACTTGCCGTATGGCCTGGCTTAAAGTCCACTACCCCTTAGAATTCTATGCTTCTTTATTGAGTAATTCTGATGCTCATAGCGATAGCAAATTCAGTGAATATGTTTCAGAGATGAAATATCTCGGCATCAAAATGTGTTCACCATCGATAAATTATTCATCCTATAACTTTGTTATAAAGGACAATGGTTTATTATTCCCACTACCCGGAATTAAAGATATAAGTATTTCTTTAACGGAAAATATTGTCAAAGAGAGAGGAGAAAATGGTTTATTTACCGATTTCTTCAACTTTGCCTTGCGTATGTATAAATATAAAATCAGCGAAAAAGCACTGCAGGCTTTAATCTCTGCTGGTGCCTTTGATGAATTATACCCATCAAGAGCTAGTTTGAGATTAGTAGTTCTTGCTGCCATACAATATGGGGAATTAAATTATCGTGAAGATGGACAAATGTCCATTGGCATTCCTTTTGCCGAACCGCCAAAGATTAGAAAAATGCCAGACGATCCTTTGGATAATCTTAATAAAGAATATGAAGTTCTTGGCACGATGATATCCGCAAATCCACTTTCATATAAGAGAGAACAATTAAATGCCATGAATGTGATTTCAATTGCTTCTGCTAAAGAATTAAATGAGGCAACAGTTGCGGGTATTGTTAAATCAAAGAAAACCATCACCACTAAAAAAGGTGAACAGATGGCGTTCGTGAAGATCTTTGATGAATCAGGGGATATGGAATTAACTGTCTTCTCTGATACTTACAAAGAAATCTCTTCTCTGTTAGAGAAAAACTCCATCATTATCGTTAAAGAGAACCATCAAGTTAGAGGTAATGATGAAACATATATCGCTCAAGAAATTAAAAAATTGGAGGACAAATAATTATGCCTAGAATAGTCATTATCGATGGAAACTCATTACTATTTAGAGCGTATTACGCTACCGCATATCCAGGCGTAGAAATAATGCGCAGTCAAGATGGCACCCCCACCAACGCTATTTTTGCTTTCTCCAATATGATTAATAAAATTCTCTCTGAATTAAAAGAAGGAGAATGTATTTTCGTAGCTTTTGATGCCGGAAAGCACAACTTCCGTCATGACCAATTAGAATCGTATAAGGCTAATAGAAAACCCGCTCCAGAGGATTTGGTTAAACAATTCCCATTAGTGAGACAATTCTTATCGGCTTTAAATATTTACCAATTTGAAGAGGTCGGCTTTGAAGGTGATGATATAGCTGGTACAGTCGCTAAACTCGCCGAAAAAGAAGGCTATGATGTCAATCTCTATACATCGGATAGAGACTTCTTACAGTTAGTCACTAAGAGAATTAATGTCAACATCATTAGAAAAGGACTTTCTGATGTTGTTGTTATGACACCAGAATTAGTCAAAGAAACATATGGTTTTGAACCATTACAAATCATTGACTACAAAGGTTTAAGAGGTGACGCAAGTGATAACCTACCCGGTATTCCTGGAGTAGGCGAAAAAACCGCAGTTAAACTCATTGAAGAATACGGTAGTTTTGACAATATCGTCGAACACGTTGATGAGATTAAAGGTAAGGTTGGCGAGATGATTAAAGAACATCAAGAAATCGGTCGCATCTCTCGTGATCTAGCCATTATTAGAACTGATATAGAACTTCCTTTTGATGTTAAAGATACAGAATATAAAGGATATGATTTCCAAACTATTAATGAATTCTGTCAAAAATATGGTTTAAAACAATTTATCAATAAGGTTCAAGCCAAATGGAAAAAGAAAGAATTAAATGAAATTGAACTCAAGGTCGATAGAGTGTCTACTTTGAAAGGCATTGATGCTGGTTATGACATCGGTATAGCTCTTGATTACGCTGATGAAAACTACACGATTAGCGACTTGTGTGGTATGGTCATTAGTTATAACGAAACCAATTTATACATTCCAATTGGAGATGCTGAAAAAGATGATGCTTTAAAGGCAATTCTCAAAAACCCAAACATTAGAAAATACTGCTACGACTATAAAGCCATTAAGGTTGCCTTAGCTAAAAGAGGAATTGAAATAAATGGCATCTATTTCGATTTATTGATTGCTTCCTATTTAGTGGATAGTTCCTTGAAAAACAATCCAGAAATCGTCATGAATATCTATGGCTTAGATTTAGGAAACAATGATGATCAAATGTCATTATTTAGTGCAGAAAGGCCACAATTTACTGCAAAAATGGCTTATTTCTGCCGTAATTTAAAAGAAAAAGTCTATGACGAACTTAAGAAAAATGAAGCTGTCAGATTATATGAAACGTTAGAAGTTCCTCTTATCGACACTTTAGCGGATATGGAGATTGAAGGTTTCCCATTAGATCGAAAAGTCCTTGATGAATTTGGTGATGTCTACAAAGAAAAACTCGATGTCTTATCTAAAGAAATCTATGAGATGGCGGGTACCAATTTCAACATCGCTTCCCCCAAACAAATCGCTGATGTTTTATATAACCAAATGGGCCTAAAAGGGAATAGAAAAGGATCCACATCTGAAGAAAATCTAAAGGAAATTGCAAATGAGCATCCTATTGTTAATAAGATTTTGGAATATCGTAAATACTTTAAGCTTGTCACCACATATGTTGAAGGCTTAAAGAACCACATTCATAGCGACGGGATGATTCATGCAAAATTCAATCAAGCCTTGACCACTACCGGTCGTTTATCTAGTAGCGAACCTAATTTACAGAACATTTCTGTGAGAGATGAAGAAGGCAAATTAATTAGAAAAGCATTCTACTATTCAGAAGATGATATTGAGATTCTTTCTTTGGACTATTCGCAGATTGAATTAAGAGTTTTATCCTCCTTATCAGGATGTAAACCACTTCAAGAAATCTTTAAATCTGGATTAGATATTCATGCGGAAACTGCTAAGAAATTATTTAACCTATCAGGTGAACCTACTTCTCTACAAAGAAGAAGGGCTAAAACCGTTAATTTCGGAATCGTTTATGGTATTTCCGATTGGGGTTTAGCGGAGCAATTAGAAATCAATCCTAAAGAAGCTAAACAAATCATTGCCTCTTTCTATCAGTCATACCCTGAAGTTTCTAGATTTTTCCAAGATATTATTTCTAACGCCACTAGAGATGGCTATGTCTCCACACTATTAGGAAGAAGAAGATATTTAAGAGAAATCCATGATAGCAATTACCAAGTAAGAGAATTCGCTAAACGTGCAGCGATGAACGCTCCTATCCAAGGCACTGCTGCTGATTTAATCAAATTAGCGATGATTCGTGTTGCTAAAGTATTAAAAGAAGGTCACTTTAAATCCAAGATGGTTCTTCAAATCCATGACGAACTAATCTTCAAAGTTTATAAAGAAGAAAAAGAACAGATTTATAATCTAGTAAAAACCACCATGGAAAATGCTATGCAACTAGATGTCCCATTAGAAGTTGATGGAGGATTTGGCAAGACTTGGTACGATGCCAAATAAATAAAATGCCCGAATTACCAGAAGTTGAAACCGTTAAAAATGTCTTAGAGAAAATTGTTATTGGCCGTAAAATCACCTCTATCGATGTTTTGAGAGCGTCCAATATCCATAGTGATGTTGAGACCTTTAAGAAATCATTAACTGGTGAAACATTCGTCTCTATGTCTAGAATAGGAAAATTTTTAATTTTCCATTTAACTAACAATAAAGTTATAGTTAGTCATCTTCGTATGGAAGGTAAATACTATGAACTGTTAGAAGAAGAAACAAATACTAAGTATTCTCGTTGTGTTCTCCATTTAGATAATGGCCATAAACTCTGCTACGACGATTCTCGTTGTTTTGGTTATTTAAAGCTCAGTGATGAAGCATCTTATAAGAATGATCCTGAAATATCTAAATTGGGTCCAGAGCCTTGGGATAGTGATTCTCAAACTTTGTTAAAACAAGCCAAAAGAATATCTTTACCTATAAAAACCGCTTTATTGTCTCAAGAACTTATGACTGGCTTAGGCAACATTTATGTTGATGAGACATTATTTGCTTGTGGTATTCATCCTTTAACTCCCGCTAAAGTTATAACTTTTAATGAATGGGAAGTTATTAAAAGAGAAGCTTCTCGTATATTAAAAGAAGCCATTGTTTCTGGTGGGTCCACTATTAAAAGCTATCATCCCGGAAAAGATATTGATGGCAACTTCCAAACCAAATTATTAGTCTATGGAAAAGGTAACGCCGAATGTCCAAAATGCGGAGCAACATTCCGTTTCATTAAAGTCAATGGAAGAGGCACTACTTTCTGCCCACATTGTCAGCCCATCAAAAAGAAGCAAATTAAAGTGGCGTTATTCGGAAAAATATCATCTGGCAAATCTGAAGTTTTAAAACAATTTGAAAATAATAATATTCCAGTTATTTCATCCGATAAAGTGGTAAGTGATTTATATAACAAGAAAGAAGTTATTGATAAAATCAATATAACATTTGGTTTTCCGATGACTAACTATGTTGATAGGGATCTATTAAGAGAACATTTATCCACTCATCCGAATGACACTAAAAAGATTAATAAGATTGTTCATCCGTTAGTCCTTAAAGAGATTGAAGACTTTTTGGGCAAACAACAATCTCAAATTGTTATCGCAGAAATTCCTTTACTTTTTGAAAGTAAAGCGGATCGTATGTTTGACATTCTCATCGGTGTAGAAGCACCATTAGAAAAGCAACTTTCTCTTTTAGAAAAAAGAAATGGCATCAACAGTGAGCAATTAAAGAAAATCAATTCCGCAAATCTATATGATGCAAATAAAAATAAGGCCGACTATATCATCGTTAACGATGGCGACCTTAATTCTTTAAAAAAGAAAACTAATGAAGTAATTAATAAATTGAAAGCTCACCTAAGCTAATTTCTTCATCACACATGCTCTTAATTAATCGAGTAATTTGACGTGCGCGGATAGCGCCTGGTTTTGTATTGCTATAAAGAGCTTCGATTTCTTCTAATGTGAAATCACTGGTAAAGATAGTAAATAATCTCTTAGAAGCACGTGTAGATAAGATAGGGAATAAGATTGCATCACGCACAAAATCATTTTTATATTCATTACCGAAATCATCGAGAACAAGAATTGGGACATTAGAATATAATTCTAATTTCTTATCAAATTCTTCTTTCTTTTTGCCATAACCTAAATCATTGAGTTCTCTAAATCTTAAAGTGGAATTCAAGAAACAAATTTTGCCTCTTTCTCTTTTGGCGGCATCCACCACTAAAGAAGCAGCAAAATAAGAACGTCCGCTATGTTTGTTACCAGTTAAATAAATCCAATGATTTTGTTTATTTTTAATAAAATCGGTATAAACTGCTAAAGCTTTATTTCTTCCGGCGGTTCTATCAATGGAACGGAGGTTGCTCTCTAACCATTCTTCATCAAAATCTCTGATAGAGAACTGGTTAGTGAACATGATTTGCTTTAATAATTCCTTACAAGGAACCAACTGACGATCAAGAGTTTTCTGTGAATAGGTTAATTTAACACAGAGTAAGGGTGTTGCTTTCGCGCACTTTTTCACGCCTGGACATTTACTACAATAGTTCACATCCGCGACCATGTCGTAGACTTTAACAATATTGTTTTCAACAACTTCTGGGGGGACGCCTAATTCATTGCAGTATTTAATTACTTGTGGGCATTGTTTGTAGGCTTCAAGCATCTTTTGACGAAGCTGTTCATCTTCTGGAAGAGTGATATCAATCTTAAGCTTTTCCATTTTCGTTACCTCCATTATCATCATCTAAATCATCAAGCAAATCGTCCCAATTTGCAGGGTTTTCATCATTTTTAGATTGTTTTTGTTCAGCTTTTTCAGTATTTACAGGTTTATTTGGTTCTGGTTTGTTTGAGGCTGTGCGTCTCTTTGACATCTTCTCTAAATAGTTCATCGCATCGATAACGGTGATGATTCTTTCTCTAGCAAGAGAAGCGGCAACTTTTTCACATAAACCCCTATATAAAACATTATTATTGACAGTTAAGACATAATCAATGATGACATTGATGACACCATTAGGTATTTGCATTTTACCAGAAAGATATTCCACTATTTTTAAATCACTGCTTGCAGGTTGTGAACCATTTTGAAGGATAGAGAGATAATCTTTTGGAGAAACCTTTTCCATGAGATTAACTTTCGCAGCAAGTTGACTATCACTTGTAACGGTGCTGGGTTCTACCGGTTCTTCTTTTTCTTCATCTTTACGATAAAGAGCTTGGGCATCTTGTTGTTGGAATTTAGCGGCTAAGTCTTCAAAATCAATGCGTGATCCCGCAGGCTTATATGGATTATAGATTCTCGCGACAATGTTCGCAGCATCCTTTTCGGTAATGCCATTTAACATTGCTAAACGCGCAATTTCTTTCATGTCCTTTTTAGTAAAGGCTTCTTGCTTAATTTGAGATTGTTCACTGAGTTGCTTGAAGAAGGTATCGTAATTAAATTTAATATTAGCTTTACCACTTCTTCTTCCAATGGCTTGTGCGCCACCCAGAGCTTTTAAGAAAGCGGGATCTTCAAAGTTTGGTTGATAGACATCGATAAATGATGAAGAGATGTCTTTACCTTGTTCTTCTTCAATATTAAAATGATAAATCATTTTAAATCTATTCGCATCAGTATCACCAACGGCTTTGATGAGCATGCCATATAATAAGGCATCATCGAAGAACGCAAAAGGTGCTTTAGGAGCATAGACTTGGTAATGATAAATTTTAAGATTATCTTTTGTTTCCAAATAGGTCTTTAATAAGCCCACTGCTTCGAGACGTTTTCTGGCATCCACAAAATCACCCGGCGCCATTTGGAGTCTATTAAGAAGTTGGTTATGAGAAGAAATATTAGTTATCTTCTGATTCTTTGCCTCTGCTACTAATGTAAAGAAAATAGCCAATGAGGCATAGCCGATGATGGGCTGATATAAATTACTTAATGTTTCCACGTCATAGTCTGCAATGAGGGAGACTAATTTGACATCTAGATAATCGCTTTCTGAGAGTATAACCATAACTTCTTTCCTTTGGGTGGCTACCATTATCGCATTAACAAAAAAAGATTTTCAACAGAAAAAAATATCCCAAATTTTGGGGAAAAAGTTATCCACATACACATATATAGTATTTATACTTTGTATAAATGCACCCACATATTCACCTCATATACAGGGGTTTTCCACACTGCATTTTGTGGATAAGTCCTAAAGATTTGAAAAATATTAATCAAAACATATAAAAAGGTATACAATATTCGTGTATCATTATTTTTTAGTAATTTTATAAAAAATTGCTACTTGTTAATGGATACGAAATACGTATTGAGGTGAAAGATATGATTAAGAAAATTGCAGTATTAACTAGCGGTGGCGATGCCCCTGGAATGAATGCTTGTGTTAGAGCGGTCATCAGAGCTGGTTTATTCTATGGCAAAGACATGTACGTTGTCTATGATGGCTTAAGAGGTCTTGTTGAAGGTGAAATTCAACAAGTTAATAAAGATTTCACACAAGACATTATTAATAGAGGTGGCACAATTATTAGAAGTGCAAGACTTCCTGAATTCAAAGAAAAAGAAGTCTATGAAAAGGCCGCAAATACTCTTAGAGATTTTGAAATCGATGCTTTGATTGGCATTGGTGGTGATGGCACATTTAAAGGTCTAAATTGCCTTGATAGTTGTGGCATTAAAGTCATCGGCATTCCTGGAACAATCGATAACGATGTCGGCAGTACAGAACAAACAATTGGTTTCTCAACAGCCTTAAATACAATTTGCGAATGCGTCGACAAACTAAAAGACACATCTGGCAGTCATCAACGTTGCTCACTTATTGAAGTTATGGGCCGTTATTGTGGTGACTTAGCCATGTATGCTGCTTTAGCAGAAGGTGCGGAAGGCGTCATCTGTGTGGAACACCAACTCAAAGAAGAAGTCTTATTCCGTAAACTCAGAAAGATGAAAGCTCAAAACAAGAGTCACGCGATTATCATCGTTAGCGAAAACTTATTAGATATCAAAGAACTCGCTAAGAAGATTGAAGAAGCGACAGGATTCGATACAAGAACAGAAGTACTTGGTAGATTGCAAAGAGGTGGATCACCATCCGCGGAAGATAGAGTCCTTGCTGCGAGAATGGGCGCTAAGAGTGTCGCTCTTGTCTTAGATGAATCTGTCGGTAGCCGTATTGTCGGCATTAAAGGTGGTCAAATTATTGACTTACCTATTGGTGAAGCCGTGCAAATGGAACATGAACATACACACGGTTTAAGAGATTTGATTGATATGTTGCAATAGTTGTACTATTGAACTATTAATAAAAAAGAATACAAATAAGCCCACTACTGTATTGTGGAGAAGGAAGAATTATTTATGAAAGTACAATTACATGATGGTTCCATTATTGAAATGGAAAAATCCTCAGTGGAAGCCTTAGAGGTTCTCAATCACTCGACTTCCCACTTACTCGCTGAAGCGATTCAAGAATTATATCCAGATGCACTATTTGGATTTGGTCCTGCTATTGAAAATGGCTTCTATTATGACATTGATTTTAAAGAACCAATCGTTGAAGATGATTTGGCAAAGATTGAGAAAAAGATGCATGAACTTGCTAATAAAGATGAAAGAATCATCCGCCAAGTTTTAAGCAAAAAAGAAGCTTTAGAAGTCTTTAAAAACAATCCATATAAGATTGAATTAATCGAAGGCATTAATGAAGATATCACCACGTTTACTCAAGGTAACTTCGTGGATTTATGCCGTGGTCCTCATATCTTATCAACCGGACAAATTAAACATTTTAAATTACTCTCATTAGCCGGCGCTTATTGGAGAGGTGATAGCCATAATAAACAATTAGTGAGAATCTACGGAACCTCTTGGTTCTCCGCAGATGAATTGAATAATTATCTCAATCTCATTGAAGAAAGAAAGAAAAGAGACCACCGTTTATTAGGTAAACAACTTAACCTATTTATGCTTAGTGAGTATGGTCCTGGATTCCCCTTCTGGTTACCCAATGGCATGATCCTCAGAACCCAGATTGAAGATATGTGGAAGAGAATCCACCGCAAGTATGATTATATGCTCATCGATACCCCAATTATGCTCTCAAAAGAGCTCTGGATTACCTCTGGACACTGGGATCATTACAAGGCAAATATGTATACCACCGAAATCGATGAAAAAGAATTTGCCATCAAACCGATGAACTGTCCAGGTGCTATTCTTGTTTACAAGAACTCTTTACATTCTTATAAAGATTTACCATTGCGTTACGCGGAACTCGGGCACGTCCATAGACACGAAGCCAGCGGCGCACTCAATGGTTTATTCAGAGTGAGAAGCTTTACCCAGGATGATGCTCATACCTTCGTAAGACCTGACCAAATCGAAGAAGAAATTATCTCCATTTTAAAACTTTATGATGAAATTTATAGCATCTTTGGTTTAGACTACAAAATCGAATTATCGACCAGACCAGAAAAGGACTTTATTGGCGATATCGAAATTTGGAATAAGTCAGAAGAAATTCTCCAAAGAGTGTGTGAAGATTCCGGTCATGAATTCAAAATCAATCCAGGTGATGGCGCATTCTATGGTCCTAAATTAGACTTTAAACTTAAAGATTCTATGGGGCGTATTTGGCAATGTGGTACTGTCCAATTAGACATGAACTTACCCGAAAGATTCGATTGTTACTACATTGACTCTGATGGCGAAAAGAAACGTCCAGTCATGCTCCACCGCGCCTGCTTTGGATCTATCGAAAGGTTTATTGGTATTATTACTGAAAACTATGCTGGTGCCTTCCCATCCTGGTTAGCGCCAATCCAAATCGCTTTACTACCAGTGAATAACAATTTCCATTTGGAATATGCTCAAAAAGTCTATAAACAATTCAAAGATTTAGACTTACGTGTGGAACTCGATGATAGCAATGATAAGCTCGGCTACCGTATGAGAAATGCACAGATGAAAAAGATTCCATACACCATTGTTCTTGGTGATCAAGAAAGAGATAACGACACCGTTACTTATCGTAAATACGGTGAAAAAGAACAGATCACGGTTAAAGCCAAAGACTTCATCGCTCTCATAAACGAAGAAATAAGATTGATGAAATAATAGGAGGGAAGTTATACTTCCCTTTTTCTTTAATAATTTCCTTGTTGACACCTATCATTACTAATGATAAGATTTATCACGCAAATAAAAGGTAGAAAGCAGAGGCACCCGCTTCTCGCCAGATCGACATGTATCGGTTGGCTAACGCTACATCTTAGGGGTTAAGATTGTTAACGGGTGCAGTACGCTTGCATCCGTTTTTTTGACAAAAGGAGTTGATATTTATCGTCACAAACAATTCTGGCAATTCTCGTAAGCCAAACAATCAAAACAAAGACTTGGTCAATGAACTCGTTCGTTTTCCATCCGTATTATTAATTGGACCTAATGGTGAACAATTAGGTGTCATGTCTTCAAGAGAAGCACAATACAAGGCTAATGAATACGACTTAGACTTACTCTGTGTCGCACCCAATGCTCAGCCTCCAGTGTGCAAGATTATCAATTATGGTAAATACCGTTTTGAACAGCAGAAAAAGGCCAAAGAAGCCAGAAAAAATCAACATGTCATCGAAACCAAGGAGATTCAACTAACTCCTCAAATCGGTGCTCATGATATGGCCACAAAAGCTCGTGCCGCGATTAAGTTCCTTCAAGAAGGAAACAAAGTCAAAGTTGGCGTGAGATTCCGTGGTAGACAAATGACTCACTTAGAAGTCGGTCAAGAAGTGATGGATAAATTCTTAGCATCAATCAGCGAATATTGTAGCATCGAAAAACCTTCCTCTATGGATGGTCGTTGGATGGTTGCAATTGTCGCACCAAAGAAAAAGTAGAAAGTAGGAGGAAACATTATGCCTAAAATGAAAAGCAAAAGAGGCCTTATGAAAAGAATTAAGGTCACAGGCAGTGGCAAAGTCACAAGACACCACGCTTATGTATCACATTTAGCCCCACACAAAACCACAAAACAAAAGAGACACTTAATGAAGTCTGCATCTGTTCACAACAGCGACTACAAGAGAATTAAGTTTCTCATCATCAAGTAAGGAGGTAACCATTAATGGCTAGAGTTAAAGGTGGCACAGTTACACGTGCTCGTCGTAAAAAAATCTTAAA
>JAEEGL016515775.1_pt1 | contig 16267 bp, 11 predicted proteins | sample 9134231 | NCBI WGS metagenome assembly JAEEGL01 (sample SAMN16246548, study PRJNA631951) | gut metagenome | biome: gut microbiome; feature: rumen; material: fiber-attached | host: Bos | place: Iran: Karaj | collected 2018-10
GGCTCCGGCCTCGGCCTTGCCATCAGCCGCAATTTGGCAAGGCTGATGGGCGGTGATCTCACCGTCAGCAGTGTTTACGGACGGGGCAGTGTGTTTTCGGTCCGCATTTTACAGCAGGTGCCCAGCAATATCCCCATCGGCGAAGTCCGGGACAAAAGCGTACGTCTGCTCATCTGCGAACAGAACGAGAGACTTGTACGGAGCCTTGCGGCGGTAGCGGAGAATCTCGGCCTGCAATATGAGGTCTGTCGGGAAACAGACAAAATCCGGGAATATGAAGGCATGACCCATGTGCTGATCCGGCGCCGCTTCTTCGGCCCGGTACAGGAAAAACTGAACTTTATGTTCCGGCGCAACAACATTCTGCTCATTCTGGGAAACGACGAGCAGCCGGAAAGCGCCTACATGGAGTATAAGCAGCTTCAGCTTCCCCTCATTACGCTCCAACTCATCAACGCCCTCAATGGCGATGAGATTGTCAGCAGCATCAAGAAAAAGAGCTTTGATCGCTCCCAGATCCTTCCGCTCAGCTTTGCCAGAGTCCTTGTGGTAGACGATAATTCTACCAATCTTCAGGTCGCGCGGGGACTGATGTCCCCCTACCAGATGCAGATCGACGTTTGCACCAGCGGTTTTGAGGCCATTGAAAAGATCAAAAAAACGCATTACGACGCAGTATTCATGGATCATATGATGCCTGAAATGGACGGCATTGAGACTGCGCGCCTGATCCGGAGTCTGGAAGGAGAATACTACCGGCAGATACCGATCATCGCACTGACAGCCAATGCCATGAATGACGCCCGGGAGCAGTTCCTCGAAGCAGGTATGAACGATTTTGTGGCAAAGCCCATTGAGATGCAGGAGCTGCACCGCGTAATCAAAAAATACATTCAGTCCCATGCCCCGGCAGATTATCTGGAGCAGGTAAAGAAAGAACAGAGCGCTAAGGCAAAGCCGCAGACGGATAAGAAAGCTCCTATTCCAAAGCCGTCTCTTTTCACCGCTTCCGAGACTGCTTCTGCCGCTCTCCCGAAGGGCAAGCTGGAACAGCTTCTCCGGCAGAACAGTGTATTATTGGAACAGAATCTGGCTCTTCTCAACGCCATTCAAGGCGACCCTTCCGGCTTGGAGGAAGCAGAAATCGCGGTGGAAGAAAGCTCCAGTGAGCCGCTCCGGGATCTGCCGGATGTGATTCCCGGGATCGATATGAACCGGATCCTGCAAACCTACGGCGGCTCGATAGAAATATACCACAACATTCTCAGAACTTATTACACCGATATTCAGGAAAAAGCGGCGCAGCTTCCCGTCCTGTTTGAAAAACGGGATACAGAAAACTTCACCATCCAGGTTCACGCTCTGAAAAGCGCTTCGAAAGGCGTCGGGGCCTTCGATCTGGGCGAGGAAGCCTATCAGCTTGAGCTGGCCGGGAAGAACGGTGACTGGCCGCGGATCGAGGCTCTCTTCCCAACCCTTATGCTAAGTCTGCGCGAAATGACGGATCATGTGGGGCAATACGCGGAGAAGCACCTGAACATTGAAAAACGATCCGGCGAATTCTGTGATCACTTCGACGCGGACATGATCGCGCAGCTGCGCCGGGTCTGCGAAGAAATGGATTACCTGAGGGCGGAAGAAATCCTCCGGGAACTGCGGGAAAAAGAATACCCCGACCCGCTCAGCCGGAAACTGGACGAAATGTGCGCGTGCAGCGCTTCCTTTGATTATGACCGGCTGGAAAAGCTGGTATCTGAGCTATGAGGTGAAAGACAATGAAAGAATACACGCTCCTTATCGTGGATGACGACAGAACCAATCTCCAGATCGTCCGGGACGTTCTGGAAGAAAGCTACAATCTGCAGCTTGCAGTCAGCGGTGAGATGGCGCTCAGATTTGTTTCCCGGCGCAAGCCGGATCTGATTCTCATGGATCTGATGATGCCGGGCATGGACGGAAAGGAAACTATGCGCCGCATTCATCAGGACAGTGCCAATTTGGATATTCCCTATGTTTTTCTCACCGCCGATCAAAGTCCCGAAACGGAAGCGGAGTGTCTCAACATGGGCGCCAGCGATTTTATCACCAAGCCCATTGTACCCGCGGTGCTGGAAAGACGTATTTCGCGTATTTTGGAGCTGGACAGCTTTCACCGGGATCTGCAGGCAAAGGTGGAGGAAAAGACCCGCCAGTATCAGGAGCTGGCGCTGGAATCCATCTTCGCCATCGTGAACATCATTGAGGCGAAGGATGAGATCACCGAGGGTCATTCTGTCCGTGTGGCCGGTTACAGCCATGCGTTGGCGGAGGCGATGGGATACAGCAAGGAGAGAGTGGACGAAGTCTATCAAACGGGCCTGCTCCATGATGTGGGTAAGATCGGCGTCCCCGATCTGATCCTCAAGAAAGAAGGAAAGCTGACGAGCGAGGAATACGGTGAGATCAAGGAGCACACCTCCATCGGCGGACATATCCTCGCCGCCATCGAGACCATGGGGTATCTCGCCGACGGCGCAAAGTACCATCACGAAAAATATGACGGTACCGGTTATCCTCAGGGGCTCAAAGGCAAGGACATCCCGGAAATCGGCCGTATCATTGCGGTGGCGGACGTATTTGACGCTCTGGTCAGTAAACGTCATTACAAAGAAGCCATGGATGTAGAGAGCGCAAAGCAGGAGATCCTGCGCGGCTCCGGCACGCAGTTCGATCCGGATATTGTACAGATATTCCTTCGTCTTCTGGATGACGGCACGATCGAGCAGATCCGAAACCAGTCCATCAATGAGCGGATGACCAGAGTCTTCAAAGAGGAAACGGAAGCCCGATAAATGTTCGGAAGCGAAAACGGTTGCAATCTGCAGGCGGACTTTTATTGTACAAGAAACTGCGAGAATAAAAAGCTGTGAAAGAGCAGTGGCTTTAAGTCTCTGATTGAGTGTATGGGGTTCCCCTTAGCCCTTTTCTTAGTCCTTTGTAGATGCAAGAAAACGCAATTTTTACACCGGCCTTTTTCTAAAACAGGCCGAGGTTGGATTGATACATGAAACATATAAGTCAGGTCAATTTAGACAAGATCACAGCGCTGAGGCATCTTCTTCACCGTTATCCGGATCTGTCTTTGCAGGAATCCGGAACGATCAGACTTTTAAAGGACTTCCTGCAAGAGAATACAGCCCTTGAGATTTTTGACGGGGACGGCTGGTTTTACGCGGTTAAGCGCTCTTCTTCCGACCCGGCGGCGACATCGCCGATTGCTTTCCGAGCGGATATGGATGCGCTGCCGATGGATGAGAGCATTGCCCTTCCTTACGGCTCCGTCCGCAATGGCATTTCCCATAAATGCGGTCACGACGGGCACATGGCTGCGCTCTGCGGTCTTGCTCTGGAACTGGACAAAATGAAGACGGCTCGAACCGTTTATCTGCTTTTCCAGCCCGCAGAGGAAATCGGTCAGGGAGCAGTCCGCTGCGCGGATTTCATTCAGGAAAAAGGAATCACGGAAATCTATGCATTCCACAATCTCAGTGATTATCCGGAAAACAGCATAGTATACCGAAAAAAGCTGACACAGCCCGCATCGGAAGGCCTGATCATCCGAATGCACGGAAAGCCATCCCACGCCAGTGCTCCGGAGGAAGGCCGCAACCCGTCTGCGGCGATCGCAGAATTGGCGCTGTATGCGCAGCATCTGCCGGACGAACCGCATGACGGCATGGCTTTATGCACGATCGTTGGGATGCAGTGCGGGCAAGGTGATTTCGGCATCTCCGCAGGAGAAGGAGCTGTCCGTGTGACGCTCCGTGCGGAGCAGGAGCCGGTTATGAAGGAAATGGAGAAAAGGCTCCTTCAGAAAGCCGAGGAATTGTCTGCGCGGGACGGTCTCCAGACAGAGCATGAAATACACGATTATTTCCCGGAAACCAGAAATCACGATGAAGCGCTGGATCGTGTGATTCGGAAGGCTGCCGAATTGCAGCTGCCCGTTATCGAAATGAAAGACCTGTGGAGAGCATCGGAAGATTTTGGATATTATTTGAAGCGGTGTTCCGGAGCGATGTTTTACATCGGCAACGGGAAAGAGTACCCTGCGGTGCATACAAACAGCTATGATTTCAACGACAGGATATTGAAAACAGCGGTTGATATCTTCCTCGCACTTGCGGAGACAGACAACAGAAAAATATGATTCGCTTAAAGATATCCGAAAACAGTCCTCATTTTCCCTTTGATAGGTATTGTTTCCCTCATTCACCTTCTATTCACGATGAACCGATCGCCAAGCCGTGATAGAGTTAAGAACCATTATCCATTGCTGCGCATCCGCACCTGCGGGATTTACAAGGCTCCAGTCCTCCCCTCCGCCTTTTTCAGAAAGCACACCGGCGTTTTGACCGTTCTCGGAATCCGAACACAAAAATCAGGCTCCGAAGCAGCTAAACAGCTGTTTCGAAGCCCGATTTATCTATGCCCTTTTTCACCTTAAAAGCAAGAAAAAACCTCTTCCGCCTTGGTAGGCAAAAGAGGTTGATTGGCTGCGGAACTAGGATTCGAACCTAGACAATACGAGTCAGAGTCGTAGGTGCTACCATTACACAATTCCGCACTATATGGGAAAATCAAATCCCGTGATGCCGTTCGTTTCTGTTATAACACCCGCCTCTCGGCAGGTGGGAACTCTATGTAGGCTTCGCCCTTCCCGGTCTCGACCGGGCGTGGTCTCGGCTTTCCAACGCGTGTTCCCGAAGTCGCTCTGTGGGTTTATAACCAAAACGTGACGAACATCTCAGGATTTCGATGGTGGGATTAGTTGGGATCGAACCAACGACCTCTACGATGTCAACGTAGCGCTCTGACCAGCTGAGCTATAACCCCTCGTCGCAGTATTTATTATACATAAATCCGCCTCAAATGCAAGAGGAAATTTTAACAACGCATCCACTTGGCGGCGTGCACCGCGTATGCTATACTGATCATATCGGCAAGGAGTGGAAAAATATGCCTTATTTTGCGGATGAATTCGTATACAACCGGCTGATCGTCCTCTACCTGATGGATCGTCTGCACATTGAGATCACGGCGGACGTTCTGTATCGCGTGATGGCCGAAAACGGCTGGATGAATTTTTTTGATTTTTATACGACGCTTTACGAGCTGGAATCGGACGGCTACGTTCTCTCCGTAGAGCGTGCATGCGGCCGCGTCTATCGCCCGTCGCCTTCCGGCCTGGAAGCGCTGAAGCTCTTTGAGGAGACGGTTCCGTATTCGCAGCGGGCACAGATGGACAAATACGCAAAAGCGCACGCCGAAGAGCTTCGCATTGAATTGCAGTATTCCGCCCATGCCGAACATACGGGAAACGGATACCATGTGCAGCTGAAGGTCTTCGATCTGGACACGGTGTCTTTTGAAGTTTCCCTGGTATTGCCCGATTCACGCACCGCCAATCTCGCCTGTAAAAACTGGCCGCGCGTCGCGCCCGAGGTCTATCCGTTCCTGTTCGAACGCCTGACCCGCGATCCGGACGACAATTCCGGTACCTAACGACAGCGCCGTTTTCCCCGATCTATTGTACGGCGTCCCAAACGCTTTCGGAGACGCCGTATTCTTTTTTCTGCGCAGGATTTACCGTTTGTTTTCAATATTCCCCGCCGCAAGCTGTTATACTGTTTACATGACACAAGCAAAGAAAACACATAAATTCCGAAAAATTTGGATCGCCGCAGTCATTGTCGTGCTGATCGTAATTCTTCTTTCGCTCGCCGTAAACGGTTATGTCACACTGTGCGCTAAGGAGCGCATTCTCGACGCCGATACTGCCTGCGCACAGGAATTTGACTGCATCCTCGTCCTCGGCGCAGGCGTATGGGGCGAAGGCGAAAACGCTTACCCCAGCCACATGCTGGAGGACCGATTGAAAACCGCGCTGGAGCTGTACCGGAACGGCGCGGCGCCAAAGCTTTTGATGAGCGGCGACCACGGCCGGAAAAACTATGATGAAGTCAACGTTATGAAAGCCTACGCAGTGGACAATGGCGTTCCGTCCGAAGACGTTTTTATGGATCACGCAGGATTCTCCACCTATGAAAGCATGTACCGCGCACGCGACGTCTTTCAGGCCAAACGTCTATTGATCGTCACGCAGGAGTATCACCTCTACCGCGCCGTCTATGTCGCCCGCGCGCTGGGTCTGGACGCGTACGGCGTGAGCGCAAGCCTCAGGCCCTATGTCGGGCAGCAGCGTTACAACATGAGAGAAATGTTTGCGCGTATAAAAGACTTTTTTACGGCGATCTTTCAACCAAAGCCGAAATACCTCGGCGATGCGATCCCCGTGTGGGGAGACGGCAACCTTACCAACGATTAAGCGTTTTTCATCTCACCTATTCCCCTTCGTTTTTATCTGTAAAAAGAATATGAACACGCTTGACAATTTTGGTTGGTGGTTATAGACTAGACGCGAGGTTTGTAGCTGCCAACCAGACATCAGACGTGGAGGAGTATATGGACAATCTGAAATTATGCGAAAGCGATTATCGTTTTATGACCGTGATCTGGGACAATGAGCCCCTGCCGTCCGGAAAGCTGGTAGAGCTGTGCGCACGGGAGCTGGGTTGGAAAAAGCCCACCACTTACACGACGCTCAAAAAGCTCTGTGAAAAAGGCTTCGCGCGGAACCAAGATACCATTGTGACCGCTTTGGTGCCGAGGGAACGCGTGCAGGCGTACGCAAGCGCGCATTTTGTAGAGCACACGTTTAAAGGGTCGCTTCCGAGCTTTCTCGCTTCTTTTCTCGGCGGCAAAACGATATCCGAGGAGGAAGCGGCGGAATTAAAGCGCCTCATCGACGCGCATCAGGAGGAATAGCATGGACGCCGTATTCCTGAAAATTCTCAACATGAGCATTACGGCCAGCTATGTGATCGCCGCCGTGCTCGTAATTCGGCTGCTCATCCGCAAAGCGCCGAAAAAGTATTCCTATCTGCTTTGGAGCGCGGTAGGCTTTAGGTTGTGCTGTCCCATATCCTTTCAATCCATATTCAGCCTGTTCAGCCTCGGCCTTTTTCATATGACGCAGGCGCAGAGCGCGAGCGCAGCCATGCTCGAATACGTACCGCAGAACATCGCGCGGGCGTCCCAACCGCAAGTGACGGTAGGTATTCCGGCGGCAAACGCCGTGATCGGCGAAATGCTCCCCGCCGCGACGCCGGCAGTCAGCGTCAATCCCATGCAGATTTGGATCGCCGTCGGAACCGCCGTCTGGTGCGCCGGAATCCTCACTTTCCTGCTCTATGGCGTCATAAGCTACATCAGGCTTCGCCGACGCATGGCGAGCGCCGTGCTTTTGGAAGAAAACATTTATCAATCGGACAATGTGCGCTCGCCTTTTATTCTGGGCTTATTTCGGCCGAAAATCTATATTCCGTTCGGCCTGGACGATCGCACCCGGCGTTACGTGCTCGCTCATGAGCAGTATCATATCCGGCGGCTCGATCATATCATAAAGCCACTCGCGTTTTTGCTGCTGGCCGTACACTGGTTCAACCCGCTCTGCTATCTCGCCTTTTACCTGATGGGAAAGGACATGGAAATGAGCTGCGACGAAAAGGTTCTTGCCGGAGAAGGCAATATTCGCAAGGCGTACAGCACTTCATTGCTGTCCTTTGCCTCCAACCGGCGCTTCCCGTCGCCCAGCCCGCTGGCTTTCGGCGAAACCGGCGTGAAAAGCCGCATCAAAAACGTGCTGCACTGGAAGCGCCCTAAAGTATGGGTTACGCTTGCCGCAGCCGCGCTCTGCGTCGCGGTCGTCGCCGCCTGTGCCGCAAATCCCGCACAGCCGAAGGAGCAGGCGCAGCCGTTCGACCATACATACCGCGTGGAAAACATCCTTTATGATTCGCCTGTTTATTCCTTTTCCTACACTGTGCAGACCGCGCCGCTCTACCTTCTCGACCGTCTCGGTTCAACCCGTCAACTGTCCATACTGGAAGATCAGAAGACGGGCAACTGGCTGCACGCCGGAAGCTTTGAGGAGACCGAACTTACGGAAGGCAACTTCGACCGTTATTTCATCGGCCCCGATTCCGGTTGGCAGGAGGAAGACCGCGCCGCCGCGCTCAGGCGCGAAAACCAAAACGCTTGGCAGCTCGATGTGTCGGACAGCACAAACGCCGTATTCTATTATCTTCTCCAGCAGAAGAACGGCGATGTGTATTTAAGCTACGGTTACCGCAATACCGAAGGCGAAACGGATCGTTCCTCCATCCGCTGGCTTTTTAAGCTCACGCGGGCGGATGAGATTTCCTATATTTTGGACACCGCAGGCAAGGAAATGCTCTATAAGCCGCAATGGTACGCAAAGAATCAGTTCGGCTTCGACAACGATTCACTGCCCGCCGTCGCCGTGTACGATGAAGGCACGCTCACCTTCCTTTCCGAACAAAGCCCCGATACGCTGACGGTAAAGGAAGATTACTTCACGTACCAGGGCGAAGGCGATGCGGTCAGGGAAGAACAGACCTACGAGCTGAAGAAAAACGCGGACGGCGGTTATGAATTGGATGTGCGCCGCAGAAGCGACGCGCACGAAGAGTATGCCGTCTACCGCATCGAGGAGGAAAACGGCTGTTACGCATTCAAAGTGCTGTTCCCGCTGCAAGTCCCCGAAACGATTGCGGACGTCGCCGAAACGGCTGTCGCCTACGTTTCCTCCGAATGCCTCTATATGAATCCATTGAGCTCCTTTGCCGCAGTCGGCGGCGATTCGGGCTGCCGCTACGTGATCGGTACAGACAGCTTCTTCATCCTGAACAAGAGCACCGGTGACGTCCAGTCCGGCGCCTCCCTGCTCCATTCGCAATGGCAGGCGTTCCCCTATACCCGTGAGCAGTGGCTCGCTCTGTTCACGCCGCGCTTTTCTTCCGACAATGCGGTCAGTTCTTTGAACTCCGCCGCGCTGTCCGAAGTCCTGTACCGTCCCCTGAGCGACCAATACTTCCTTTTGAACGTCAAAAATCAGCTCTGGCTCGTGGAAACACATCAAAACGAGCAGATGGGCAGGCATGTCTGGAGCATTTACACGCTCGTACCGGAATTAGACGCTCCGACGGTGGAATGGCGGTATATGCCGTACATCAGCTCCGTATATCCGGCGTTCCCGCTGTATTTTGATGTGCCGTGCACCGAAATCTCCGCAGCCTGCACCGCAGGAGAGCTTTTGTGTCTGGATACGGATCAGCGGGGCGCAAACCTCACCGTTCCGGCCGGAAGCGTCCTTTACTGGGCGCCGATGATCGAAAACGACGTTCTGCGCACGGAAGAGAGCGCGCAAATTTCCTTTGCCGTTTACGACGGCGAAAGCGTCCTCTATAACGGCACCGTATATCTCACGCGCGACGCGGATGCGAGCGGCGGCGCCACAGCCGTCTATCGCGCGTCGCTTGCAGGAAGCGGCCTCGTCATGAAGCAGACGGACGCGTGGCAGGGCGGCGCCGTGATCTCGTCCACGAAAGCCACGCTTCCTATAAGCGTCGATCTCGACCGCGACGGGACGGAAGAACTGCTCACCGTTGAGCAGCTCAGTCCTTTCGAGTATGCATTGAAGGTCATTCGGCCCGACGGCACGCTGCTGTGGAGCGAAAGCGCCGGCACCGCACATGTGGGCTGGAATTCGCTGTTCCTGTGTACGCTGAACGGAGAATACTACCTTTTGCGCTATAATCCATGGCTTTTTCAGGGGTACGGCAATTATTCCTATTCGCTCTTTACGCTGGAAGGCGGGGTTGAGCACGTCGTTGCCGAAAACAGCATCGACTTTGATGTAAACGGCACGGAGCGGATCACGCCCGAAATGACCGCCTTCGCGGACGAAATCAACGCGCTTCTAAAAAACAGCGTAGTGCTCGTCAGCACGCAGAACGGCAATGCAATCGTCGGCCCCGCTTCAAGCGACAGTTGCCTGGAAACATACGACATTCTGGAATAACGGAACACATCGAAGGGAGCGCAAGCACGCGCTCCCTTCTTTCTTTGTTTCTTACCCACGCATAAAGTCACAGTCTTTTTACATATTCACGCAACCTCGGCGTCCCTTTCTGCGTTTAACTGTTGAAAAACATCGGAACACTGGGAGGTGTTTTCATGATAAAAAAGCTGTTTCTCTTCATTGCGCTCGCGGCGGTCTCGGCCGCTCTGTGCGCATGTGTCCGCGAAACGCCCGCGCCCGCAGAAGAGCCGCCTGCCACGCCGGACGCCGCTCTTCCCATCGAAAACGAAACGGATGCGGCGACGCTCTCTCCGTTTGCGGATTTAGCCGGACTTTCGCCGCAGGACGTCGCGTACATCTGCCGTTTCGACGATTCTGCCGCGCCGGATACGCCGTCTGTGAAATACGCGTCCGACGCGGATGTTGAAGAAGCGCTCCGTTACCTTAAAAGCATCCGGCCGACGGAACGCATCGGCGCGCAGGCGCAGGATATTCCCGGCGACGGTGTCTCCTTCCGTCTGTGCTGCTTCGACGGAAAAGAACTGGAAGTGGTTTTCTCCGCGGACGCCGTCCGGACGCCGAACGGCTATTACGCCTATGAAACCGGCTCTTCCCTGCCCGATACAGGCGGGTTCCGGCTGATCGTCCCGCAAAGCGCCTATCCCGCGGATACGGAAGAAATCCCCGCCGCGCTCATCAACGACACCGGCCGCGACGCGCTTTTCCGCTATGTCCCCACGCTGGAGCGCATGGATGCGGACGGCTGGTGGAAGCTGCAGCCGCGCACCGGCTTCTGCGGCACGCCCGACCCTCTTCCCGCCGGTCGAACCGATCTTGAGAACGCCGCGTTCCTTCCTGCATTTGACGCCGCTTCGGGCGTTTACAGGCTGTCCATGCAGATCATCGACACGGACGGCAACGAATATACCGTCAGCGATGTGTTTTCGCTGACAGACTAGGCTTTTGGGAGGAAAATCATTATGAAACGTAAACTTGCGCTGCTGTTGTGCGTCGTTTTTCTGGCTGCCGTCGTCATGGGCTGCGCCAACGCCCCGACGAAGACCGTTCCCGACCCGCAGCCGGAAAAAACCATCGAGCTTTTGCCGTGCTCCGATTTCAGCCCCGCATCGACGTTCGGGCTGGAGCTTTTCAAGCAGGCTCTCGAAACGTCAGATGAAAATCCCGTCATCTCCCCCGCATCCGCTTATTTATGCCTCGCCATGGTCATGAACGGTGCGGATACGCAAACGCTGGAGGAGTTTTCACAGCTCCTTGGCGGCGACACGCAGGCGGTCGATTCTCTTTCCGCCGCGCTGCATGAACGGCTGACGCACACAGAGGGCAGCACTGTTTTGCATATCGCCAACTCGCTTTGGGCGGACGATAATCACGTCACCGTCGAAGAGGGCTTCATTGACACGCTGGGCGAATACTTCAGTCCGGAGCTCTACACCGCAGACCTTCCCTCTCAGGCGGCGCTCGACGCGATCAACAGCTGGGTGAACGAAAAGACGGAAGGGCTCATCCCCAAGCTTCACGATGAACCTTATCCGGAAAATACCGCTCTGATACTGCTCAACACCCTGTACATGAAGGCAAAATGGCAGGAACCGTTTGAAGGCTGGCAGACGCAGGACGACGTGTTTACCAAAGCCGATCATACGCAGCAGTCCGTTCCCTTCATGCACGCCTACGAAGAAACGAAACAGTACATCCATACGGACGGCGTAGAAGGAATTCTCCTGCCCTACGACGACCAGAAGACCGCCTTTGTGGCGCTGCGTCCCACCGACGGCAAAACGGCACGCGAATTTGTGGCCGCACTCACAGCCGAACAGCTCACAGCACTCGCCGCATCCGCGCAGGACACGCTCGTGAACCTGTCGATGCCGAAGTTCAATATTTCTTATGAATTGTATTTAACCGACGTTCTGAAAGCCATGGGACTCACAAGCGCATTTTTGTCGGGTAAAGCCGATCTCAGCAAAATGGGCACGGGCGTACAGGGGCCGCTGTTCCTCGACTGGGTATTTCAGAAAATCAAGATTGAAGTCAACGAAGAAGGCACGGAAGCCGCAGCCGTAACGGAAGCGGTCGCGTGCGACGAAGGCGCATTCATGCCGTCCGAGCCGCCCGTCGAACTGAAACTGGACAGTCCCTTCGCCTATGCGGTGCTCGACCTTGAGACCGGCGTACCTCTGTTTATCGGGCTCCTTGAAAATCCGGCCTGATTGCTTCTGAAATTCCATATTAAAAGCTGCACCTCATAAGCGGTGCAGCTTTTGTTTTGCGCGGTGTCCATTTCCAATCGACTCACATATTATGTGATAGAGTTCCTCAAATTTATGTAAGGAGAAAAGAGTATGGCAACGTTTACAAACATGGCGACGCTTTCGTACAACGGAAACGTAATCCATTCCAATATTGTTACCGGCGTGCTGCAGGACGTTCTGTCCGCGGCAAAAACCGCCGTTATTGATAATTATGCAGCGAACGACGATATTACTTATGTGATCAGCATCGTAAACCCCTGCAGCACGGCATTCACCGATCTGACCGTGACGGACGACCTCGGCGCGTACGACGGTGTGGTCCCGCTGACCTATATCGACGGCTCCGCGCAGTACTACGCCAACGGCGTTTTGCAGCCCGACCCCTCTGTCACGGCCAATACGTCTCTGGTCATCAGCGGCATTACGGTTCCTGCGAACGGAAGCGCAATTCTGATTTATCAGGCAAACGTCAACCAGTTTGCGCCGCTGGAAACGGGCAGCGTGATCGTCAACACCGCGACGATCTCCGGCGCGGGCCTGACGGCGAGCATTACAGTCGAAGAAACAATCACGGTGCGCGACGAGGCGGTTCTGTCCATCACAAAATCCCTGAACCCGGTAACCGTGCCGGAAGACGGAGAAATTACTTACACCTTCGTCGTTCAGAATACCGGCAACACCGCCGCCGGCGCGGAGGACGGCATCGTCATTACGGATCAGTTTGATCCCATTCTGAACGATCTGACCGTCACCTTTGACGACGACGCCATGGAGAAAGCAACCGATTACACCTACGATGAAGCGTCCGGCCTTTTCAATACCGTTGCCGGCCGCATCACGGTTCCCGCGGCAACCTACGTGCAGGCGCCGGACGGGAGCTGGGTCGTTTCGCCCGGCACGGCCACTTTGACCGTATCCGGCACCGTAGCCGCGGCATTGTCCTGCCCGTCCGAGATCATAGAATAACCATTCGCCGCATCGAACAAGGCCGCCGAAAATTCGGCGGCCTGACGGTAAACAAATGGATTTACCGCAGCGTCTTTCCCGTCTCCTCGTTCCAGCGCCGGTCGAATTCCTTCGCCGCGTCATACCCCAGACGCTTCAGCAGGAAATTCCGCGCCGCCACCTCGATCACGATCGAAACGTTTCGGCCCGGCCTTACGGGTACGACGACGCGCGGCAATTTCACGTCCAATATCTCCGTATACTCGCTGTCCAGTCCCAGCCGGTCGTAGGCCTTATCTTCCCGCCACATCTCCAATTCGATCATCAGGTCGATAAACTTTTCCTTGATTACGGCGCCTACGCCGTACATGTAGCGGATATCTATGATGCCGATTCCGCGAATCTCCATCAGATGCTGCGTGATGCTCGGCGCCGAACCGAGCAGCCGTTCCGCTATGCGGCGTATATCCACCACATCGTCCGCCACAAGGCGATGACCGCTTTTGATCATCTCCAGCGCGGTTTCGCTTTTGCCCGTCCCGCTTTCGCCGGTAATGAGCACGCCCGCGCCGTAAATGTCCATCAGCACGCCGTGTCTCGTCACGGAAGGCGCCAGCTGCCTGTCAAGGTATGCAGTCAGCAGGTGACTGAGCTTCGTCGACGTATGCGTGCTGCCCAAAACGGGAATACCCTGCTTCTGCGCCGTTTCGCGAAGCTCCTGCGGCGGAATGTGACCGCGCGAACAGATGATGCACGGAATGTCGTAGCTGCACAGCTCCTCCATGCGATTCTGCAGCATCGTTGGCCCCATTTCCAAAATAAAATGCATTTCACCGTTGCCCAACATCTGAATTCGGTCAAATGTAAAATAATCGAAGTGCCCCGCGAGCTGTAAGCCCGGTCGTGAAATATCGCTGCTGTTGAGCGGTATCCTGCCCCTGCCCTCGCAAAAAACCGTCATTTCCAATGCTTTTGCAAATTCTTCAACGGAAAATACGACCTCTTTCATTCCACGCCTCCTGCCAGCAGATATTTGTCGATCAGCCATGCGACCGCGTCGTTTTCACAATCGGGCGCAATCAGCTTTGCCGCAGCCTTGACCTCCGGCTGCCCGTTTTCTACGCACACGCCTAAGCCCGCCATTTTAATCATTTCCAAGTCCAGCGTATTATCGCCTATCGCCGCACAATCCGACAGCTCGCTCCCCAGCATATGCGCAAGCTGAGAAAGCGCGCTTCCCTTGTGCGTACCATGGCGGTTGATTTCGATATATCCGGGCATGGACGTCGCCACCTCCAGCCGTCCGCTGAAATGCGCCTTGCAGGCAGCGATCACTTCCTTTTCCCGTTCCGGCCCCACGAAGTAAAGTACTTTCGGCACATTGTGCCAGACCTTTTCCCTGATCTCTTCATCCACACGGAATTCAAGCGACAACCGGCGCGTATAGCGCTCGGTAAAAGCATTTTCGCGCCCGAATATGACGACGTCTTTCTGATAAATCTGCGCATGCACATCCAGCGTATGCGCGAACAGCAGCGCTTCCGACACAAGCTCCGGCTCAATGTCCGCGCTCACGAGCGGCTGTCCGTCAAGCGTATTCACGATCTGCGCGCCGCCGTAGGTAATGATCGGCCCGCGTATATTCAGCGCTTTCCATACCGAAGAAGCGCCGCGAAACCCACGGCCCGTAGCCAATGTCACGTAAATGCCCGCTGCCTGCGCGCGGCGGATTGCATGCATGTTGGCGGCGGATATCACTTTATCCTGTCCGAACAGCGTGTCGTCCACATCCAGCGCCAGTATCCCGTATCGCATATCCATTCCAATCCTTTGTCCATGATAGGCCTATTATATACCAATCCACGGAAGGAAGGAAACAGGGTTTAACTGTAATACAGATCGGGCGAGGAAAAAACGATGCCCTGAATGGAACGATACGTATCTTCGTATGCCGTATCGCGCCTGACCAGCTGTCCCGCCTCGTCGTAGTACTCTTTGTAAGTAACGGACTTTTTCCCTGTGCGCGCTTCGCGGTCTACCACGCGCGTGTGGTAGGGCAGGCTTTCATCCAGCATCACCTTTTCTCCGGGATTCGCCAAAACGGCGATCTGTTCGGAAACGACCTTGACGCTCAGGCCGTCTGTGCGCGCAGGGCCGTAGAGTTCAATCGTAAGCGTTTTCTCCTTTTCATCGGCCTGCGCAGCCACGACTACTTCCCTGTCCATGTCGTTGCGGAACTTGAAATTCGGCCCGCCGGTGCTGATCGTCGCGTCGCGGCCGATCGCAATGTACCCAATAGGCCAGCTGTGCGGATGGCGCTCGGTAATCGTAAGATCCGCCAGCATCGCCGCATTGAAGAGCGTCGTGCTCACCTGACAGACGCCGCCGCCGTATTCTTGTTCGTACCGGCCATCGCGTATGCCCGGCGCCTCCTTCCAGCCGTTTTTTTCATTCCTCGCTCCCAATATCCCATTGATGTCGAATTCCGTCCCCGGCTGTACCGAAACGCCGTCGATCAGGTTTGCCGCCTTGACGATGTTGAATACCCGGTTCGCATTGTTATAGGGTGATTTTTTAAAAGACGTGCTGAATGTGCTCACGAGCGTGTGATCCTCCCGCGCCATCTGCGTGGTGTACTGCGCGGGTAAAGCCGCAAACGGCACATCTATATCCGCACTGCTTTTATTCTCCACCGCCTGCGTAAAAAGAACGAGCAGCGCCTCTTCATCTACATCCTTTCCGTCGCTCGAGTCGATGTAATCAAACAACCCTTCTTCGCTGCGGCTAAATACGGCCACGGCATCTTTCGGTTCCTGAGAAAACGCGTCGTCCACCTCCTGCGCCAACGCCCGCGCAGACTCAGGCTCCAGCCGCCACGCGATACTGAACGTGCGCGCAGGTCTGTCTATCCCGTTATACCGAATGAGATGCGCTGCCTCGTTGAGCACTTCCTCCAGATCCGTTTCGATCGGCATGTCCAGCGCGCCGTAAACCCTCTCCAGGTCTCCCAAACGCAGCGTATACTCCGTCGAGCGCATAACATCCTTTACATGCTCCGAAAGCA
>JAEEGL011618878.1_pt1 | contig 16266 bp, 13 predicted proteins | sample 9134231 | NCBI WGS metagenome assembly JAEEGL01 (sample SAMN16246548, study PRJNA631951) | gut metagenome | biome: gut microbiome; feature: rumen; material: fiber-attached | host: Bos | place: Iran: Karaj | collected 2018-10
CACCGACATTCTTTTTTCCACCCCAGCCTTCGTCATTCAGCATGACGGCAAGGATGATGGGAGCGTTGAGTTCTTCGGCAGCTTCGATCGCAGCGGAGACATCCAGGGAGTTGCTGACGTTAGGGGCGGCAACACCGTAGTTTTCCTTGCTGGCGCGATCGAGGATTTCTTTCATTGTTACTAACATGTTTTCTTCTCCTCTTTCTTTGTTTTCTCAAACATTGTTATTCTATAACCTTTATTCCTAATAGTCAACGAAATAGCACGCAATAAGTTAGCGAACGCTAACCATGGTAAAACCTGTGTTTCTGCATGAGAGAATATGGCTCGTTTTTGCTCCTTTCCCGTATAATGAAAGCAGAGAAACCAGGAGGATATCATGGAAAGAAAAGTAATCTATCCCACAAAAACAACTGTAAACGGCATGGATGAATTCATCTATAAACACTACCTTGAAAGATCCCAAAAACCCTCTTCCACACCAGATTACATCGGTCCTGTGATCCACGGAGTGGATGTCGGGAAGAACCGTTATGCGGATGAGCATCCGACTTATCCTCTCATCGATCTGGCCAAGGACAGCGATGTCGAGGAAAAAGACATCGAGTTTGCCGGATATAAGGCCAGATGGTACTGTCCCAAGCATGTAGAAGGAAACGCTCCCGTGCTCTTTTACATTCACGGCGGCGGTTTCACTATGGGAGCACTAAAAAGATTGAATAACATCAACAGACGCATTTCCCAGCTTCTGGATGGGGTGGTCGTGCACATCGACTATACCATGGCGCCGGAGGCGGCTTATCCTGTGGCCATTACCCAGTGTTACCACTGCATCAATTACTTCCATGATCATGCAGAGGAGTACAAGATCGACAATCAGAAAATCACGATCATGGGCGATTCCGCCGGCGGAAGTCTCTGCGACTCTGTGATTTTCCTGGACAGGGAAAAGAAACTGGTGAAGTATCTGGTCCTGTATTATCCCAGCAACGACTGCAGTAATTATTCCTACGAGCACTTCAGGGAAGAGTTCTACGGAAAGGATCTGGACCCCATTGTAAGAAGCAAGGTCTATTCCTTCCACAGACCGGCCAATAACGACAGCGCCTATCTGCAGAACAGAATCGATTTCACCGATCCCATCGTTTCCCCGATCCTGGCGTCTGATCTGGGCTTCTTCCCGCCGACCCTGATGCTGACGGCGGAGTATGACACCTTGCGCATGCAGAACGAACAGATGGCGGAATTGCTGGAGAAATCAGGTGTGCCGGTGGAGTATTATATGTATGCCGGAACTTTCCACGGCTATCTGGAAAGAGTTGGTTTCTTTGAACAGAGCGATTCTTCGATGCAGCTGATGGTGAAAAAGATTAAGGCATTCTTCCGGATCTGAAACAAGAGGCATAAGCCTCTTTTTATGTACAGGAGGGGTTGCTGGTATTTCAGGAGGCTGTGAAGTATAATAGTTAATGACACTCTTTCTTAATAGAGAAAAGGGAAAACAGTAGTAGAAAGGAAAGGATGCGCAAGCGGCATCCAATACCGAAAAATGAAAAGAGTAAGAAACAGACCGACATTATGGATGATACTGATGGAAGTGCTTCTGGGAGTCTTGCTGTATGCTTTCCCGAAGGCATGGTTCGTCTTTGTGCCCTTCATGGTCTTCTTTGTATGGGCATTCTTCAAAACGCCCAACCGTATCGTCCTGGAAGACGGAGGAGACGGAAACACCTATGTTTACTTCGACGAACTCCATTCCAGAGAACCCGGTCACTGTCTGGTGATCAACAAGGACAATCTGGTGTCCTGGGACTGCGGCGACACGCAGGAAGGAACCATGATCCTGCGCTACATTGACTCCGCAGCACAGGAAAACATGGCTCTGGTTTCTCTTGTCAATACCACCTCTGCCAAGTCTTTCATGGGGAAACGTTACCGCAAGGAGAACATTGAGTTCATTGAGCAGGAGCGCATCTTCAACTTCATGAACAAGAACCGTGCGGGAGCCCCGGGCTATGTAAAACCCGATCCGCTTCCGGTATGGATCTACAAGAAGATCAAAGCCTGGCTTGATCCGGTCCAGCGTGCGCAGATGAAGGCTGATAAGGCAAAGCGTAAGGAAGAATGGAACAAGAAGGTGGAAGAAGCCAAGGTCAGACAGGCAGCCCGCCGGGCGGAAGCCGCCAAGCAGCGTGAGGAAGAAAGAGCCAGACGCGAAAAGGAAAAGGCAAAGGAAGCCAAGAAAAAAGAGCAGGAAAAAGAAACTGCCAAGGCCAATAAAAAGAAATAAAGAAAAAGCAGGGTAATGATTTGTACAAAATCATTATTTTGCTATATAGTGTTAGGGTACGTCTAAGGGGAGAGTTATTATGAGTGAAAAAAACTACGATTTAAAGAAGTGGACCTTCCGGCTTGCGGGCGTGGAATGGTTCTACTGGATGGCTTTTGCCTGCCACAACTATCTGACTGTCTATCTGGATGCCCACGGTTATACCGCGGAGCAGGTCAGTGTTCTCAATACCGTCTTAAGCGCGGTGGGCGTCATCGCGACGCCTATCGGCGGAAACATTGCCGACCGCATTCATTCCTCGCGCAAGGCGATGATCATTGTCCTGGCGGGATGCGCCATAACCTATGCGTTGATTCCGCTGACGATCAACATCATGATCGCTTCGACATTATCGGTCGCTCTCCTGTTCATCGTTGTTTCCCGCGCTTTCCAGGGACCCAGCAGTTCCCTGATGGAAACCACGGTCATTAACGGATGCAACAAGACAGGCGCCTACTACGGCTTTGTGCGGATCTGGGGAACGATCTCCTATGTCATCATGTGCCTGATCTGCGGCCGCTTCGTGACTGGAGCCAACGCCCAGCTTACTTTCTACGCGCTTGGTGCCCTGATCATTCCCTGCATCCTGTTCGGCATGAGCATAAAGGAAATCAGCGACAGCGCCAAGCCGAAGAAGACCGCTTCCCTGAAGGATCTGCCGTTTGGCAAACTGTTCAAGAACCCTTATTTCCTGGTATACATCATCTTCTCCATTCTGGATAAGGTTCCCAGTACCTGCATCATGGTTTTCCAGCCTTATCTGATCAAGGAAGTGGGCGGAAATATGGGCTTAGTCGGCTACATTCAGGCCTACCGCGCCACCTTTGAAATTCCGACACTGCTTCTTTCCAGCAAGCTGGAAAAGAAGATGAGCTACCGCATGATGATCATCATCAACGCCGTTCTCTACGGTCTGCAGTGCATTCTGTATGCCGGCGTGCAGAACTTCCCGGCCATGATTGCCGTAACGACCTTAAGCGGAATTGCTTCCGGCTTCACCATTGCCGGCGCCGCCCGCTATGTCTTCCAGCTTTCCCCGAAGGAGCTGCAGTCTACGGCGCAGACTCTGACCGGCGCAACGATGTCTCTGTCCGGAATCCTGGGTGGCATCATGGGAAGAGCCCTGATCGCTCTGATGGGAATCAGAGACCTCTATGTCGTCATCGGCATCATGATGCTTCTGTCCGTGGTGGTGTTTGTCGGTCTGAACTGGTATCTGGAAAAGGTACGCAAGATAGAATTCATCGATTACACCAAAGAACCGGAAAAAGCAGAGTAACAAGAAAAACGGGAAAGCCGTCCATCTCAGGACGGCTTTTTCTATTTCCCGGGAAATAGAAAATAAAAAGAAAAGAACTGCAGCAAGAACAAGGATACTTCTGTCCCGGGAGAAGAGCTTAGTAGTTTATAATGAATACAAAGGAATGGATCCGCGCTATCCTCGGATCAGAAAATGACAAATATGAGAAAAACAACATTGAAGGAGAGATTCGCCTACTGGTTTGACAATCTGATGTCCAAGGGCAGCATGGGACTGATAGGTTTGCTTCTGGTCTTTTCCCTGCTGACGGCTCTTTTGATCAGCGGACTGATCATGCTGCTGGGATTTGGCGAGGAGCAGGGTTTCTTCAGCATCATCTGGGATGTCATCTCAACGATCATCAATGCCTGGATGCCTTATTCCGGAGACGGAGGGGTCGGTTATTTGATTCTGACGGCATTGGCGGCTCTTGCCGGTCTGCTGGTAACTAGCGTTCTGATCGGTATCTTCTCCAGCGCCATTGAGGAAAAAATCGTCGGACTCAGAAAAGGAAACTCCCCGGTCCTGGAAGAAGGACACATTGTCCTGCTCGGTTTCTATCCCGGAGAATACACGCTTTTGAATCAGCTGATCCTGGGAGCAAAGGACAGAGAGACGGTGATCGTCATCGGCGCCGAGGGTGAAAGAGACGAAACGGAAGAGTGCATCCGGGAGAATCTGGAAGTACCGGAGAACGTACGCGTCATCTGCCGCTCTGTCGATCCTTTTGATGCCCGTTCCATTGAAAAGCTCTCCATCGCCACCTGCAGGACGGTCATCATCAGTCCGACAGACGATGAGAGAACCGTGAAAATGATCCTGGCTGTTTCCTCGCTGCTGGAAGAAGAGCGCATTGATACCGTTAGGGTAAACGCCATCATCGCCAAGGAAGAAAACCGTTTCCCGGCCGGATTGGCGTTACGTCACAACATTATTACCCTGCAGGCAAACGACACCATGGCCAAGCTCATGGCCAGATCCTGCACCCAGACGGGACTTTCGGTCATGTTTAGGGAAATTTTTGACTTTGAGGGATCGGAACTCTATCTCACGCAATGGAAAAACCAGGAAGGTCTTCTGTTCTCTGAACTTCTGACCAGACTGGACGGCGGAGTTCCCATCGGCATCTACCGTCAGTTGAACACCTATTTCAACCCGAAGGAAGACGTACGCCTGAATAAAGACGATAAGATCCTCGTCTATGCTCTTTCCAACGATTCCACCAGAATACTCGAAAAGAAAGAAGGCCTGACGGAGCGTGCGGAAACAAAACCCGTAAAAGCGGAAAAGGATACCAAAGTCACCATATTTGGAAACAAAAGCAGTCTTAAGACCATACTGCGCCAGCTTCCGGAGAATGTGAAAGAAGCAACGCTTGTGAACTATGACCTCTACAACTACGAAATGATTCAAAAAATCTGCCAAGAGCGCGGTCTGAAACTGGTAATGACAGAAGGAAATCTCCGCGACGAAAACGAACTGTACGGAATCGTGAAGGATACGGAACATGTCATCATTCAGAGCAATTACGGAGACGAGGAAGAGGCGGACACCAGTTCCATATTCCTGCTTTTGAATCTGCGGGAAATACGGGACAAGTATTCCCTGCATTTCAACATCACTTCGGAAATGCGCCGCGAGAAAAACCAGAAACTGATCGAAACCCAAGACCGTACGGACTTCATCATTGCTTCCAACATGTCTTCCCTGTTTTTGGCTCAGTTGGCTGCCAGCCCACTTCTGATCGACGCTTTCCGCGAGATCCTGGACAATCAGGGAAACGAGCTGTACATGAAACAGGCCGGTGATATGAACTGCGCAGGAAAAGTTTCGATACGGCAGCTGCGCCAGCGCCTGTATGCGAGGGGTTATATTTTCCTCGGTTTCATGCGCTCAAACGGCGAGTACAGCCTGAATCCCCCGCTTGAGGAGGAAGTGGATCTTTCGCCTTTGGACAGCCTGATCGTTTTTGGTGAGAACTGAGAAAACGATGGAAAACATACAATGGGTCTTCTTTGACATCGGATCCACCCTTGCAAGTGAGGAAAAAGCCTATCTGCACCGCATAAGAGACATGACAGCAAACAGAAAAATCTCCTTAGAAGAGTATCTTGCCGTCCGTGACAGATATGACAGACAGGGGCTTGACGGAGATGCGGAAGCAAACAAGCATTTTCAGCTGACAAAAACCACATGGCCCAGCGAGGATGAGTTCCCCTTTGAAGATTGTGAAGAGACTCTTAAAGCACTCTGTGAAAGAGGTTATAAACTAGGCATCATTGCCAACCAGAATCCGGGAGCAAAAGAGAGGCTGAAAGCCTGGGGTATAGAAAAATACTTTTCCGTCATTGCCAGTTCAGCGGAACTTGGCTTCAGCAAGCCGGATCTGCGTATCTTTGAAAAAGCGCTGGAAATGGCGGGATGCCGGGCGGAAAACGCCGTCATGGTCGGGGACAGACCGGACAATGACATTGCCCCGGCGAATAAACTGAAAATGGTCACCATACGCATGAAACAGGGAAGATCGGCGCTGAAAGAACCGAAAGAGGAAACGGAGATGGCGGATCAGACAGTGGAAAGCCTCCATGAGATCCTGAATATACTGCTCTAGTTATATACAATTAAGCACAAAAAAACCGGACCATTGGTCCGGTTTTTCTGTTTTCGAATCAGTCTAACAGTTCCAGTCTGTCGACAGGAGCGGCTTCCATGTTGTGGTGGGAACCCATGTATTCTTCTATGGCTTCCTGGTCGTTGGTGCAGACCATGCGGACAGGAGCGTTTTTCTTCAGTTCCTCAAGACTGAGTCCGAAGCTGTCTTCCATGTTCAGATAATGGTAGTTCTGAACACCGACGGTGATGCGGTCATCATCCTCGATTTCCCTGCCGTTGAGTGTAAAGACATCAAATTCGTGACGGGACTTGGAATATACACAGTGCATTCCTTCGCTGAGCTGGAAGAATTCGGTATGATCGCCCAGCCAGGCTTCGTCCCGGTAGATGTGCAGCATGCACTTACGGAACTGCGCCCCGGTCATGGTGACCATATAGACCGGTCCGGCATAAGGATAGCATTCGACGAAGTTCTGATAGGTCATGACCGGTCCCATCTGTTTCAGACGTATAGATCCGGATCCCATCAGAAATACGTCGCATCCGATGACATTCTTCATGACATCGGCAAACAGTCCGCCCATGCCCGTCTGCTGCCATCTGTCGGGATGGGTCAGCTTGTGGGCAAAATGGGTGACCACACGTCCGTATTTCAGATCGGTCTTTCCCTTGATGGAATCGATCAGTTCTTCAATCTGCTCATTTCGCGGGCAGTGTTCGGCGTTGATGGGAATGGACTGCCACTTGTAGCTCTCGATGTCGTTGGTTTCGGTGTCGACGACGATGTCGAAACGGCCTATCTGGTCGGTTCCCATGCCTGCCTGCACGATCAGGATGTTGTTGACAATGGCCGGCTCTTCCAGATAAGTGTGGGAGTGGCCGCCTATGATGATGTCCACACCGTAGGCAGGATCCAGCATGGAAGCGAGTTTCTTGTCTTCCTCAAAACCGATATGGGTCAGTAAGACGGTAAAGTCAATGTCGATCGCATTGTAGGTGTTGCAGATCTTTCCGACCTCATGTGCCGCTTCTTCAACGTCTACATAGGATCCGATGATGCCGTCGCTTTTAGTCTGGGCAATGACATCGGAAGTCAGGATGCCGATGAAAAGGACTTTCATTCCGTCGATTTCAATGATGTGACAGGGCCGGAACAGACGCACGCCGTTGGACTTGATGTAGAGATTGGAGTTGATGATGGGGAACTGGGCCAGCTTCTCGATGAAGAGAAGATGGGCCAGACCGTAGTCGGTTTCATGGTTTCCAATGGTGACCACATCCGGTGCCAGCATGTTCATGATCTGTATTGTCGAAAGGCCCTGGTATTCAGAGTCAATGACGCTTCCCCTGAACATGTCGCCGGCGATCGCGTAGATGACATTGGGCTCCTCTTCCCGCACTTTGTTGATGTAGCCGGAAAGCATGGAGACGCCTCCCACCAGATTCTCATCGAGCTGTTCGGCAAAGAAGTCGCCGTGCAGGTCGTTGGAATGCAGAAGGGTCAGGCGGCGGTAACGGTCCATTTTAAACAGGTTGGCCATAAAGTCTCCTTACTCGAGAGGGGTGCCGCAATAAGGACAGTTGCCGTTCTTGTCCGGCTTGGTGACCGCATTGCAGCCCGGGCAGGTGTAGGTCTTCTTCGGAGCCGCTTCCGCGCGTACGGCCTGCTGAATGCCGGTCAGAGCATCCTTGATCTCCTCTGCCAGCTGTTCGCACTGCTTGTACTCGATGCCGAAACGGTTGTTGATGGTGTCGTCGTTAAGACGGAAGCTGATTTCATTGAAATAGGGGTTGTTCACGTGGATCGTGAAATAGAACGTATAGGAATACTCATAACGCGGCGGATCGTAGCTGACTTCTTTTCCTTCCTCGTTTTCCTGCTTCAGTTCATGCTTGCTTTCGTCAATGGAGAGATTGCAGCCGGTGACATCGGAGAACTTCAGAATGTCCGGATTGGCGTTAAGGTAGTTGGAGGCGCTGGTCACCATGAAGCGGCGGGAATCGTCGTCGAGAAGCACCTTGGTGTTTCTGCCCAGCGTCCGGGTGACATGAAATTCGCGCACTTCCTTCTGGTTGGCTTCGCGGTAGGCCAGCTGTTCGCGAATCTCCTCCACGGTGGAGTGCCGGCGGTCGGAAAAATAGGGAGAGAGCTTGGCGGCGCACTTTTTGCAGAGCTTGCCGTCTTCCAGCTTGCGGGTGCCGAAAAGGCCTATTTTTTCTCCGCATATGCTGCAGTATTTTGCATCAAATAATCCCATATGTACCTCCTGATTATCTGTTGATTATGATCAAAAACGCTTGGAAAAAGAAAAACAGGGAATTATGTCTGTCATTTTTTCAACGTTTTGTCCTGCAGATATTTTACCATTTTTCCCACCCAACATACACAAACAGAACAGCATTTATTGTATAATTTACACAGAAAAGAGATGAGGAGCAAACAATGAGTAGCCTTCTGAACTATAAATGCCCCAATTGCGGCGGCCGTTTAGAGTTTGATTCAAAGTCGCAGATGCTGAAATGTCCTTTCTGTGAAAGCGAGTTCAGGCCTGAGACTTTTGAAGAAGATGTTAATCAGACCTATAAATACGAAGACGACAGCAATGTCAGCAGTGATCTTCTGGTGTATGTCTGCAACAGCTGCAACGGCACCATCATGGCAGACAGAAATACCATTGCGACCAGCTGCCCCTATTGCGGCAACCCGGTCGTCATGCAGGAAAATCAGACAGCCGAACTGAAACCGGATGCCATCATCCCCTTCAAGCTGGACAAGAAGGCTGCGGTCAGTCAGTTCCGCAAGCACCTTCTGGGCCGGCCTTTACTGCCCAAGGCTTTCCGCGATAAGGACCACATTGAGGAGATCAAGGGGGTTTATGTGCCGTTCTGGCTCTTCAACGGTACAGCCCGGGTCGACAGCAGTTTAAGTGCGGAAAAAGTAAGAAGCTGGAGCGATTACAATTACCATTACACCGAAACCAGTTATTTCGACGTGCAGCGTTCCGCCTCCATCGATTATGAAGATGTGCCGGTAGACGGCAGCCGGAAGCTGGACGACAAGCTGACCCAGTCTTTGGAAGTGTTTGAGTCCATCGATCTGGTCCCTTATAAAAGCGCTTATCTGGCCGGCTATTATGCCGAAAAATACGACATGACGGACGGACAGGTGAAAAACGTCGCTTACGAGCGTATCAAGAAAACCCTGTCGGATGAGATCGAGGCATCGATTATCGGCTATGACAGCGTGCGCACGGTCGCCAGCCATCTGCATGTCACCAATGAAAAGATCATCTACGCGCTTTATCCGATATGGCTTCTTACGACCCGCTACAAAGACAAGGACTATCTGTTTGCGATGAACGGCCAGACAGGCAAATTCGTCGGCGACCTGCCGGTGGACAAAGGCCTGCAGTGGCGCTACGCGATCCTGATATTTCTGGGTGTCTCACTGGCACTTACGCTTCTTGTTTACGCCATGACCGTGGGATTTTAGAAGGAGGGGAAAATGAAGAAGAAAACACTGTTTGTTTTATTTGCTTTCCTGATGGCCTTCTGCCTCATCCGTCCCGCCAAGGCGATGGAGGACGGATACATCAGCGTGCAGGATGAACTTCTGGCCTCGGATTTCCCTCTGAGCCAGTTTGACATAGACACCTATAACGAAAAGGCTCAGGAAGTCAGAGACAAGTTCGATGTGGATGTGTTCTATGTCCGTGACTACAGCATTTCCGATGATTCCATCATTCCCTACACGGAGAATCTGGTAAACAATCTCTACAGCGCCAACACCGTGGTGGCCATGGTCATCAACGAGAACTATTTCTATCTGTATTCCCAGGGGAACTATTCCGAACGCATCGACGGCAAGGGAAGGGAAGTCTGGGATGCGATGAGCAACATGGACGCTCCGGGGGATAAGCTTCTGGCCTATCTGGCCAAGGTGGTCAATCTCTGCGGCTATGATTCCAATTTCATCATCGATGAAAAGTCCCGCATTCCCTCTGTCAGCAATACCGTCAAGGTCGTTGATCTGGACAATCTTCTGACAACGGAAGAGGAGATAGAGCTGACCCAGAAGATCAAGGAAGTCATTGCCAAGCACAACTTCGATATCGTCGTGGTAACCAGTTACAGCCTTAACGGACTGACGCCCATGCAGTTTGCGGACGATTTCTTTGACTACAACCATTACGGCACCCACAACGGCCAGGACGGCATTCTCTTCCTTGTCAGCATGCAGGAAAGAGACTGGTGGATCTCGACCAAGGGGAAAGGGATAGACTACATCACCGATTACAGCATCGACTTCATACGCGACAACTACATCTCCTATCTGAGCGACGCTGAGTACTACACTTTCTTTGACAAGTGCGTTGATTATGTCGATAAATGCCTGACTTCCGTCGAGGAGGGAAAAGGCGTCATCGATGTCGATAACCCCGTCCGCGAATTCACGGCCGGCCATCTGGCAGGGGCGTTAGGCGGAAGTTCTGTCATCACCCTGATCGCTTCTCTGATCCTGAAGGGAAGAATGATCACGGTCAGAGGTGTGGGACACGCACGGGAGTATGTGGACAAGAGCAGTCTGCGCATGACCATGCCCATGGAACGCTTTTTGCGCAGCTATGTCTCCAAGACCAGGATAGAGCATGACTCCGGATCCTCTTCAAGCGGAGGCGGCGGAGGCGGCGGAAGCAGTTCGCATTCCAGCAGCTCGGGCTCAAGCCACGGCGGCGGAGGCGGCAAGTTCTGATTACCGGTCCGAAACGGACTGTAATATAAAAAGCAAGCAAATGTAGTGAGAATAAAGGAGGAAAACTTATGGGTTTAATCAAAGCTGCATTAGGATCCGTGGTAGGCACACTTTCCGAAACCTGGAAAGACTATTTCGTATGTGACTCCATGAATGATGACACCTTGATGGTGAAAGCGACAAAAAGAGGCGGCGGCGGAAGCGGTGAAGTCATCACCAACGGTTCCGGCATCGTAGTGGCCGACGGACAGTGCGCGCTGGTCGTCAGCGACGGTGTCGTGGTCGAAGTGGCCATGGAACCCGGCAACTATACGTTCGATTCCGCGTCATCCCCTTCCATCTTCGACGGAGGCTGGAGCGGCATCAGCAATACTTTCAAGGACATGCTGGGCAGATTCACCTACGGCGGTGATGTCAACAAGAGCCAGAGAGTGTACTATGTCAACACCAAGCACATCGGCAACAACCTCTTCGGCACCCCTACGCCCGTTCCTTTCCGTCTGATCGACAAGAACATCGGACTGGATGTCGATGTTCCGGTAAGATGCAACGGTGAATATGTCTTCCAGATCGTGAACCCGCTTCTGTTCTATAAGAACGTTGCCGGCAATAAGGCCAGCGGCTATTACAAGGAAGATCTGGCCTCCACGATGAGAAGCGACATCCTGCAGGCTCTGCAGCCGGCTCTGGCCAAGATTGCCAGAGAGGGCGTCCGCTATTCCGAAGTACCGGAACACAGCGAAGAGCTCAGAGATGCCCTGAACGAAGTTCTGAATGAGAAGTGGGGCGCTCTGCGCGGCATTTCCATTGTTTCCCTGAACGTCAATTCCGTGACCGCTTCCAAAGAAGACGAGGAGAAGATCCGCAATCTGCAGATGGCGGCCGTCAACAAGAACGAAGACATGGCCAAGGCGACCATGATCAGCGCCAAGGCGGATGCGATCCGCGATGCGGCCAAGAATCCTAACGGTCCTCAGAGCGGCTTTGTAGCCTACAACATGGCGGACAACGCAGTCAATGACAGCGTTCTGTTCACCAGAAGCGGCAATCAGAGCCAGCAGACCGGCGATGTCTGGACCTGCGAATGCGGAAACGTCAACACGACTCCTTTCTGCCCGAAGTGCGGAAGAGAAAGACCGGCTGCGCAGGCTTCGGCGTATTGCCCTCACTGCGGTAAGCCCGTTCCCGCCGGCAGCAACTTCTGCCCTCATTGCGGCAAGCAACTCTAAAAAAACAAAACGCATCTGTAAGGATGCGTTTTTTTGTGAAGAGGCGCTTACGCCTCTTTTTTCATGCCCAGGGATCTTTTTCCGCCGGTGTCTGCACGTCTGCCAGTAAGCCGTCGTAGGAGACGATGAACCACTGATCGGTGGAAGGCTTGTGGCGCAGTCTGACCTTGCGGTCGTTGTCCGCTCCGTAGCACTTCACATACAGTTCCAGATAATTGTCATCGATACGGGAATGGGCGCTGTTGGAAACGGTGATTGTGTAGGGATGATTGGGCTTGTAGTTGTTTTCCGGGCTGGCTCCCTTGAAATAGGAGCGCACTTTGTAGCCGTTATGGTCCATGAAGCGGTCTTCAATGAACAGCTTGTTGCTGTTGGTCAGTTCATCCGGACCGTTGAGATATTCCATCATTTTATGGCATTCCTCCGGCGCGAGCTCATAAGCGTTTAAGGCCATGACGGTCAAAGCCGGAACGGCGTACTCGTTTTTCATGTCGGTGTTGGGAAGGGCCATGAATTCTTCCAGGGTCGTGGGAATGTAGTCAAAACGGAAAGTCTTCTCGGTAGTGGTAAAGGCCTTTTTCAGATTCTTGGCAGCCTTGTCGGTCTCTTCCCTGAGAATGCGCTTGGCTTCGGGGGTGAGGTTGAGACTGTTGACCTGCTGTATGACCTTGTTTTTCAGATCGTCTAAGATACCCATAAAATACCTCCTTGTTCTATTTCATTTAATCACAGATTGCCTGTCTTGGAAAGAAAGCCGGGGTTTTCCAGAACGGCGCGGGCGCACTTGATGCCGTCAATGGCGGCAGTGGTGATCCCTCCGGCATAGCCCGCTCCTTCTCCGCAGGGATAGATGCCTTCTTCGCTGCTTTGGAACAGATCGTTACGCACGATGGTGACAGGAGAACTGGACCTGGTCTCTACCCCGGTCAGGATGGCATTGGGATCGTTGTATCCGTGTATGCGCCTGTCGAAATAGGGGATGGCGTCCCGTATCGTTTTGGAGATAAAGGAAGGCAGGATCGTGTTCAGATCGCCCAGAGTGTAACCGGGTCTGTAGGTGGGCTCTATGGAGCCAATGCGTTCGCTTTTTCTTTCGAGAAGAAAGTCTTCCAGCCTCTGCACGGGCGCGAAGGAATTGTTGCCGCCAAGCGCAAAGGCAAAGTGCTCCAGCTGTCTCTGAAAGCGCATGCCCTCCAGAGGATCGCTTCCTGCGAAATCACCGGGAGCAACATTGACCAGCAAGGCGGCATTGGCATTTTTCCCGGCCCGGGCGAAATTGCTCATGCCGTTTGTGACAATGCTTCCTTCTTCACTGGCGGAGGCAATGACTTCTCCTCCCGGACACATGCAGAAGGAGAAACAGCTTCTGTCTCCGTGATAGGCCAGCTTGTAATCGGCCGGCGGAAGACGCAGCTTTGTGTAGGGGCCGTATTGGGCAAGACTGATCTTTTCCTGCAGATGCTCTATGCGCAGACCCACCGCAAACACCTTTCGCTCCAGCCTGACGTTTTTTTCCTGCAGCATCGCAAAGGTGTCAAAGGCGCTGTGGCCTATCGCCAGTATCAGGGCATCGGTCAGAAATTCCGTCTTGTCGCATATCACCCGTATAAGGCCGTTTTCCTTCTGATAGGAAAGAAAGCGGGTATGGAAATAATACTTCCCGCCTTTTTGCTCAATGGTGCGGCGGATGGTTTGGACGATGCTGACCAGATTATCGGTACCGACATGGGGCTTGGAAAGATAGCTGATCTCCCGGGAAGCGCCGAAGCGCACAAAAGTGTCCAGTACCTTGCGTATGAGCGGGGAGCGTATGTTGGTCGTCAGTTTCCCGTCGCTGAAGGTACCGGCTCCGCCCTCTCCGAACTGAACGTTGCTGAGAGGGTTGAGCAGACCTTTTTCACGGTATAGGGAAACGTCCCGGATTCTCTGATCCGCCGGGGCGCCCTGTTCGACGATGATGGGTGTTATTCCGTTTTCGATCAGTTCCAGCGCGCAGAAAAGGCCGGCCGGCCCGCTTCCTATGATGACGGGCGGATAGCTGCTTTGACGTCTGACGGGAACCTGATCTGCAGGGATTTCCTGTGTCTTCATGGATGAAAAGCGGTTTTCATTCTTCAGAGAGACATCCAGGGCATAGACATAATGGACATCTTTCTTGTCACGGGCGTCTATGCTTTTTTTGATGATGCGGGCGTCTAAAAGCTCGGATGGAGATATGCGGTGCTTTTTCAGCGCCTCACTGATGACTTCTTCTTCGCTGATGTCGCTTCTGATCTTCAGATTGTCTATCCGTATCATGTCTCTATTTTACCATTCTTTTTCCGGCTTTTTGTTTTTGCGAAGTGCGGGAGAATGAGATAAGATAGGAGTGTTGAAAAGAGAAAGCTTATGAAAAAAGTAATTGCGGTTTTTTTACTGGTACTGTTATGTCTGCCCTTAAGCGGCTGCAAGGCGAGAAATCTGCGCTACATCAGCATCGTCACGGGCGGAAAGATCCTGTTTGAAAAGCATAATGACGTAACGTTTCTGGATGCGGATGCCAACATCTCCAGCGGCATACGGCGCTTGCTGACCGTGCATTTTGACGGGGAAGAGTATGTCTCCAATGTCTATGACGTTCTGCAGGACACCAACACCGCCAACATGGCGGAGATCGTTTTTGACAAAGACCCCGTCAACAGCCTCTATCTGGAAAACGATACTTACGATCCTGCCTGGATACGCAGCCTGCCGCATAAGTACTATCTGGATTATCACGCGATGAGCACGATCAAGATCATCTGCGTCTTCCTGTTGGACACCAAGTCAAACGGGCTGACCTATGACACGATAGATGTCACCTACGAGTTTGAAAACCGTTTCCACCAATAAAAACAAAGGCCTGTTACCAGGCCTTTAATTCTGTGATCAGTGCTTCCGAATCCTCTTTCAGGGCGATGCCGACCAGTCCGTAGAAGTCTTCCTTGGGAGCCTTCATCACCTGGATGTCGTTTATGCTGATTTCTTCGTAGAAGTATTTGATCTTGATCTCTTTCCCCATCTCCAGGGGAATTTCTTTTTCCTGAAGAATCTCTTCCTCCTTGTCCCTGCGCAAAAGGACAAGCCGGTCATCCTTAAAGCCCAGAGCGCTGTAGTGGAGATAGCCTTCCATGTTGAAGACGAGATAGAACTCCTTTCCCTTCTCGGGGACAAAGGTCATGCTGACGCCGTGGTAATGGCACTCGGGACTGCCGGTGGAGATCAGAGCATGCTCCTTGCTGATGGCTTTCAGTCCTTCGGGGGTGATGTTCCAGTCACCGGAATGGGCGTTGAAGCCGCGTATGTTATAGAGCAGATCACCCTCATAGCGGGGACCGTAGGCGTCAACCGGATAATTCTTGAAATTCACCTGCAGCATAGGGTAATGCTGGCAGTTGACTTCGCTGACGTAATATACCGGATCTCCGGAAATGTAGCGCAGGCCTATGCGGTTGATCACGAAGTTGAAGTCATAAGGCAGGGCGGTCACCAGACCGAGATCTTCGTTGGCGACCACATGCGATTCGCTGATGTGGGTATGTCCTTCGCAGTCGCTGATCAGAATGGCCAGGGTGGTATTGGAACGGGAGCGCACGACAAACTCGATCTCATCTCCGGGATAGAGTATGGGGGAGAAAGCCGGATCGTAGCGGGCATCGTGCAGGTTTTCGGGCAGGTAATAGGTGTAGCGGTAAAGGTCCTTACTGGACTCCACTTTCAGACATCCGTCTTCCGTGCTCAGTTTTCCTTCCGAAACAAAATAGCCCCGGGTAGCGTAGGGAAGCGCGAAAGGTTTCTGTTTCGGCATGCCGATGTTTTTCAGACGCAGGGCGATCTTGGTGAACATCACCGCGGTTTCGGAAACGGTATTGATGTTGAGCGCTCCTATGCAGCTGGAAGCGTTGACGATGTCGTTGATCGGCAGGATCCAGGAGGGATCGATGTTGTCGATGCCGCAGAGGGCGCCCAGTATGGAGCCGACATTGCCGCAGTTGCAGTCGGTGTCCCAGCCGCAGCGGTTCAG
>JAEEGL012649464.1_pt1 | contig 16266 bp, 15 predicted proteins | sample 9134231 | NCBI WGS metagenome assembly JAEEGL01 (sample SAMN16246548, study PRJNA631951) | gut metagenome | biome: gut microbiome; feature: rumen; material: fiber-attached | host: Bos | place: Iran: Karaj | collected 2018-10
AAATCTACGAGATGCTTGGATATAAGAAGATGCCCTTCTGGAGAAAAGTAAAAGTTTGTAGTACCCAATGAGGGAAACAGCTCAGCCGAAGCGACGGTGAAAGCAAGAAGAACTGAGAGGTAGGGGCAAAGTTGGGTTAATTCGTATAATTCGTTGTTTTATAAAATAATTGTGTTCATCTACTGAACTATAAAAAGTTAGCTACCGCGTCCTCCCATCATCGGAAAAGGGAACGCGGTAGCCAACTATTCACTATTCACTATAAACTATTCACTACCCACTGGGAACGCGGTAGCCAACTATTCACTATTCACTATAAACTATTCACTAATCACTGTGAACGCGGTAGCCAACTATTCACTATTCACTATAAACTATAATCTATTTTCGTGCGGGAACACCACGCAGGGCTTGAACGAGCGAGCCTCCTCGAAATCCATCAGTGCGTACGAAATGATGATAACCGTGTCGCCAACCTGCACCTTGCGTGCTGCGGCACCGTTCAAGCAGATGCACCCGCTGCCACGCTCGCCCTTGATGACATAGGTCTCAAGACGCTCGCCGTTGTTGTTGTCCACCACCTGAACCTTCTCGCCGGCAATAAGATTCGCTGCATCCATAAGGTCCTCGTCGATGGTGATGCTGCCCATATAGTTCAGGTTGGCCTCGGTCACCTGGACGCAGTGCAGCTTCGACTTCATTACTTCAATCAACATTCCTTTATTTGACTATTTACTATTTGACAATTTGTCGAGATAACGATATAACGAAATAACGTTATGACGAGATAACGATATGACGAGATAATGCCTATTTATACCTGATGTGGTCGATGAGACGGATGGGCGTACGGCCACAATAGACGGTGATGCAACCAACGATGTGCTGCGCATCGTCCCACGAGGGAACATCCTGAAGCGTGTCGCCATCGACGATGGCAAAATACTCCACACGGAGACCCTCCGTGGCATTGATTGTATCGACCACATAGTCGTGGGTCTCAGTCAGGGTGTGGCTCTTGGCATAGTCGATGCTGGCGCTGAGCACCTCGTAGATGCGAGGAGCAATGGCACGCTCGTCGGGTGCCAACAGGGTGTTACGACTGCTAAGGGCGAGGCCATCGGCATCGCGGACGATGGGGCACTCCACAATCTGCACACCGAGCTGCAGATGGCGCACCATGGCCTTCACCACGGCTATCTGCTGCCAGTCCTTCTCGCCAAAGTAGGCACGGTCGGGGCGCACGATGTAGAACAGACGACTGACCACCTGACAGACACCATTGAAATGTCCGGGACGATGAGCACCCTCCATCACGGTGCTGACGGGAGGATACTCGAACTGGCGATTGTCGGGCGTGGGATACATCTCTTCAACCGAAGGAGCCAGCACGTAGTCGGCACCACACGACTCGAGCAACTGACTGTCGGCTTCAAGCGTGCGCGGATAGTTCTTCAGGTCGTTCTTGTCGTTGAACTGTGTCGGGTTGACAAACACCGACACCACCGTCACATCGTTGTCATGGACACTACGGCGCACCAACGAGGCATGACCCTCGTGAAGGGCACCCATCGTGGGCACTAGGCCCACACTCTTTCCTGCCTTGCGCTCGTCGAAAAGCACATTCTGCAGGTCTACGATTTTCTGAAATATTTTCATCCTTTCTTAATTGCCAGCACATACACACTGCGCTAACGGGCTGCAAAATAACTACTTTTTTACCAAATAAGAAAAAAAAACAGCAAAAATAAACTTTATAAATGTCACTTTTTCATAAAATCGAGACATTTCTGCGGTTTTATGCCACTTTTTTCGTACCTTTGCAAAGCATAAAAAGCATTTTTCACAGATGGCAAAGAAGAAAATACTGTTCATCAACCAGGAGATTGCTCCTTACGTTCCTGACAGCAACTTGGCAATCATGGGCAGGGAACTGCCACGCGCCATGCAAGAGCGAAACCACGAAATTCGCACGTTCATGCCCAAATGGGGTAACATCAACGAGCGAAGGGGGCAACTGCATGAGGTCATACGCCTGTCGGGCATGAACCTCATCATCAATGAGACCGATCACCCGCTCATCATCAAAGTGGCCAGCATACAGTCGACACGTGTGCAGGTCTACTTTATAGATAATGACGACTACTTTAGCAAGCGACAGATGACTACCGACGAGATGGGCATTGACTATCCCGACAATGGTGAGCGTGCCATCTTCTTTGCAAGGGGCGTACTGGAAACGGTGAAGAAGCTGCGGTGGGTGCCTGACATCATCCACTGCCAGGGCTGGATGAGCGCCGTGGTGCCCCTCTATATCAAGACGGCCTATCAGGACGAGCCCTCGTTCAGCAATACGAAAGTCGTCACCTCGCTCTTCACAAGAAGCCTTCAGATGGACCTCGGCAACAACTTCAAGAAGTGCGTAGCCTTCCGCGATGCCACACCAGAGCTGCTGACCAACTATGCCGACAACTTCGACTTCGAAGAGCTTGGCAAAATGGCCATCGACTATAGCGATGCCATCATCCTGGCCGACAGTGAGGTGAACGAGACGCTGCTGAAGCATGCCATTGATCGTAACATCCCGATGCTGGAGTACCACAAGTCGTTCGCACAGCCCTACGAGGACTTCTACGACCAGATATGTCCTGACGAGGAGGCAGAAGGGTAAACAAAAACACCACAACCGAACACTGTAACAATGAAGAAACGTTCAATATTGGCTTTTGTCACTGTCGTGGCAATGGCCTTCTCGGCTTGCGATGACGACACGCTGACCATCGGAAGCTCGCTTACCAGCGAGAACGATAAGCTCGACATCACAGCCACCACCTTCAAAGCACACACACAGACCATCATTGCCGACTCGGTGCTATCGCTGTCGAACAACTGCTACTTCGGACGTGTACGTGATCCGGAGACGGGCTCTGACGTCACCAGTGAGTTCACCACGCAGTTCCATCTGCTTGAGAACACCTTCATCTCGCCCGAAAACGACATCATCGGACGCTACGACGGGCATGCTGCCGCCGACTCGTGCGACCTGGTGCTCTACCTGTCGTCACCCTTCAGGAACGACAGCCTGACGGCCATGAAGATGAGCGTATGGGAGCTTGCCTCACCCATGCAGGAGGGACAGCGCTACTACTCGAACTACAACCTCTTCAGCCACGGCATGGTGCGCACCGATGGTCTGCACAAGACGAAGATGTTCAGCTATAAGGACATGACCGTCAACAGTACCGTGCGCAATACTTCTACGTATCAGGAGAACATTCGCATCACTCTGAACCAGCCCTACACGGCTCCCGATGGCAAGGTGTACAACAACTACGGCACGTACATCATGCAGCAGTACTACAACCACCGCGAGTACTTCAACAACTCGTACACCTTTGCCCACAACGTCTGCCCCGGTTTCTTCTTCCAAGTGACCGATGGCCTGGGATTCCACGCCATGGTGTCGAACATCGGACTGCGCACCTACTACCGCGTACAGGGTGACACCGCCGTACAAAAGGCCCAGCTGACACTGGCCGGAACGCGCGAAGTGGTGCAGACAACCCACGTCACGAACAACATGGACGCCATACGCCAGCTGGCAGCACAGGACGACTGTACATACCTGAAGAGCCCTGCAGGACTGTTCACTGAGGTGACGCTGCCCATCGACGACATGAAGATGAACCACCAGAACGACACGCTCATTGGCACGAAGATCGTCTTCCAACGCCTGAACTACGAGTCGAATGACAACCGCATGTTCAGCACGCCAGCGACCATTCTCATGATTCCAAGAGACAGTCTCTACAGCTATTTCGAGAACAGTAACGTGCCAGACAGCAAGACCAGCTACATCGCTGCCTACTCATCAACGAACAACACCTACACGTTCTCGAACATCTCGAACCTCGTCACCGAGCTGTACATGATGAAAGAGCGTGCCATGGCCACTGACCCGTCATGGACGGCAAAGCATCCTAACTGGAACCGCGTAGTACTGGTGCCCATCACCTACTCAACGTCAAGCACCAGCTCGGCACCCACCAGCGTAGAGCACAACATGGGACTCACCAGCACACGGCTCATCGGTGGCAAGAATACGCCCATCGACATCTACGTCACGTATGCAAAGTTCAAGTAAGGGGATTTGACGATTTGACTATTTCACTATTTGACGATTTCACGATTTGACGATTTGACAAATGGCCGACGGATTTCTGGAACAGCATCAACTTGATTATGAGGCACGCAAAGAGGCCTGGCTGCGCAAGAAGCGCCACCTACCAAAGATAAAACCACAATTACAGCGCCCCGATGACGAGGCGCTGTAATTGTGGTCGTTAGAAATTGCACGTCAGGAGGTTGGAGGTTTACACCATCCCGTAGAGCGTTTTCGATACCAATGCGCAGACGCGCTCCAGGCCCACTCGGTCGGTGTCGTCAAAGGTTGCAAGGGCGGTACTGTCGATATCAAGCACGCCCACTGGCTCCCCTACCCCATTCATGACAGGCACAACGATCTCGGAGCGTGAGAGGCTTGAGCAGGCAATATGCCCAGGGAACAGCTCCACATCGGGCACCACAATGGTCGCACGCCGCTCGAAGGCAGCGCCACAAACACCCCGCCCATGAGCGATGTGCATGCAAGCCACTGGTCCTTGAAACGGTCCTAAGCGCAGTTCACCCTCACGCTCGAGGTAGAACCCCACCCAGAACCAGCCAAACCGTTCCTTCAACACTGCGCAGACATTGGCCAGCACGCTCATCTCCTCCTTCTCACCCTCAATAAGCGCCTGCAACTGTGGCAGCAGCTCATCGTACTGCCGCTGCTTGGCTTGTTGGTCGTTGATTGTTTCCATTTTTCTTTCGTTATTAAATGATTCGTGATAATTTTGCACAAAGGTACGAAAAAAAACTGGAAATCGTTCACTTTTCGCACACTTTTTCGTACCTTTGCACAGAAATTAAACTTTTGGACCCAAACAATGCTAAAGACACTCTACAGGCAAATCGGACAATACAAGGGTGCAGCACTGGCCACTCCCCTGCTGACAGCACTTGAGGTGGTGATGGACGTGCTGATACCCTACGTCACTGCCAGCCTCATCGACCTTGGGCTCAACGCAGGTAACATGCAAGCCGTCTACAAGTACGGAGGACTGATGATCGTAATGGCGTGCCTCTCGCTGCTGTTCGGCATTCTGGCTGGCCGTGTGTCGGCCTACGCTTCCACAGGCTTTGCCTCTAACCTGCGCCGTGCCATGTACCGCAACATTCAGACATTCGCCTTCCAGGACATCGACAAGTATTCAACCTCGGGCCTGGTGACACGCATGACCACTGATGTCAACTCGCTACAGAACGCGTTTCAGCAGATACTGAGGGTGACAGTGCGTGCCCCGTTCCGCCTGGTGCTGAGTGTGGCGATGTGCCTGGTCATCGACCCACGCCTGAGTTTTATCTTCATCGTGGCAATGGTGGTGCTGGGCGTAAGCCTATACCTTATTATATCGCGCGTAAGCAAACTGTTCCAACAGGTGTTCGTGAAGTACGATGAGCTGAACCAGAGTGTGCAGGAGAACGTACAGGCCATCCGCGTAGTGAAAGCCTTCGTCCGCGAAGACCATGAGAACCAGAAGTTCGGACGTGCCGCTGACGGTTTGTACAAGCTCTACACACACGCCGAAAGCCTCATGGCCCTGAACCATCCCGTGATGAACATGGTGGTCTATGGCTGCATCATCGCCCTCTCGTGGTGGGGTGCGCATTTCATTGTTGAGGGTACGCTGACCACAGGTGAGCTGACCTCGCTGTTCACTTACGTAATGTCGATCCTGCAGGCACTGATGATGCTGTCGATGATCTTCGTCATGCTGACTCAGAGTGCCGCCTCTGCCAAGCGCGTCAGCGAGGTGATCGAGCAGAAAGCCAGCATTACCAACCCCGCAGAGCCCATCACCACCGTCACCGACGGCAGTATTGAGTTCAGAGGGGTGCGGTTTGATTATGAGGCCGGTGGAACCGGAGAGACCGGAAAGACCGGATTATCCGGAAAATCCGGACAATCCGGACAACCCGGGCAACCCGGAAAACCCGGACAATCCGGCCATCGCCGCTCTGCCCTTTACAACGTGTCGTTCAGCATCCGCTCGGGCGAGACCGTTGGCGTCATTGGTGGCACTGGTTCCGGAAAGTCAACACTGGTGAACCTCATCAGCCGACTCTACGACACCTGCCAGGGCGAAGTACTCGTAGGTGGAAGAAATGTAAAAGACTACGACCTCACGGCACTGCGCAACGCCGTGAGCGTGGTGCTGCAACAGAACACGCTGTTCAGTGGCACAGTGCTCGAAAACCTACGCTGGGGAAAGCAAGACGCCACACTCGAAGAGTGCCAGCGTGCTTGCCGACAGGCCCAGGCCGAAGAGTTTATCAGTGAGATGCCCGACGGCTACAACACCCACATCGAACAGGGAGGCACCAATGTCAGTGGTGGACAAAAGCAACGCCTCTGCATCGCCCGTGCACTGCTGAAGGCGCCTCGCATCTTGGTGCTCGATGACTCTACGTCGGCCTGTGACACGCAGACCGACGCCCGCATCCAGCGTGCTTTCCGCGAAGAACTGCCACAGATGACAAAGCTCATCATTGCCCAGCGCATCAGCAGCGTACAGGCTTGTGACCGCATCCTGGTGATGGACAATGGCGTGGTGAGTGGTTTCGGCACGCACGATGAGCTGCTCGCCTCGAACGTGCTCTACAAAGAGATTTACGACATTCAGACCAAAGATGTTGGCGACTTCGACGCCAAGAAAGGAGGTGTGGCATGAGACAGCCATCATTCGGAGGGCCGCGTGGCCCGCAGGGACACAACGCCGGCTTCCAGAAAGCCACCAAGGAGCAACGCAACGTGCTGCTACGCATGATGCGCTTTGTCTTCGCACACTATAAACTGAGCATCGTCACCGTCCTGGCGTGCATCGTCGTCAGCAGTATCACGTCGCTGGCCTCTACGCTGTTCACCCGTACGCTCATCGATGACTACATCGTACCACTGACTCAGGTGGACAATCCCGAGTACGCCTCGCTGCTACAGACGCTGTTCAAGCTGGGCCTCATCCTGCTGTTGGGCGTCATTGCCTCGTACACCTACAACCGTCTGATGATCAACGTGTCGCAAGGCACAATGCTGCGCCTGCGCAAGCAGATCTTTGAGCGCATGGAGCGCCTTCCGCTGAGCTACTTCGACCAGCACTCGCATGGCGAACTGATGTCGGTCTATACAAACGACGTTGACTCTCTGCGCCAGATGATCTCAACGGCCATGGCCCAGGTGTTCTCGAGCATCATCACCATCGTGGCAACGTTCACTTCGATGATTGTCCTCTCAGTGCCCCTGACGCTCGTGAGCATCTGCATTGCTGCCCTGATGATGGTTGTCACGACAAAGATGGGCAAGTGGTCGCGTGGCTATTTCCGCATCCAGCAAGCATCGTTGGCCGGTGTCAACGGCTTCATTGAGGAGATGATGACGGGACAGAAAGTCGTGAAAGTGTTCTGCCACGAACAACAAGCCATCAAACAGTTTGAGGACATCAACGAGCAGCTACGCTCGTCGGCCTACAATGCCAACAAGATTGCCAACATCGTGATGCCTGTCAATGGTAATCTGGGCAACCTCGGCTATGTGCTCATCGCTGTCGTTGGTGCCGCTATTGCCCTGGGTAACCTTTCACTTTTCGGTTATCACTTTGCACTCTCTCTTGGTACCATCGTCGCTTTCCTGCAGCTGAACAAGAGCTTCACACAGCCCATCAGCCATGTCAGCCAGCAGATCAACTCCGTGCTGAATGCCAGCGTTGGTGCTGAGCGCGTCTTCGCTCTTGGCGATGCTGAGCCCGAAGTGGACAACGGCACATGGACTGCCATTGACGGACAATGGACCGACACACAAGACGTCAATGCCAAACGCCACTCACCCATCAAGGGCGATGTAGACTTCAGTAACGTAGACTTCGGCTACACACCCGCCAAGCAAGTGCTCTACGACATCAACATCAACACTAACCCTGGTCAGAAAATCGCTTTCGTAGGAGGAACAGGTGCTGGCAAGACCACCATCATCAACCTGATCAACCGCTTCTACGACATTCAAAAAGGTGAGATACGCTACGATGGCATCCCCATCACCCACATCCAGAAAGCTGCCCTGCGACGCTCGATGACCATTGTGCTGCAAGAGACCCATCTCTTCACGGGTACAGTGCTCGACAACATCCGCTACGGACGCCTCGACGCCTCTGACGAAGACTGCATAAAAGCAGCCCAACTGGCTGGTGCACACGATTTTATCCGGCGCTTAGCGAATGGTTACCAAACACAGTTGCAAGGCGATGGAGGCAACCTGAGCCAAGGTGAGCGCCAGCTACTGGCCATTGCCCGTGCCGCCGTGGCCAATCCTCCAGTACTGATCCTCGACGAGGCCACCAGCAGCATCGATACCCATACAGAGCAACTGGTACAGCGTGGCATGGACTCGCTGATGCAGGGACGCACCACCTTCGTTATTGCCCACCGCCTCTCAACAGTTCGCAATGCCGACCAGATCATCGTTCTCGACCATGGACGCATTGCCGAGCACGGCACTCACGAAGAGCTGCTCGCCCTGCGTGGACAGTACTACGCGCTCTACACGGGCGTTCCAACGGACAATACTAAAAGCAAGGAGGAGGAAAAATGATAAAAGCAACGCATTTCTCCGAGTTAGAGAACGTCATGGAGTACCTCAAACAGGTGCCCTACGACGTGACACAGGACAAGCTGTACACAGCTTCAACCCTCTATGAAGGCTACAACACCGCTGACAATGCAACGTTCGACACGTGTTACGATAGCTGTGTCTACCACCACTACAAGGCAACGGGCTGTCAAGCCGACAACATGCAAGAGTCGCTGGCACGAACACTCCACGACCATGGCATGCAAAACGCCCTCAAACACTTCTTCGACACGCACGACAAGCTGCGCTGCGTAGGCATCATGGGTGGCCACGCAATGCTGCGCACTGATGACACCTACCGCCAGATAACGCTGCTCAGCAAGCGCCTCACCGAACAAGGATTCTGTATGCTCAGTGGCGGAGGGCCTGGCGCCATGGAGGCCACCCACCTGGGGGCATGGATGGCTGGCAGGACGACTGACGACGTAGACGATGCACTGGGCATGCTACGTCCGTCACCATCGTTCAAAGACAAGGGTTGGCTGGCATCGGCTTTCAGTGTCATGATGAAATATCCGCAGCACGCCTATGACAGCCTTGGCATTCCTACATGGCTCTACGGCCACGAGCCATCAACGCCCTTTGCCACCCACATCGCCAAGTTCTTCGAAAACAGCATTCGTGAGGACAGTATCCTCACGCTGGCTTACGGTGGCATCGTCTACACACCAGGCAGTGCAGGCACCATGCAGGAAGTGTTCCAGGATGCCGTACAGAACCACTACGTCTCGCTGGGGCTTTCAAGTCCGATGATCTTCATGGGAACCAAATATTGGACCGAAGAAATGCCAGTCTACCCGCTGTTGCAGGACATGATGCACACAGGACGCTACAAGAACCTGCTGCTGACGCTCACCGATGACATGGACACCATCGTCGACGAGCTGACGAAGTTCGCCGCTACACCAGGTCGAACACGCCTGTAGGCAACGTGCGCTTCAGCACGTCAAGCTGGAGATCCTTGCCAACAATGATGCCATAGTTGCGTAGCACACCCTCCACGCTCTTGCGTGCCAACTCAGGGTGATTGTTCTCTTCGGAAAGATGACAGAGGAAGACGTGGCGAAGACCCTCACTCATGTTCTGGGCAATGGCCTCACCAGTGGCATAGTTGTTCAGATGTCCCGTCTCACTGGCAATGCGCACCTTGAGATGCTGCGGGTAAGGCCCCTGCTGTAGCATCTCGTTGTCGTGGTTAGCTTCAAGCACAAGGTAGTTGGCACGGGTGATAAACGGGGCCATCTCAGGCGTGATACAACCGGCATCGGTGATGATGCAGAAGGTGACGCCCCCTGCCTGCACCTCGTAGCCAACGTTGTCGCTGCTGTCGTGGGGCACGCTGAAAGGCGTAACGCTGAATTCACCCAGCTGGATGGTCTTCCCAGGAGTGATATAGTGACGCATGTCGGCAGTGATCTTGCGCGCCACGCTATAGTTACGGTCGATGCCATCGTGAACAATTTTAGTGGCATAGACCGGCAGGTGAAACTCATTACTAAGGCTGCCGACACACTTGATGTGATCGGCATGGTCGTGGGTGATGAGCAGATGGCGAACCCTTGAAAGGCTCAGGCCAAAGTCACGGCAGTGTTTCTTCAGCGCACGCACACCAACCCCTGCATCAATCATCAGGCCGTCGGTCTCAGTGTACAAGAAGTAGCAGTTTCCGCTGCTTCCACTGCCGAAAGAGATGAATCGCAACATGTATTCAGTGATCTAAATAGTTAGGTTAACAGTTAGACGATGTGCCATTGGGACTTGCTTTCTGGAATTATGGAACCCACGTAGCCCCCTGCCGCAGCACGAAGCGCACCTTCGACTTCTTGGGCAACTGAGGCTGCTGCCACTCCCCGCCAAGCAATTGGATGGTACAGGGCTTCAGTGGGTCGATGGCCGCCATGGCGTCGGTCAGCGACAAGTAGTCGCCACGCCCCTTGCTATCGACAGTGACATCAGCATCGCAGCGATAAGCCTTGAGCAGAGGCACCTCTTCGCAGAGCGCATCGGCCAAGAGACGTGCCACGATGTGTGCACCGTAGACATTGTAGTGTGTGTTGTCCTGACGGCCTTGTGGCACTGAGGGTTCCTCACCAGGCAAGAACCACATGTGGAGCCGCTTCGAGGCTTCGCGCCCCAGTCCCTGCTCCAGGTCATGGGTGATGCGATTGGCATCGACGAAGTGGACGTTCATGCGCTGTGCCACGTCGCGTGGTGACTGCGTGTAAAGGCCATGTGTGTCGATGAGTGAGTCGCCTTCAACCATCTTCACACCATCCTTGAAGGTAGTGGTGCGCAGCTTCTCGTCATCGTCGTTCTCGGGTGCTTGCACAAAGAAGTTACGACGCACCACAGCATTCATCAGCACAGGGATGCCGCCATGCTCGCGTGTCTCACGCACAAAGCGTGCCAGATTGTAGTCGAACGTTGAACCAGGGTCAGTATGACGGTCGGCTTTGGGCTTCTCATCGTTATGGCCAAACTGGATGATGACATAGTCGCCAGGCTGCAAGCGCTCGAGCACCTTGTCCCAGCGCCCCTCATTGATGAACGACAGTGACGAACGGCCATTGACGGCATGGTTGTCGACGATGATATTGTCATCGAAATAGCACTGCAAGGCCATGCCCCACCCGCGCTCCTGCTTGCCGCCACTAATGTCCTTGTTAGCAGCTGTAGAGTCGCCAATGATGAAGATGGTGGTGGCACGACGATTGCCAGCTGCCATGAGCGTCAGGCACAACAGTGCCGTGAGCGAAAGTCGTAGGACGTGTTTCATGCGTTACTAAGATTGCTGATCAGTTCGTCAGGCGTCAGCAGCGACTGCTCGCCTGTGCCCATGTTCTTAAGCGTCACCTTGCCCTCAGCCATCTCGCTCTCACCAGCAAGCACCACGAATGGGATGTGCTTGGCGTTGGCATACGACATCTGCTTCTTCATCTTCGCTGCATCAGGGAACAATTCGGCACGAATGCCAGCCTGCCTGACACGGGCGATGACAGGCAGCTGATAGGCCGTCTCGCGCTCGCCGAAGTTAATAAAGAGTACACGCGACGTCTGCAGCGAGTCTTGCGGATAGAGGTTCAGGGCATCGAGAACGTCGTAGATGCGATCGACGCCAAACGAGATACCCACGCCCGACAGCCCTGGCATACCAAAGATGCCCGTCAGATTGTCGTAGCGCCCACCGCCTGAGATGCTGCCCATCGGTGTATCGAGGGCTTTCACCTCGAAGATGGCACCCGTGTAGTAGCTCAGTCCACGAGCCAGCGTGAGGTCAAGCTGAATGTCATTGTGCAGCGTATTCAGTGTACTCAGCGTACTCAGGATAAAGCGTGTCTCCTCGACGCCCTTTTGGCCAGTCTCGCTGCCGCTGAGCACCTCAGCAATGGTGTTGAGCTTCTGCTCGTTAGTGCCCTCGAGGGCGATGATAGGCTGCAGTTTCTCAATCTGCTCGTCGCTAAGCCCGTCATTACGCAACTCAGCATTGACACCGTCGATGCCAATCTTGTCGAGCTTGTCGATGGCCACAGTGATGTCGACAATCTTGTCGGCAGCACCGATATACTCAGCAATACCGGTGAGAATCTTACGGTTGTTAATCTTAATCTGTACACGAATGCCAAGGCGTGTGAACACGGTGTCCTCAATCTGCATCAGCTCCACCTCGTTGAGCAGGGAGTCACTGCCAACGATGTCGCCATCGAACTGATAGAACTCACGATAGCGACCCTTCTGAGGACGGTCAGCACGCCAGACAGGCTGCACCTGGTAACGACGGAAAGGCAGTTGCAGCTCCTCACGGTGCATCACCACGTAACGGGCGAAAGGCACGGTGAGGTCGTAGCGCAGGCCTTTCTCGCAGAGCTTCGCTGCCAGTCGCAGTGTGTTGCGCTCAGTTAGTTCCTCGTCGCTGACCTTCTGCAAGTAGTCACCACTGTTGAGCACCTTGAAGAGCAGTTTGTCGCCCTCTTCGCCATACTTGCCCATCAGTGTCTGCAACGTCTCCATTGCCGGCGTCTCTATCTGTTGAAAGCCGTAAAGTTCGTAGACTTCCTTAATCGTGTTAAGAATATAGTTGCGCTTGGCCATCTCAACGGGGCCGAAGTCGCGCGTTCCTTTTAATATTGATGGTTTCATCTCCAACCTTTTTTTAACGAATAGTTCTTATCAGTGTTTCAGGATTCATTCGCATATCCCAAATAGTTCGAATTTTAACGATATGCCGTTTTTCATCACAAGAATAGACCAGCTTAAAATTCCGCATGATGATGCGTCCCCGATATTCATGGATGCGATGGCGCAATTGATGCACAAGAGGAAATCTCCGAGGGTTCTCCCGGATCATACTCTCTGTTTCACGCACCTGCTCAACCCAGTGTTGGAATGCTTTTGAGCCAAATTCCATTTGTGCATAAATAAGATGACGTAAGAAGTCCTGTCTGGCCCTTTTTAACCAAATCACCTTATATTCACCCATGGGAACAATGCTCTTACGTCGTCCCACAATTGCTCGGAGGAAACCCATTCGTTGGGGTTATCTTCCACTGACTCTGAATAGTCAATGCGTGCAATCAGCTCATCTACGGTGTGTGGACTACGACAATCCGAACTCATAATTTCCTTGTAAACAGGGGAGTCGGTGTTTAACGATGCTGTCTTTTCTGCTACGGCAACAGCTGGTTCACCAGCCATCATGCCGCTGCCATCCTCTTCTTCCAATTTAGGATACGGTTTCCCTTTACTCATGATTTTATCTACTGATGCAGTTTTCGGTGGGCCTTGAGACCTTTACCTCACAATGGTCTGTTCGCGGTCAGGCCCGATGCTGATGATGGTGATGGGTGTTTCGAGCTGAGCCTCCAGGAAGCTGATGTAGTCCTTGAAAGCCTGTGGGAACTGGGCCTCAGAGGTGAAGCGTGTCATGTCAGTGCGCCAGCCGGGCAGCTCTTCGTAGACAGGCTCAATGTCGTCTTCAATGTTGTACGGGAAGTCCTTGATGACCTGACCGTTATGGCGGTAAGCCACGCAGGCCTTAATCGTATCGAACTGGTCGAGCACGTCGCTCTTCATCATGATGAGTTGCGTGACGCCGTTGACCATGATGCTGTAGCGCAAAGCCACCAGGTCAATCCAGCCACAACGACGCTCACGACCCGTAACGGCTCCATACTCATGGCCCAGGTCGCGGATGCGACGGCCCGTGTCGTCGAACAGCTCCGTGGGGAAGGGGCCTGCACCGACGCGTGTGCAGTAGGCTTTCATGATGCCATAGACCTCGCCAATCCTGTTCGGACCGATGCCTAAGCCTGAGCAGGCACCAGCACAGATGGTGTTCGACGACGTGACGAAGGGGTAGCTTCCGAAGTCGACGTCGAGCATCGTTCCCTGCGCGCCCTCGCAGAGCACGTTCTTGCCCTCACGGAGCAAGCCATTGATGACGTGCTCAGAGTCGACGATGGTGAACTGCCGCAAATAGTCGATGCCCTCCATCCAGCGACGCTCCACATCAGCAATGTCGTAGTCGAAGTCCAGCGAGCGCAGAATAGCCTCATGACGGGCTTTGGCTGCAGCATACTTTGCCTCGAAGTTCTCGAGGATATCGCCCACACGCAGGCCAGTACGCGACACCTTGTCGGTGTAGGTCGGGCCAATGCCCTTGCCAGTGGTGCCCACGCGGTTCTTGCCTTTCTGTGCCTCGTAGGCTGCATCGAGCACGCGATGGGTGGGCATGATGAGGTGCGCCTTCTTCGAGATGTACAGCCGACCCTTCAGGTCGTGACCGCTGGCCTCCAGTGCGCGTGCCTCGTCCATGAACAGGTCGGGGGCAAGCACCACTCCGTTGCCGATGATATTGATTTTGTCACCCTGGAAAATACCAGATGGAATGCTGCGGAGCACGTATTTCTGTCCCTCGAATTCAAGGGTATGACCCGCATTGGGGCCACCCTGGAAACGAGCCACGACATCGTAGTGCGGCGTCAGCACGTCGACCACCTTTCCTTTCCCTTCGTCGCCCCACTGCAATCCCAGTAGGACGTCAACCTTTCCTTTCTTCATATCTTTTTAGTTTTGTACTTTCTACTCTTTCGTGTGATGGCGGCCTGGCATGTCGAGCATATACCATAGATATAGAGCGTGTAGCCATCCTTGCGGAAACGCTTCAGGTGCATCTGCTCAATAGCCGCAGTAATCTCAGGCGAGTTCACCTCAGTCACCTTGCCGCAGACGGTACAGATCTGGTGACAGTGGTTGCATGCAGCATAGCATGCCTCGTACTTCGTGACGCCCTGGAAGCGGTGCCTGACCACCAGGCGCAGTTCCAGGAACAAGTTCAGCGTATTGTAGAGGGTGGCACGCGACACGGGAAACCGATAGTCGTCGACCAACCTACTGCCCAGCTCGTCGAGTGTGAAATGCCCCTCAAAGCTGTAAACAGCACGCAATACCGCGTAACGCTCAGGCGTCTTGCGGTGGTTGCTCATTTCCAAATAGCTGTCCAGTATGTGTTCCACTTTGGGCCACAAACCGTCCTTTTTCTCATTAGTCTTCATAAACCTGTGCAAAGGTACGACATTTTTCGCACATTTGCCCCATCATTATCTATAAAAAGTCTAAAAAGACGCGAAAAGCATCTCCATGCGCTGCATTTCTCCAAGCGTGCGCAAGTTTGACCGTCGTGAGGATTCTTACGACATGGCGATGCTGTTTCTACTTCCCAAATGCCATACTTACGGGGGCTAAATGCCATACTTACGGAGGCTAAATGCCATACTTACGAGTGCTAAATGCCATACTTACGCCACCCTCCTTGCGCCCTTTTTACCGCGAAAGCCTATTAAAAATCGCGGGCATGCGTACCTATTTTTGTTACATCTTACGTAAACTGCAATGTCGCCCTAAAAAAAATGGGAAACATTGCACGTTATTTCGGAAAAAATGCGTAACTTTGCGCCTTGAAATCAAAAGAAGCAACAATAGATCAAAAAACTATGGCAACAACACCCGCATTCAAGTACGCCCCGATGTTCCAGATGGGCGAGGACAAGACCGAGTATCGACTTTTGAGCAAGGACGGCGTGAGCACCGCCGAGTTCGAAGGCAAGCAAATCGTAAAAGTATCGAAGGAGGCGCTGACGCTGCTGGCCCAGCAGGCTTTCCACGACGTGGAGTTCATGCTGCGCCGTGAGCACAACCTGCAGGTGGCTCAGATACTGAGCGACCCCGAGGCTTCCGAGAACGACAAGTACGTAGCCCTGCAGTTCCTTCGCAACGCCGAGGTGGCCGCCCGTGGCATCCTGCCCTTCTGCCAGGACACTGGCACCGCCATCATCCACGGTGAGAAAGGTCAGCGCGTATGGACCGACTTCGAGGACGAAGAAGCCCTGTCGCTCGGCGTCTACAATACGTTCACGCAGGACAACCTGCGCTATTCGCAGAACGCCCCGCTGACGATGTACGACGAGGTGAACACGCGCTGCAACCTG
>JAEEGL012949114.1_pt1 | contig 16266 bp, 11 predicted proteins | sample 9134231 | NCBI WGS metagenome assembly JAEEGL01 (sample SAMN16246548, study PRJNA631951) | gut metagenome | biome: gut microbiome; feature: rumen; material: fiber-attached | host: Bos | place: Iran: Karaj | collected 2018-10
AATGTCCAGAAGACCGGCCGCATGAAGATTCCTTTCGGCATCGCCCAGATCGGGAAAGCCTTCCGCAACGAAATTGTCGCCCGTCAGTTCATCTTCCGCATGCGGGAGTTCGAACAGATGGAAATGCAGTTCTTCATCAAGCCCGGAACGGAACTCGAATGGTTCGCCAAATGGAAGGAAAACCGCATGAAATGGCATGTCAACCTGGGTATGGGCGCGGAAAATTACCGTTTCCACGACCACGAGAAACTGGCCCATTATGCCAATGCGGCGACCGACATCGAGTTCAACTTCCCCTTCGGCTTCAAGGAGTTGGAAGGCATCCACAGCCGCACGAACTTCGATCTGGGGAACCACCAGAAGTTCTCCGGCAAAAAGATTGAATACTATGATCCCGAGGAGGGAGCGTCCTACACGCCCTATGTCGTGGAAACGTCCATCGGTGTCGACCGGATGTGCCTGGCTGTGCTGAGTCATGCCTATACGGTCGAGAAACTCGAAGGCGGCGACGAGCGCGTGGTGATGAAAATCCCCGCTCCGCTCGCTCCGATCAAGGTGGCCGTCCTGCCGCTTGTCAAGAAAGACGGCCTGCCGGAACTGGCCCAGAAAGTCGTCGATGAACTCAAGTACGATTTCTCCTACCAGTACGACGAGAAGGATTCCATCGGCAAGCGCTATCGCCGCCAGGATGCCATCGGAACGCCTTTCTGCGTGACCGTGGACCATGACTCCCTGACCGAAGGCACCGTGACGGTCCGTGACCGCGACTCGATGACCCAGGAACGGGTCAAGATCGAAGACCTTCGCGCGCTGATCGACAGGAAAGTCTCCCTGACCAACCTGCTGCGCAATCTCTAGTCTACCGTGTACCGCCTCGTCCATATCCTGGCGGCACTCCTGATGCTGGCCTCCTGTGCGCGGGTCTCTCCCGCGCTCCGGGAGGCTTCCTCGTTGATCGAGGACCATCCCGACAGCGCCCTCTACCTGCTCGACGCCATCCCCCGGGAGCGCTTGGCTTCCGACCGGGAAAAAGCTGAGTATGACTACCTTACGGCCTACTCTTTCTACAAGACGTACTACTTTCTGGACGATAGTTCCGAGGCTGCCCTCCAGCGCTCCTGCCTGTATTTTGAAGCGCATGGACCCAATGTGGAGCGCATGCGGGCCTGGGAACTGATGGGAACGGTCCAGACGGCTTCGGCCCGTCACGGAAGCGGCCTCGTCTCCTTCCGGAAAGCCGAAATGGTGGCCCGCGAAATCGAACGCTCGCGGCTGAGGATGCAGATGCTTTCCCTGCTGGTGGCGGCCATCCTCTCCACATTGGTCCTGTATTTCTGGGCCCGGAAAAGCCAGATGGAAAAACTCCTGCTCCAGGAAAAGCAGGAAAACGAGCGCATTCTTTCCGCCGCGGAAGAGCTGCGGTCCAGTCTCAGTCGCCTCCAGTCGAAAAACGCCGCCAAGCCCGCCTTTGCCGGCCTGGATACCCTGGACCGCCTTTGCGAGCAGTATTATGTCTATGAAGGGACCTCGAGTCTTCAGCCCAAGATCCTGAAGGAGGTCCGTTCCATCGTCGAAGGGCTCCGCTCGGACGAGAGGGTCCGCAAGCAGCTGGAGCAGTCGCTCAACAACACCTCCGACGATGTGATGAAACGTCTCCGCGCCGCGTTCCCGAAGTGGAAGGAGGAAGATTATTCCCTCTACCTCTTTACGGCTGCCGGCTTTTCTTCCACGACAATCTCCACTCTTCTGGAGAAGGATAAGCCCTATGTCTATAACAGGCTCTATCGCCTCAAAGAAAGGCTCCGCCCCTCCCCGGACGGTGATTTCTTCCTGTCGGTCTTGGAGAAATAGACTTTTTCACCCTATCATAATTTTCTGATAACCAGTTTGTTCCGTCTCTCGCTTTGCGAGAATTCGGATCCTTTCCGTCATTGATTTCCTCTTTCTGGCGGGCTAACTTTGCACTAAGTTCAACCCCTAAAAATCAATGTCATGGAAAACAAGAAAAGTAGTCGCGCCAGTTTGGAAAACAAGCGTTTTTTGATGGCGGAATGTGGCCTGGTTGCCGCGCTTGCCCTTGTCTATGGGGCCTTTGAATCTGCATCCAAGGACCGCAGCATTGCTTATCTGACGGACAACACCCGCGTGGTCGATGTCGAAGACATTCTCCCCGTCGTCCTTGAGACCCCGCCGCCGCCCGCCGCCCCACAGGTCCCCGTCCTTTCCGACCAGATCGATATTGTGGAGGATGATTTCAAGGTGGATGACGATCTCTTCCTGAACCTGGAAGAAGACAATTCCTCATACGAAATCGCCGATTACAAGGAGGTCGATGTCGTGGAAGAAGAGGTCATCGAAGACGAGGTTCCCTGGGTCAGCGCCGAGGTCAAACCGTCCTTCAACGGTGGGGATGCCAACGCGTTTTCCAAGTGGGTCAACTCCCGTCTGGTCTATCCGGAGATCGCCCGCGAGAACGGAGTACAAGGAAGAGTGACCCTCCAGTTCACCATCGGAACCAATGGCCGTCTTTCGGATGTCCGGGTCCTGCAATCTCCCGATGAGAGCCTCGCCGCCGAGGCGGTCCGGGTGGTCTCATCCTCTCCGAAATGGGCTCCTGGACGCATGAGAGACCGCTCTGTGCGGGTGGTGTACACCTTTCCGGTCATCTTTCAGCTCCGCTAAACAAACGACCGGATTTTATTGACAAACGACCGTTTTGGCTTCCTTTGCGAGATTTTTGAAAAACGAAATCCACGTAATTCTTTGGTTTAGAGGCGTTTCCGTGAAAGGCTGTGCGAGTTTTTTCAAGCTATTATATTTTGATGCCTTAAAATCCCGCCGTATCTTTGCATCAAAAGAAAAAACAACTTAAAAAATAAAGCATTATGGAAGTCAAGAAAAGCCCCAAGGCCAGCCTCGAAAACAAGAAGCTCCTCTTTACGGAGATCGGTCTTGTCGTAGCGCTCGGCATTGTGTTCGGAGCCTTCGAGTGGTCTTCGAAAGACAGCAAGGTCGCCCTGCTGGAAGACACCACCCAGGTCCTTGTCGAAGAAGAGATGATCGCCATCCAGAACGAACTCCCTCCGCCCCCGCCCGCGGCACCCGACATCCCTGTCCTTTCCGACCAGATCGATATCGTCGAAGATGACGTCAAGTTGGACGACGACATGTTCATGAATCTGGAAGACGACAATTCCGCCTACGAAATCGTAGACTACAAGGAAGCCGAGGTCGTCGAGGAAGAGGTCGAGGAAGAGGCCATTCCGTTCCAGCTCGTGGAGCAGAAACCTTCCTTCAACGGCGGCGATGCCAACGAGTTCTCCAAGTGGGTCAACTCCCGTCTGGTCTATCCGGAAATCGCCAAGGAAAATGGCGTCCAGGGCCGTGTCACCCTCCAGTTCACCGTGGAGGCCGACGGCCGCGTGACCAACGTCCGCGTCCTGCGTGGTGTGGATGAGTCGCTGGACAAGGAAGCTGTCCGCGTCGTTTCCAGCTCTCCGAAATGGAAGCCCGGCAAACAGCGTGACCGCGCCGTCAAGGTGACCTATACCTTCCCGGTAATCTTCCAGCTCCGTTAGGCTTATTTACTTGCTTTCACCCCGTCCGCTTCGGCCTACGGGGTGTTTTTTGTCGGAATCATGATTACAGAAACGGACAAGCAAATGATGCGCGAGGCCATACGCCTTGCTACTGAGAGTGTTGAGCGGGGTGGCGGGCCTTTCGGAGCCGTCATTGTCAAAGACGGGGAGATCATCGCCGGCCGCTCCAATTCCGTCACCATCGACAACGATCCCACGGCCCACGCCGAGGTCAATGCCATCCGGGACGCCGCCCGGCGCCTGGGGACATTCGATCTGTCGGGTTGTACGGTCTATACTTCCTGCGAACCCTGTCCGATGTGCCTCGGCGCCATCTACTGGGCCCATATCGACCGGATTTTCTATGGAAACAACCGCTCGGACGCCGCCACGATCGGCTTCGACGACGATTTCATCTACCGGGAGCTGGACAAGCCCATGGCCTCCCGCTCGATCCCCATCCGTCCCCTGCTGCAGGAAGAGGCCATCGCTACCTTCCGCCTCTGGGATGGGAAAACAGATAAAACAGAATATTGATCCTATGAGGAAAACAGCGATTCTTGGGGCAGCCCTGCTTGCCCTGGCCTGGAATCATTTGAGGTAAGGCGTACAAGATGTTTTCGGACAGAGAGAGTTTCAACCGTTTCTGTATCGGGAAGTATCCCGGTCTGCTTGCCTATGCCCGCTTGTTCCTCAAAGGGGAGGACAGGGAATGGGCTAAAGATGTCGTACAGGATGTTCTCTTTGCTGTCTGGAAACGCCGGTTCTTTCTGCGGGACGACCCCGAGAAGGTCCATGCGTATGTCATGAGAAGCGTGTATAACCGCTGCATGAACTATCTGGAACACAGCATGGTGAGGCGGAAGGCGGAGGAGGATTTCGCGGAATTCGTTTCGCTTGCCCGTCGGTATTATGACCCGGACAACAATTCGGTCATGCGGGCGCTGTTCGACCGGGATAGGCGGGAATCTATCTCCAGAAGCGTGGAACGGCTTCCCCAGAAACAGCAGGAGGTGTTCCGCCTGAGTTATTTTGAAGAAAAAAACCATCAGGAAATTGCCGACCTCCTGGGTATTTCGGTCCGGACGGTGGATGCGCATATCTATGCGGCCTTGAAAAATCTCCGGAGCGCCCTCCAAAATATTTAGTTTTCTCCCTAAGTAGTTTCTCCGTGTTGCCTGTATTATAAAGGAAATGCAGACAACACCCATGAGAGAGAACCCACATTTGGAAGACGAAAAGGCCCGTCTGGATGCCTATGAGCAGGCCTTGAAATCACTGAGAGATACGGTGTCCGATCCCGGGCTGGAACAAGACGCCGCCCGCATGATGGAATGGCTGGATGCCAGGATTGATACCGACCTTTCCAAACACGCTAGAATAAAGAGGTGGTTGACCACCATCTCGGTGGCTGCTGCTGTGGTTTTGGTAGCAGGCCTTTGGATGGGACGGCCCCGGTACAAGGCTCCGGACGTGTCGGCGTACGAAAACAATTCCGGCACGGTGAAGCAGTTTTCCCTTCCGGACGGGACCAGCGTGGTTCTGTCGGAAGGTGCTTCTCTCACATACCGCTTGGCCAGCGGACGGCGTCTGGCCACGTTGGAGGGATCCGGCTATTTTGATGTCGCCCGCGACACGCTCTCTCCTTTTATCGTGTCTACCGCCGGGCTGGATATCAAAGTGCTCGGTACCGCATTCAGCGTCCATTCACCGGAGGGAAGCTCCCTCACGGATGTGATTCTCGAAAGAGGTTCCGTGCGCCTTCTGAGTAAGGGAGGGACACCGCTTCTGCGCCTGGTTCCCAACCAGAAAGCCGTCTATAATGCCGTCTCCGGCGATATCGCTGTCGAACAGGTCTATGCCCGTCCGCTCATCCAGCAGCAGTTCAGCCTGGTCTCGCTGGACAATGCCAGCGTGGAAGAAATCATCGCCGCAATCGAGTCGGTTTACGGTATTAAAGTCTCCGCATCGGGCTATGATCCGTCCAAACATTACCGGATCAATTTCCTCAGGACGGAATCCGTCGGTGATGTCCTGAACGTCCTTGAGCTCATGACAGGCGGGCATTATTCCTCAACCAATGCATCGATATGATGTTTCAGCACTTACTTATAACCATCACCACATCATTGGCCCTTCTCTCCGGTCCCTATAAAGTGGACATTTTCCTGAGAAGTGCCACCGTCCAGTCCTTTACGGACAGTTTCACGGCGCAGACCGGGGTTCAGTTTTCGTACGAAAACAGTCTCGCTGCAGAGGCGCTCGGACCGGTTACGCTCCGCGAGGAGGCCTCCCTTGAGACACTCCTTTCCAAGGTGTTCTCCGGCAAGGACATCCACTTTCAACAGGTCGGGAACATGGTCGTCCTGACCCGGAAGGAGACCGTCCAGCAGCCTCCTGTCCCCAAGACACAACCCGTCAGGATTCAGATAAATGGCAAAGTCCTGGACGAAAACGGCCAGGGTGTACTGGGGGCATCGGTCATCGAAAAGGCCAACCCTGCCAACGGGGTCATTGTGGATCCGGACGGCCATTACTCGATCAGCGTGGCCGCCGGCGCCATCCTGGTGTATGAATGTATCGGCTTCAAGACCGTCGAAGAGGCCGTTTCCGGCCGGAAACAGATCGACGTCGTGATGAAGGAAGACACCCAGCAGTTGGAAGAAGTCGTCGTGGTCGGCTACGGGGTACAGAAGAAGGTTAACCTCACGGGAGCCGTCGCTTCCGTGACTTCCAAAGAGTTCCAGGACCGGCCGGTTGTGAATGTGGGCCAGGCGCTTCAGGGCATGATTCCGAACCTCAACATTACCCAGGGCTCCGGCGCCCCGAATGCCTCCAGCACCTATAATATCCGTGGCAACACGTCGCCGAACGGCGGCAGTCCGCTGATTCTGGTGGATGGCGTAGAAACTTATCTGGAACGGATCAATGCCAATGATATCGAAAGCATTTCGGTTCTCAAAGACGCCTCGTCGGCCGCCATTTATGGTGCGCGCGGCGCTTTCGGCGTCATTCTCGTGACGACCAAGAGCGGCAGCGCCGAGAAGCCGGCCCAGGTATCCGCCTCCTACCGGACCTCTTTCTCGGCCAATACGGCGTCCACGGACTTCGAAACCCGCGGCTATTATAGCGCCTATATGGCCGATATGTTCATTTCTGCCCGCAATGGTACACCCTACACCAGTTATACGGACTATGACTATCAGCGGCTTTGGGAGCGGCGAAATGACAAGACGGAACATCCCGACCGCCCCTGGGTACTGACCGAGATGCGGAACGGCCGCCTGAGTTATGTTTATCTGGCCAATTTCGATTGGTACAACTGGCTCTATGACGATTCGCGTCCGGCGCAGGATGTGAATGTCAACGTCAGCGGGGGGACCAAAAATATCAAGTATATGGTCAGCGGGCGCTACTATCATCAGGACGGAAACTTCCGGGTGGGGCCCGATGCATACAATACCTATAATGTCCGCGCGAAGCTGGATGTAAAGATCAAGCCCTGGCTGAGCCTGTCCAGCAATACCAAGTTCTTCAACGGCGTATATACGTACCACGGAAACAATTACCGGAGGCCGACGCTGCATGCACTGGCCAGTTTCGTCCCGATGAATCCTGACGGAACGCCTGTTTCCCATACCACGTTGACCAATTCTTCGGCCCATTACATTATGGACGGCTATGCGGCGATGCTCGTGAAAGGCAAGCAGTGGGGCCACCAGCGGACGAGCGAGGTGACGACGACGACCTCGCTCAAGGCGGAACCGGTGAAGGGCTTGACTTTCAATGCGGATTTCTCCTATAAGTTCGGCTACATCCGCCGGCAGTACCGGGATACCTATGTGGAGTATTCCCAGTACCCCGGTGAACTGCTTCAAGAAGCGGTCAGCGCCTATCAGGACCGGCTCAGCGATGTCGTCTATGAGCAGAACAACTATGTGGCCAATGCCTATGCCGCCTATGACCATACCTGGGCCCTCGACCACAACTTTACTGCCACCGCCGGTTTTAACTACGAGGCGCGCCGCTACAAGGACCTGTCCATCCGGAAGAATGACCTCCTGAGCGAGGAACTGTCAGACTTCAACCTGGCCACGGGTGATGTGGACGTAATGAACGGGGGCATCAGCGAATATGCGCTCGCCGGATTTTTCTACCGTCTGACCTATAACTGGAAACAGCGGTATTTCATCGAGTCCAACGGCCGGTATGACGGTTCGTCCCGCTTCCCGAAAGGACACCAGTGGGGCTTTTTCCCTTCCGTTTCCGGCGCCTGGCGTTTCAGTGAGGAACCTTTCATGAAAGGGGCCCGGAACGTACTGAACAATGCCAAACTCCGTTTTTCCTACGGTTCGCTGGGCAACCAGAACATCGATTATTATGAGTATTATCAGACCGTCAACACGAAGGGCCTGATGTCCTATACCTTCGACGGAGAGTCGAAAGCGGGGCAGGCGGTGGTTTCGGATCCGGTTTCCAGCGGAACCTGGGAGACGGTGATTACCAAGGACCTGGGCCTCGATCTGGGGCTCTGGAAGGACAAACTGACCCTGAGCGCCGACGGATACATCCGTGATACGAAGGGGATCCTGGCCATCGGCAAGAAACTGCCTTCGCTCTACGGCGCCACGGAACCGACGGTCAACGCCAATGACCTCAGGACCATCGGCTGGGAACTCCAGGCTGAATGGAAAAGTGAGGTGAAATGGGCCTCCCGGCGGTTCTATTATTATGTGGGCGCTTCCGTTTCTGACTACAAGGCCTGGTACACCAAGGCGGACAATCCTTCCGGATTGATCGACGAGCCTTACAAAGGAATGCGTCTCGGAGATATCTGGGGATTCAAGACAGGCGGCTTGTTTCCATCGGATGAACAGGCCCAGGCTTATGCCCGAGAAGTGGACCTTACGCAGGTATGTGTCGATTATTTCAATTCACTGGGAGCCTATGGTGACGGCGTCAGGGCCGGAGATATCAAAATGCTGGACCTGGACGGCAATCACATACTCAGCTATGGCGCCTCCACGCTTTCGGATCCGGGCGACAGGACGGTCATCGGAAACAGCCAGCCCCGATACAGTTACAGTTTCCACGCGGGATGCAACTGGATGGGCCTTGATTTCTACGTGATGTTCCAGGGTATCGGTCACCGGGATGCCTATCCCGGATATGACTGTCAGCGATTCTGGGGGCCTTATTCCCGCCCGTATACTTCCTTCGTGGGGAGGGATTTCATGGCGGACGTGTGGACGGCGGACAACCCGGACGCCTATTTTCCGAGGGCCCGCGGCTACAGCGCCCTCAACGGGACGCTGCGGGTATTCAACGACCGTTATCTCCAGAATGCGGCTTACCTGCGGCTCAAGAATCTGACCGTCGGATATACGCTCCCGGAGAAATGGACCGGCAAGGCGGGCCTCAGCAAGGTAAGAGTCTATTTCAGCGGGGAAAATCTCTGGTACTGGACAGCGCTTCATTCCAAGTATCTGGATCCTGAACTGGTCCAACACAATGGTTCTTCGGACCTATATTCGATGAGTAAAACCTTCTCCTTCGGGATCAATGTGGATTTCTAGGCCATGAAAAAGAGATTCGTCATACTTATGCTTGCCCTTGCGGCCGTTTCTTGCAGTGACTGGCTTGTGCGTGAGCCGCAGGATGAACTCAGCCCGGACACCTACTTCACGACGGAGCAGGAGTGCCGCTTATATACCAACCGTTTCTATCTGATGTTTCCCGGCGGGAGCGGCATCTATGGGGAGGAAGCGGATTATATCATTCCGAGTGCGCTGAGTGCCGAGGTGGCGGGAAACCGGACGGTGCCTTCTACCGCCAGTTCCTGGAGCTGGGACAACCTCAGGACCATAAATTTCTTTATCGTCAACGCGGACCATTGCAAAGATCCCGCTGTCCGGGACAAGTATCTGGGCCTTGCACGCTTCTTCCGGGCCTATTTCTACTTCGAGAAAGTCAAGCGCTACGGCGATGTCCCCTGGCTGGATGAGCCGCTGGATGCCGGCGATAAGGGCCTGTATCGGGGACGGGACGACCGCAAGGTGGTGATGGCCCATGTGCTGGAGGACATTGATTTCGCCATTTCTCGCCTGCCGGCAGCCAAGAATGTATATGAGGTGACCAAATGGACGGCCCTGGCGCTCAAGAGCCGGATTTTCCTTTTTGAGGGAACTTTCCGGAAATACCACGGTCTGGGAGACTGGGAAGACTGTCTGGAACAGGCCTCCGCCGCGGCCGGGGAATTCATCCAGTCCTCAGGCTATTCTCTCTTCAGCACGGGAACGACCCCGTATCTGACCCTTTTTAATACGGTGGACACCGACCGGACGGAAATCATCCTTACCCGCGGTTATTCATCGGCGCTTTCGCTCGTTCATGATGTGAACGGCCGCTATACCTCTACGACGATGGGCAAGCCCGGTCTTGCGAAGGATGTCGTCAACAGTTATCTGATGGCGGACGGGAGCCGGTTCACCGACCAGGCCGGCTATGCGACGCGCTCCTTTGCGGAGGAGACCCGCGAACGCGACCCCCGGCTCGCCCAGACAATCCGTACGCCCGGTTACAGGCGGATCGGAACGGCGGACAAACTCGCTCCGGACCTGTCGGCTTCGACCACGGGCTATCAGATTATCAAGTATGTCGGAGCGCCGAAATACGATGCCTACAATACCTCGGAGAACGACCTGCCCCTGTTCCGCACGGCCGAAGTGTATCTCAATTACGCAGAGGCGCTTGCCGAACTGGGCACCTTGTCGCAGGCCGACCTCGACAAGTCGGTCAACAGGATCCGCAAGCGCGCCGGGATGCCGTCGATGATGCTCCAGGCGGCAAATTCGGATCCGGATCCATATCTCATGGCGGAAGCGACCGGTTATCCCGGCGTCAAGGGATCCAATACCGGCGTAATCCTCGAAATTCGCAGGGAAAGGACCATCGAACTGATTGCGGAGGGATTCCGCTATTGGGACCTGATGCGCTGGAAGGCCGGCAAGCGGCTGACCCGTCCTTTCCTCGGGATGTATTTCCCGGGAACGGGGAGCTACGACCTGGACGGCAACGGCAGTGTGGACTTCATCCTTTATGAAGGACAGGCACCCGCCGCCGCTTCCGGCGTGGTGACGATGTCGCTGCAGGAAGCGGCCCTGACGGGCGGGACTTCCGGCAATATCACGGTCCACGGCAACATCGTCCGCAGATTTGATGAGAACAAAGATTACCTCTATCCCGTCCCGACCGACGACCGGGTACTGACGGGAGGAGTGGTTTCCCAGAATCCCGGGTGGGAAGACGGGCTTTCATTTTAAAGGCTGGATGCTATGAATAGGAATTCTATACTGACCATGATGCTGGTGGGGATCCTCTCCGGAGTGGCTTGTACACGGGGGCCGGAAATCCCCGGGCCATTCCTGCGTGCCGATCTGGAGGAGATTGAAGCACCGGGCTTTTCCGTGGACTATCCTGTCCAGATTCAATCCAACATCGGCTGGCGGATTGCCTCCAATGAGGTATATGACTGGGTGACCCCTTCGCTGACGCAGTCCCGCGGATCGGCCACACTGGTGCTTTCGGTGGACAGAAACGCCGGAACAAGCGCTCGCGAGGGTAAAATCATCCTTGAATCGGACGACAATTCCATTCGTGAAGAAATCCACATTCTGCAGCGGCCGCTCTCCCAGGGAGGTTTCTCCCGTATTCATGAAATCCGTTCTCTGGAAAGAGCGGGCGGTTATACCATTATACAGGGAAAAATTCGCGGTTTCGTCGTCACCGACGCGCTCGCATCCAATTATATGGAGAACAGTTTTGCCGTAGAAGACTCCTTTGATGATCCTTCCAGTGGCATTGCCGTGTGCGTTTCGGGGGACCGTTACACCGCGCCGAAGCGCGGTACCGAGGTGGCCATCGACCTCGCCGGTGCCCATCTTGAGCGGACGGGCGGTATCCTGACGCTCGCCCTGTCGGATAATCCCCCCGTAGGTAGCGCAACGGCCCTTCCGGTCCGGCCGGATACGCTTTCCTTCGCGGAACTCGCGACAGGAGACTATGAATCGATGTTTGTCTGCCTGAAGGAATGTCAGGTCGTTGAAGAGGCCATCGGGGGCGTTCTCGCGTCATCGCCCGGCATTACGGATGAATCAGGTTCTTTGCTGGGACGTCTCCTTGTCTCGGCCGATGCCCCTTTCGGATCGGAGACCTACGGAAGAGGTGGAGGAAGGGTCTGCGGCGTTGCCGGAGCCGTCCGGGACGGCGTTTGTGAAATCCTCCCGACCGCCGCCACAGACGTCGCCTTCTCGGGTAAGCGTATCGGCGAGAAGCCCGGAATTCAGTCGCTCCCTTATGTGTTCTCGTTCTACTGCTCGTCGCAGACAGACGGAGCCTGCAAGTATATCAATTATTACAAACTCTACTGGGATCCCGTCACGCTGCTGACTTCCGGCAAGATCGCCGATGACAAGGATGACACGATTGGCGCATCCCTCTACGTCTCGGCTTATGCGTCCGAGGTTTCCAAGTCTTATGGGCCCAATATGTGGGCGGAGGCCGGTGCGCACGATAACATCAACACAGTGGGCTTCGTCTCCCTGGGCAGCAAGACGACGCCGACCGCGGAGTGCGGCTGGTACCTGGATGTCCCGCTGCAGATGACCCTGCCGGAGCATTTCACGGTCACCTTCGGAATGGGCGGCAACACCTATACGATCAAGAACTGGACGATTTACTATTCCTCCGACAAAGAGACCTGGTATGAAGGCGGACATTATTCGCTCGACCATATTGTCGAAGGCGGTTCATACTATCTGTTCTTCAGCGTCCCGATTGACTGCGAAATTCCTTTTGTCGCCGGTGATACGCTTCATCTGAAATTCATTCCGGAAGGAACGACCGCCATCGGCGGATCCAACAATGCCGACGGGCATGGAAGCAGCTGCTTTATCCGCTTTCATTCTTCCATCATCATCTCCGAAGAGAAGGAAGGATCGACGCCGGCGCCCTCCAATGCCGTCTGGTTCGAGCCTTTCGACCACTTGACGGGCGGAGTCGACTATTTCCTTGGCAACAAGGTAGGCGGCCTGGCCAACTTTGGAGGACGTCAGATTGCCGATTGGAGGGAAGATCAGCTCCGCGGAATGGGCGGACACGACGTATATGAACGCCCGGGCTATGCCCAGATTGGTTTTGTGGACACGGAGCGTTCCGGGTCCCGCCGGGAGTACCATAATACGGTCGGTGCGCTGGAGAGCCCGGCGCTCGGCGTTTCCGGAGACTTGACCCTGACCCTGGAGGCGGCGGCCTACCGCAGCCCGGCCATCCGGCCCGGAGCGGCTGTCACGACGCCTGATGTGGGCAGCCCGGACATCCCTACCGGGGTCATCGAGCTTGTCGGCGGCGGACTCATCAATGGGTCTGAGACGGCCAAGATTCAGCAGATGTCCACGACAGGCGCGTTCTCCACGCATACGTTCACCATCCTGGGTGCGACTCCTCAGACAAGGATCCGCTTTACGAGCGCGCCCGCGGAAGGGGAATTCTCACGCTGGTTCATTGACAATATAAGCGTTACGAAACGATGAAAAAGATATTGTATTTTGCCCTGGCGCTTCTTGTCGCCTCCTGTAGCGGCAAGGACAACGCGGATTACATTCCGCCATACACCGAAGGTGGAATGGATTTTTCCCAGGGGGCGAAGCCCATCATCGACCCCGGGTCGGACACGCCCCGGGATCCGGCGGTCGTCGGGGAAAATCAGATTAAGATTATTTCCTTCAATATCCGGACAGGCGGAGCAGACAGCGGGACGGCCCATGCATGGACAGAACGCCGTAGCGGAACCCCCCAGATGCTCTCCGTGGAGAATCCGACCATCTTCGGTCTGCAGGAGGCCCAGCTCTACCAGGCAGATTTTGTCAAGTCATCGCTGGAAGGATACGATTATGTCGGCGTTTCCCGGGATACCGGGACCGCCGCGGGGGCCGGGGAGCGAATGCCCATTTTCTGGAAGACCTCCCTTGTCCAACTGGAAGACTGGGGAACCTTCTGGCTGTCTTCGACGCCCGAAATTCCATCTGTCGGCTGGGCAGAGGGAAGCACCTACCGCCGCTGCGCGACGTGGGCCCGTTTCCGCCACATTGCGACCGGGAAGCGCTTCTTTTATATCAATACGCACCTCGACCTGGTCCGTGACAACCGAATCTACGGAATGGATCTGATTGTGAAGAAGTTGAAAGAACTGAATCCTTCGGCTTATCCGTCCTTCTTGACGGGAGACATGAACGAAAGCTGGCCCTCTGCGGTCTTTGATCCCCTGAACGGCGTGATGGACAATCTCCGCGAAACGGCCTCTGAGACAGATCACTTCGGGACCTTTAATGGTTTTAAGAGCGCTTCGAGCATCATTGATTTCATCTTCGTTTCAGGATTCAAGCCCGTTTCCTACAGGACGGTCAATGAAAGTTGGAACGGAATCAAGTTTATTTCAGACCATTTCCCGATTTCAGGACTGGTGGAATTTGAAGAATGAGATTAATAACCAAATAATCATGATGAAAAAACACATTACCCCCCCCATCGAAGGGATTCGAGGAAGCTATTCGAGCCCCCGGATCGACGTCCGGATCATCAAGCCGGAAGTGAATTTTTGTGACAGTTTTACGAGAGCCCAGACAGAATCGCTGGACGAAGAAGTCGAATTTGAATGGTAAGTGCCTTATGAAAAAGTACAGTGTTTTATTCCTGATGGCGGCCCTCGCATGCGCCGCCTGCAGCCGGACTGAAATAGATGAGCCCGTTTCAAGCGCCTCTGATCCGGAAGAGACGATTGTTCCCCATGGCCTTACTTTCAAGGCGACCTGGGAGGCCCCTGAAACCCCTGCCGGGACCAAGACTTCGCTGGGCGAGAATGGACTGGATGTCCTTTGGATGAAAAATGACGCTCTGTCGGTCTTTGACGGGGAGGGAGCGGCCTATACCCCAAGTAGCGGATCGTTTGCCGAAGGATTTGTCAAAGATACCCGCTATCAGGCCTACGAGGTGTCCGCGGACAAGAAAACAGCCTCTTTTACTGTTTCGGAGGGCAGTCAGCCCGCTGCGGAAGGAAAGCCGATCTACTGGGCTTTCACGCCCCGCATCCAGGATGCCGCCGTCAATTTCACTGACGGTAAACTCATTGCCTGGCTGACCCGTTATCAGCGGGGTAACAACGGCAATTTCTCCGAGCATCGCGGAACGGTCGGCCGGTACCTGAATTTTGCCGTCGGCTCTACGACCGACCCGGAGAACGAGCCGATCGTCTTCAAGAACATCCTTTGCCACTTGAAGTTCGTCATTCCGGCCGACATGGACGGGAAGATCACCCGCATCGGCGTGCATACCGGGAGCGGGGAGTACCTCTCGGGCGACCAATATGTCGATCTGACAGGCGAAAAGCCAGCAACTTCGCTCCGTTACAATGTAGGTGAATACAAGAGCGGTAGCCGTTATACCGACATGTACCTCTTCCCGGACCATGGTACGGGCAACAATGCCAATATTACTGCGGGACAGACCTTCGCCGCCGGTACATACTATATGGCCATCATGCCCTGCGAACTCAAGGCTGGCCTGTTCGTGACGTTTGACACGGTAGACGGAGATGTTTGCCATATCGACCACTATGCCGCCTCTACGGAGTTCGTCCGCAACAAGGTGTACAATATGGGAGAACTGACCTGGAACAAGCCGGTTGCTGCAACAGGGACGGGCGTGACCCTGCCGTATGCTTTCTGTTTTACGCAGGAGACCAATTCGAACGGAAATATGGTTTACAGCAACAAAGGTTCCCTGAGTGAAGGAACTGCGACAGGTGGATATACACCTTCTTCTGGTGTTATTGCCACGGATAAAGATAATACGAATGTTTCGCTGTCCGCTCTTGTCACCAAAGCTTCTCCGAAGAATAACAGTCAGCAAAATCTGGCATATTGGGCAAACGTCCTGGCGCACGATGCCATCAATGTGGGCGCCATTTTGAATCGTTTCGCGGTGAGCCAGATTCCGATTGAAAACTATGTTCGGTTTAATATCCCGCTGGCAGAGGATATGCCCCAAGAGTTCAATGTCTCCTTTGGAATGGGCCTCAGTAACGCAACTTATTCCATTGCGGATTGGAAAGTTCTTTATTCCAATGATGCCCATACATGGATCGAATTCCCTGAGGCGATTCATTTCACAGCGGTGAACTACCCTTATCATACTTTTACAATCCGTCATGGTGAACTGTTCAAGGCCGGCAAAATGCTGTATGTAAAAGTGGTCGGTAATTCCAATAAAAACACAGCTGGTAATGCGGCTGACGGCCAGGGCGGATCCGGTGCCGTTCGCGTCCATTCCGCCTTCGTCATCTATGATCCGGCGGTGAGAGTCTCCGCAACGCCATCTGGTGCGAAATTCTATGAAGGGTTTGACGAGGCAGACGGTGGAATCGATTATTTCCTCAGCGGAGGCGACAGAAAGCGTCTGGGTGGCGTATCTTCGTTATGCGGCGAGGCCTTTTCCAAGAACGAGTGGTCTGCGACCCATGTCTTTGCGCGTCCCGGATATGTCCAGCTCGGAAATCTGGATACGCAGAGCAGCAATACGGCGGTTAAAAATCCGCAGTCCGGTACGCTTGTCACGCCTGCATTGAATGTCAGCG
>JAEEGL014052244.1_pt1 | contig 16266 bp, 12 predicted proteins | sample 9134231 | NCBI WGS metagenome assembly JAEEGL01 (sample SAMN16246548, study PRJNA631951) | gut metagenome | biome: gut microbiome; feature: rumen; material: fiber-attached | host: Bos | place: Iran: Karaj | collected 2018-10
CGGAATGCGTGTAATCATGTCGGAAGTGAAGCCGCTGCCGACAGTATGCGTCTTCATCGTCATCTTGAAATCCCTGGCCAGCGGCACCAGGCCGTTGACAGAAAGGCTCAGGCGGTCGTCGAGGAAGGTCTTGGTCAGGCCGAGCATCCCGATCGACATGCCGGTCGACCATCCCTGCAGCGTGATCTGTTTTCCGGACGTAATGAAATTGGCGCTCAGGCGCAGGTCCCAGGGCAGGGTCTGCTGCACACCCAGCAGCGCGTTGTAGTTCCAGCCCGCGTTCTGCTGGCCCAGCTGGGCGCTGCGCAGATCGCTGTAGCCGAATCCGCCGTTCAGCATGATGCGGGTTTTGGAGGTCGGAGTCAGCATCAGGAACGTGTTCAGGCCGATGTTCTGGCTCTGGACGATGTTGCCGTAGGTAGTGTTCATCACGTTGTCGAGGTCATAGAAGCTGTATGCCGAGATGCCGTTGCCGGCGTAGGTGTAGCGCAGGGTGGCATTGACCATCACCTTGGGCGAATAGAGGTTGTACACCAGCGAGACATTGTGCCCGCGTTCCGCATCCAGATCGGGATTTCCATAGGTCCGGGCGGTCGGATCGGAGGTGTCGACATACGGATTCAAGTAGGAGATGCCGGGACGCGAGATGCGCATGTTGTAGCTCAGGCCGATGTTCTGCGTGAGGCTCAGGTTCCACTGGAGGCTGGCACTCGGGACAAGGTTGCCATAGTTCACGCTGAAACTGCCCTTCTGGGCGGAGGAGCTATAGTTCTGCCAGGTGTGCTCGTAGCGTACGCCCGCTTTCAGGCTGAACGCGCCGTAGTTGCCGGTCAGCTCAGCATAAGCGGCCGCGATGCGGTTGTAGAAATCATACTTGAGGCTGCTGGCGGGGTTCTCGTGCCAGGTGCCGCCTTCCCGCAGGTAGTCGGTCTGGTCGGAGGAATTGTGCCGGTCCAAGTATTTGGCGCCGGTAGAGAGGCTGTGCTTGCTGCCCAGCGGCGTGGTGAAGTCGGCCTGCACGGTGTGGTCGTTCGAGCCGGTGCGGCCGTCGCTCTTGCGGTCGGTAAAATCGAAGCCGGCAAAGGAAGTAGCATCCATGAGCGTCGTGCTGTTGTTGACGGAAGGAGCGCCGTTGTACTGGTAGCTCAACACGAAGCTGCGGCCCGGCACACCGGCCCAGAGGTGCTGGTAGTCGGCACCGACCGAAATGTTGTTCCGGTTGTTGGTCGTGGAAAGCGTGCCCGAATAGCTGTAGGTGCCGGCTTCCGGAGAGACCAGGATCGTATTGGTGAAACCGTTGTCGTTCTTCATGCCGAACGACATGAAGCCGAGGGTGGCCGAAACGAGGTTCAGGCTGTCGATCTCGTAGCTGGCGCTGCCGTTGACCATCGCCATGGGCATTTTCATGCCGGTAGCCGTATGCGTGGACGTGGAGAAGCCATTGTCCTGGACGCGCACCAGGTCGGTCTCGGTGCCACGGATCGAGTTGTACATGCCATTGGCGCTGAGGCTCATTGCGAACTTTCCTTTTTGCATGCTGGCCGTCACGCCGCCGCCGCCGCCGCGCGTGGAACCTATCCCCATCACCGTGCCGTAGAAGCCGTCCGCTGCGGAAGAGCCGCCCGTCACTTCACGGTTGGTGATGATGTTGAGCACGCCACCCACGCCCTCCGCGTCGTATTTCACACCGGGATTGGTAATGACCTCGATGTTCTTGACCGTATTGGCCGGCATGACTTTAAAAATCGCGGATGCGTTCTGCGACATCATCTGGTTGGGCTTGCCGTCCACATACACCTGGAAGCTGCTGCTGCCGTTGACGGTGATGTTGTCCTGACCGTCAACCGACACCATCGGCACCTTCCGTAGCATGTCGAGCACGGTGGATGTCTTGGCATCCACATCACCGGATACATCGTAAGTCATCTTGTCGACTTCCATTTTCACCAGTGTCCGCTGGGCCGTTACGACTCCGGCCGAGAGCGTCTCCACATCGTCCTGAATGAGAATTTCGCCCAGGTCGAGCGTATCCTGTTGTCCCGGAATCGTGAAATTGCGCCGGACGGACTGACGTCCGATCCCGCTGAACAGCAATTCGTATAAGCCAGAACCATCCAGGCGCTGGGTAAAGCGTCCTTCCTCATCAGTCGTCGTATAGGCTACGGGCTTCTCCAGATCGTTCGCCCGGAAGAACTGCAGCACGGCGGCCGGTTCTCCTTCCCGGGTCAGGGAGTCCCGGACGATGCCGGTCACGATGGTTTTCTGTGCAAAGGTCGGCAGGCTCAGCAGAAGGGCCGACAGGAGGATCATTACGCGGGTTTTCATGGCTTTGTGAGTTTCTTTGCCGCAAAAGTATCCCGCTCCGCGTCCCACGCTGTGCTTTTTCGACCAATTAGCCGATTTTTTCGACGAAATCGATGCCCGGTCCTGGCCGTGCATGACATATTTATTGCCGGACATAGCGTTATTGATTATCTTTGCCGTATGAAAAAGATTATTCTTTGGGCATCCGCGGCGATGCTCTTTCTGCTGGCGTCTTGCGCAGACCAGCAACATTATCAGATGAATGGTATCTATTCGACCGCTGACGGAAAGGAAGTCTGGCTGGTCGATGTTTCCGCCAAGGATACGCTTGCCATGGCCACCGTCCAGAACGGCCGCTTTTCTTTTGAAGGTAAGGTGAACGAGCCTTGCTATGTCTATGTGGGCAATGGAAAGGAACGGGTCCATCTGATTCTGGAGCCCGGCACCGTTACGGTTAATCTTGACGAACGTGTTTCGAGCGGCCTGCCGATGATGGATGCTTACAACGCCTTCCATAAGCGTTTTTACGGATATAAGCGCGACCAACGGGAAGATAAGGCGGCGCTGGCCGATTCCGTCATCCATGCCCATCCCGACGACCTGATCGGCGCGCTCGTCCTCGATGACCTGGCCCTCGTGGATGCTCCCCGTTTCCTGGCCTGCTATGCGGATGTTTCCGAAAAGGTCCGCGGCTTCTACCTGGTGCAGAAAGACTACGCGGCCATCAGCGCCCAGGAACGCACGGCGCCGGGCCAGCCTTTCACGGACTACACGATTCCGGGCGGTAACCCCGACGGCTCCGACGTGAACCTGTCGGACTATGTGGGACGCGGCAAATTCATCCTGCTCGACCACTGGGCTTCCTGGTGCGGCCCCTGCAAAGCCGAGATGCCCTACATCAAGAAAACCTGGAAAGCCTTCCACGGCGACCGGTTCGACGTGGTCAGCATCGCGGTCAGCGACAAGCGTGAGGATACGGACCGTGCGCTTTCAACCCTGGACATGCCCTGGCACCAGATCCTGGATGCACAGCGGATTCCGCTGGAACTCTACGGCGTAAACGCCATCCCCCACCTCATCCTCTTCGCGCCGGACGGTACCATCCTCAAGCGCGGTCTGCGGGGGGAACAGATTTACGCAGCCGTGGAAGAGGCCCTTTCGGCAAAGTAAAACTTTACTTGAGGAAAACAAAAAAGACGGCGAGCACCAGGCAGGCAAAAGCGGCCAGGTGGTTCCACTGCAACGTCTGGCCCTTGAAAACGAACATCACGATGATGGAGAAAACCGTCAGCGAGATGACCTCCTGAATGACCTTCAGCTGCATCAGGTTGAACGGACCGCCGTTACCGTTGAAGCCGATGCGGTTCGCAGGCACGGTGAGGCAGTACTCGAAAAAGGCGATGCCCCACGAGAAAAGGATGACCAGGATCAGCGGCCAGCCGGTCGATACTTTCATTTCCTGGAGTTTAAGGTGCCCGTACCAGGCGAAGGTCATAAAGATGTTGGAGCACACCAGCATCAGGATGGTCCAGATTGCTTGCATAGGTTCTATGAATTTGGGCCGCAAAGGTAAGGAAAATTGTTTATCTTTGCGACTTAGTTACGTCAACTGATGGAACCGATCAAACACGAATGCGGCATCGCCATGATCCGGCTGCTCAAGCCGATCGAATACTACAAGGAAAAATACGGGACTGAACTCTATGCGCTGAACAAGCTCTATCTGATGATGGAGAAGCAGCTCAACCGCGGCCAGGAGGGCGCCGGCATCGCCAGCGTCAAGATCGTGACCGATCCCGGGCACGAATATATGTTCCGCGAGCGGGCGCTCGGAAAGGACGCCATCACCAATGTCTTCGCCGAAGTCCACCGGCAGATTGAAGATACGACGGCAGACGAGGAACATCCGTTCATCGGCGAGCTCTATATGGGCCATCTCCGCTATTCGACCACAGGCCGCAGCGGCATGAAGTACGTCCACCCGTTCCTGCGCCGCAACAACTGGAAGGCCAAGAACCTGTGCATCTGCGGAAACTTCAATATGACCAACATCGACGAAGTGTTCCAGATGCTCGCCGACCAGGGCCAGTATCCGCGCATCAGCTCGGACGCCTACATCATGCTGGAGCTGATGGGCCACCGCCTCGACCGGGAAGTGGAACGCAACTATGTGGAGGCTAAGAAATTGAAGCTGGAAGGCCGGCAAATTACCGAATACATCGACACGCATCTGGAAATCGCCAACGTGCTCCGCACCACGATGCCCCACTTCGACGGCGGCTATGTGATCTGCGGCATCACGGGCAGCGGCGAGCTCTTCTCGATGCGCGACCCCAACGGCATCCGTCCCGCCTTTTGGTATGCGGACGACGAGCTCGTGGCCATCGCCAGCGAGCGTCCTGTGCTTCAGACCTGCTTCGCGGCAGAATACGGTCAGATCCATGAGATCGCCCCGGGCCAGGCCCTGATCATCAACGGGCGCGGCGAACGCAAGCTCCAGCAGGTCATCCCGGCAGCCAAACTGGCAGCCTGCAGCTTCGAACGCATCTATTTCAGCCGCGGCAACGACCGCGACATCCATCTGGAGCGCAAGCAGCTCGGTTTCCAGCTCCGCGACCAGATTCTCAACGCCGTGGACCACGACATCGAGCACACCGTATTCTCCTATATCCCCAACACCGCCGAACTGGCCTATTACGGCATGGTGGAGGGCATCCGCAAGATCTACCCCGGCATCCGCGCCGACAAGGTCGTGTCGAAAGACATCAAGCTGCGTACCTTCATTACCGAGGGCAGCGCGCGCAACGACCTGGCCGGCCACGTGTACGACATCACCTACGGCACGCTGGAACCCTTCCGCGACAACCTTGTGGTGATCGACGACAGCATCGTGCGCGGCACGACGCTGCGCGAGAGCATCATCCGCATCCTCGACCGCCTGCATCCGAAGAAGATCGTCATCGTGAGTTCGAGCCCGCAGGTGCGCTACCCCGACTGCTACGGCATCGACATGTCGCATATGAGCGAGTTCATCGCCTTCATCGCGGCCGTCGCGCTGCTGAAGGAGAACCGGATGGACGCCGTGCTCGACGACGTGTACCGCCACTGCAAGCAGCAGGAAGGCCTTCCTTCCAGCGGCCCCTACCAGAACTACGTCCGCCAGATCTACGCACCCTTCTCCGACGAGCAAGTCAGCCGCAAGATCGTGCAGCTGCTCAAGGCCGAAGACATCAAGGCCGAGGTCGAGATCGTGTACCAGTCCCTCGAAGGCTTGCACCGGGCCTGCCCCGATCACCCCGGCGACTGGTACTTCAGCGGCAACTACCCCACTTCCGGCGGTTACCGCATCCTCAACCAGGCTTATATCGAATATTACGAAAACGAATATAAAAAAGAAAAATGAAAGCCCTCACCCACACTGATTTCCATTTCCCGGGACAGGTTTCCAAGTATGTAGGAAAGGTCCGGGACGTCTATGACATCGACGGAAAGTACATCATCCTCGTGGCCACCGACCGCATTTCCGCCTTTGACGTCGTGCTCCCCAAGGGTATTCCCTGCAAGGGGCAGGTTCTCAACCAGATCGCTTCGCGTTTCCTTGACAAGACGTCCGACATTGTGCCGAACTGGAAGATCGCCGAGGTGGACCCGATGGCGACCGTCGGCCTGATGTGCGAACCCTTCAAGGTCGAGATGGTGGTGCGCGGCTACCTGGCCGGGCACGCATGGCGCGAGTACCAGGCAGGCAAGCGTTCGCTCTGCGGCGAACCGCTTCCGGAAGGCCTGCACGAAAACGAGCGACTCCCCCATCCCATCATCACGCCGACCACCAAGGCCAGCGAAGGACACGACGAAGATGTCAGCCGGGATGAGATCATCGCCTCCGGCCTGGTCTCGGCAGAGGACTATGCGCAGCTCGAGAAGTATACGCTCGCGCTCTACCAGCGCGGCTGTGAGCTGGCCGCCCAGATGGGCCTGATCCTGATGGATACGAAATATGAGTTCGGCAAGAAGGACGGCAAGATCTACCTGATGGGCGAGATCCACACGCCCGACTCTTCCCGTTACATCTATGCCGAGGGCTATGCGGAACGCCTCGCGCGCGGCGAGCGCCAGAAGCAGCTGTCGAAGGAATTCGTCCGCGAATGGCTGATGGCCGGCGGGTTCCAGGGCAAGGCGGGCCAGCAGGTTCCGCCGATGACCGACGAGGTGGTCGAAGGCATCACCGACCGCTACATCGAGCTTTACGAGCACATCACGGGCGAGCCGTTCGTCCGCCACGAAGAGGGGGACGTTGCGGGTCGCATCGAACGCAACATCAACGAGTTCCTGGCCAGCAAGCGCTAAATCGCGCTAGCTGGGCAGGTCTTTCTTGTCCTTGTTTTTGAAAAGCTCGTACATCGAACTGAAGTCCGTCTCGCGCGGACTTCTTTCGTGTTCGGTCCGGTCGTTCTCCGGGATTTCCGTCCCGTCGCCCGACATCAAGTAATCGAACATCGCCTGATAGACTTCCACCAGGCTCACGGCTGTCTCGAGATAGCCCAGCAGCGTGGCCTTGGAGAGCGGATAGGTGGAGATGAAGGGGTTGTCGAGCTGCTCCATCTTTTCGGAAAGTTCCTTTCCCTCAGCGGCATAGTCCGGCTGCAGCCGCTTGTAGATGGCGCGGCGCTCGTCGATGTCCGGCACGGAACGGCCGGCCTTCTCGTCGTCGTCGAGCACCCAGAGGAAATCTTCAAGGTCCTCGCCCGCATAGTTCAAGCACTCGGCCAGGATGGGCACGATGTCGCGGTAGGTATCGCCCGGCACGTCCACGACGAGGCGGCTGTCGTGATGGTCGTCGGGGAAGGCGTCGCCCCGGCCCGTGTCCAGGAACCGTTTCCGGAAATTATAGTAGCGGATGAGGTGTTCCTTGTCTTCCTTCCTCAGCTCGTCGCTGCGCAGCATCTCGAGCACAGGGGCGACGGCGTAGGAACGGCCCGGCGCCGACTCTTCACTGACGAGCAGCTTCTCCAGCAATTCTTTCACTTTCTTCGGTATAGCCATCTCGATTCTTCGTTTGGAGGCTCAAAAATACGGCAAATCGTGCGAATAATCAAAATGAAGTTGCGTATCTTTGCAGTTACTATGGCAAACAAGAAGTATCCGCTCGGTGTCGCCTTCGGCGGCGGAGGGGCCAAGGCGGCCGCCCATTGCGGCGCCCTCCAGGCCCTGATAGAATTCGGGCTCAAGCCCGACATCGTGGCCGGCACCAGCGCCGGCTCGCTGGTAGCCGTCCTCTATGCATGCGGCTTCAAGCCCCGCGAGATGGTCGAACAGTTTCTGGGCATGAATTTCTTCAAGGATATCGTGACGCCCGGCCTTCCCAAGGGCGGAATGTTCGACTCGAAGCCGCTGATCGAGCACCTGCGCAAGGTCCTTCCCTATTCCAAGCTGGAAGATCTGCCCATCCCCACCTACATCGTGGCCTCCGACCTGGAGCACGGTGTGACCAAGGTGTTCTCGCGCGGCGAGATTGCCCCGCGCGCCGTCGCTTCTTGCTCGATTCCGGTCATCTTCAAACCCACCGTCATCGGCGGCATCCACTATGTGGACGGCGGCGCCTTCCAGAACCTTCCCGTTCCGGCCATCCGGCAGAAATGCGACAAGCTCATCGCTTTCAACCTCAACCACATCTACGAAGAAAAATACAAGGACAACCTGCTGGCCGTGGCCTACCGGTCGTTCCTGATGATGTTCGTTTCGAACACCGTCGCCGACTCCCGCGGGGCCGATCTCTTTGTCGAACTCGATACGGAAGGATGCTCGGCCTACGATATGACGAAGCTTGAAACACTCTTTTTCCGTGGCTACGAGAGTACCGTCAAGGCGCTGGAAGAGAATGGCTATACACGTGTCCTCCCCCGCGAGGACATCCAATTCCCGGAACGGAAAAAGAAGACCGTCCAATCCCTTCTTCACAAAATCAAGAAATAGCGATGGGTCTCCTGTTTAAAAGAAAGACAAAGGCGGCACTCGACCGCAAAAAAGTGATAACCAGTCATTTTGTGCTTGGCCTCTGCCTCCTGCTGATGGCCGTCAACATTGGCTGCTCCATCTTCTTTTTCCCGCGCGTCATGGCGCCGCTGGCCATTGTGGTCTCAAACGCCGTTACGCTCATCCTGGCCATCTTCGCATTCCGGCCCATCAATGCGCTGGTGGAAAATCTGCTCGAGAAGCGGCAGCAGGAGTTGCTGGAGCAGCAGGCCAAGGAGCACGAGCTGGAGCAGAAGGTCGGCGAGCTGGAACTGCGCAACCGCGAGCTGGAGAACCGGCTCGACACGCGTGCCCAGACCGACGACATGCCGGCCGACATCGACTTCACCTTCAAGCTGGAGCAGATGGAGTACGCGAAGAAGGGCTACGTGGTCAAGGAGGAACCGCTCGAGGCTTTTGCGTCCGACAGCCAGTTCAAGAACCTGATTCCGAATGTGGGCCTCTGGAACAAGATGCTGGATGCGCTGATGATGAAGGACCACGGCATCCGGAAGATTCTCTACATCAAGAAGTATTATTACAAGGTCTCGCTCGGCATCGATTTCAGCCATATCAAGTTTTCCTTCGAAGACGACCGCATTCTTTTCTACGGTGTGAAGTTCACGCGGCTGCACGACATCAGCAGCGAGCTCAAGCCCGACGAGGGCGACATCGATCACTGCTGGATCCTCAACACGGTCGAGAACTGGGCGGAAATCAAGCATTCGGCCTATTACGATCTGTTCAAGGAGGCATATACACGCATGCAGGATGCCGAGACACACGATGCGCTCGAAGCTGAGGTTTCGAGCCTGTGCGATCAGTACACGGAGGTTTTCCGCCGCAACATCCAGCGGCGCTTCCCGCAGGCGGATTTCGTGGAATCAATTGAGGATACGGACCGCACCTGGTATGCCCTCCGCGACGGCGGCACCTACCGCATGGTCCGCGACATCGCCTCCAACATGCTCCTGATGACCGACGTCATCAACGAAACCAAGCAAATCGAAGAACAACTGTAAGCACCCAGGCTGTCAACTGAGCGCGTCTTGGGCGAGGAGGCGGTCGACGTCGGCGGGCCAGTCGGTGGCGTTGTGGGCGACGAGGCCGTGGATGCCGAGGGATTGGGCGACTTCGACGTTGCGGGCGCCGTCGTCGACGAACAGCAATTCATCGGGACGGATCAGCTCGTTGTCGAGCACGAACCGGAAGATTTCCGGATCGGGTTTTGTCATCTGGCAGGCATAGCTGAGGTAGCAGGCGTCGAAATACCAGCGGAGACCATGGCCCGGATGACGGCCGTCGAAGGCCGACGACATGGCCCATGTCATGACATAGGGATTTGTATTGGACAACAGGACCACCCGATAACCGGCCTTGCGAAGCCGGAGGATGGCATCGAGGGCCGGTTGTGAAACGCCGTCGATGAATCCCATGCAGGCATAGCTGCACTCCTCCGGCGTCACCTCGCGTCCGACAAGCCGGCTGAACTCCGTCCGGAACTCCTCGGCCGTAATCTTGCCGCCTTCCAGGTCACCGAAAAAGCCCTCCTGATGGAAGGGATTGATGAAACTCTCCACATCCTTCAGGCCAATATCCCGAAAATGCTGCTGTGCCTTCTTGATATCGATGGCGACAACCACGCCGCCCATGTCCAATGCAATCGTCTTGATCATAGTATCAAAAAACACCTGATGCTCGCAACAGGTGTTTTTCTTGTGGCCCTTAGCAGATTTGAACTGCTGACCTCCTGCCTGTCAAGCAGGCGCTCTAAACCAGCTGAGCTAAAGGACCTTTCATTCCCGCCGCCTCGGCTTTGGGACTGCAAATATAGTAAACTTTTTGAAAAACCGCAGAAACTTTGTGAATTTATACAAAAAAGTGATGCATCGCCGCCCCTCCCGGAAGCGAAGTGAAGCCGGGCGCGCGAGGGAATTAGATTAGGGGCTGATGGAAGACCAGGACGGCGAGGGCCTGGATGACGGAGGCGAGGCCGAGGAGGGCGATGACGATGCCGGAGACGCGGTTGATGACCAGCATCTGACGGAGGCGGAAACGCTTGCGGAACAGGCTGATACCGCTGCTGAGGACAAACCACCAGAGCGCCGTGCCCAGAAAAATGCCCGCGAGCACAACGGCTACGGCCAGGGGACGGTAGCCGACGCCCAGATCCAGGCCGAAAAACGCAAAAATGCCCAGCATCAGCACCAGCGCACCCGGATTCAGAATCGTCATCAGGAAACCCCGGAAAACATCCTTCGCATTCATGCTCACGGCATCAATCTTGCGCTGCCTCAGATCCTTGATCGGGTTCTTCACCGCTATCTGCAGACCGATCAGGAAGATAACGATACCACCGATCAGCATCACCCACGAACGGTTGCGGTCCAGGAACTCCTGGATGAACGACACGGAGAACAAAGCGATGGAAGCGTAAATCACATCGCCCAGCGAAGAACCGACACCCACGGCAAACCCGGCCCAGCGGCCCTTGTCGAGCGTACGCTGAATGCACATGATGCCGAGCGGACCCAGCGGAATCGAAGCCGCCAGTCCGATCAGGATCGCCTGTAAAAAGTTGAGCAACATGGATATCCGTGCAAAACAGGACAAAGATACCATTATTTGGTTAAAAAACGGCTATATTTGTAAGACATTCCCGAGAAAATGAAAGAAAAACATAAAAAGACCGATCCGAAGACACGGCGCACCGCCTGGCTGCTCGCAGCCGGCTTCGGCGTGCTGATGAGCATCCCCTTCCTGGTCCCCCGCCTCGGCCTCCTGGCCCTCGTCGGTTTCCTCCCCCTGTTCTTCCTCGACCGGCTGCTGCGCGAACAAAACGTACGGCGTGCTTTCTGGTACTACTACGCAGCCTTCGTGCTGTTCAACGTGCTGACCACCTTCTGGATCTGGTTCGTATCGCCGGCCGGCGCCATCGCCGCCCTGCTGCTCAACGCCCTCCAGATGGCGGCCGTCTTCGCCATCTACCGCGCCGCCAGCCGCATCATCCGCAAGCGGGAAAAGAATCCCCTGACGGCCGACGCCCTGTCGCTGCTTTTCTTCATCGTCACCTGGCTCGCTTGGGAGCACATCTACTTCAACGTCGAAATCTCCTGGCCCTGGCTCTGCCTGGGCAACGCCTTTGCCACGACCACGCGGCTCGTCCAATGGTATGAGGTCACGGGCGCCCTGGGCGGGTCGCTCTGGATCCTGCTGTGCAGCGGCCTGCTTTATCTGCTGCTGAACAGCCGCCAGCGCAGCGGCCGCCTCGGCTACGGCATCGCCGCAGCCGTCGTCATCTTCGTCCCCATCCTCTGCTCGGAAATCCGCTACGCGACCTACCGGGAATCCGACGACCCGCTGGAAGTCGTCGTGCTGCAGCCCAATGTCGACCCGTTCCATAAATACGGCGTCGACCCGCAGAGCGAACTGGACGCGCGGCTCATCGCGATGATGGCCCGCGAAACTACGCCCGAAACGCGTTACATCATCACGCCCGAAACCTTCACCTACAACCTCGACATCGACCAGCCGGAGTTGAATGCTTCCTACCTGAAATACAAGGCCTTCCTAAGCGCACACCCCGATGCCAACCTGCTGCTCGGCGCCCTTACCTACCGCCGCTACGAGGCCAAGGCCAAGCCTACGCGCAGCGCCCGTCCGGCCGGCGCCGGCCAGTGGTACGACGCCTACAACACAGCCCTGGTGATGGATGCCGATACCCTGTACGGCAGCTACGTCAAGTCGAAACTCGTGCCCGGCGTAGAAATCATTCCCTACGAAAACGCCATCCCCTTCCTCGGCAAGATCATCCATCAGTTCGGCGGCTCCAGCAACAGTTACGGCACCCTGGGCGAGATGGAAGCCATCCCTGGCGGGGACGGCCACAAGCTGGGCGCGATGATCTGCTATGAATCGGTGTACGGCGACTGGTCGCGCGTAGCGACGAAGAAAGGCGCCAACTTCCTGGCTGTCATTACGAACGACGGTTGGTGGGGCGATACGCCCGGCTACCGGCAACACTTCAACTATGCGCGGCTGCGCGCCATCGAGAACCGACGCGACGTCGTGCAGTCGGCCAACACCGGCACCTCCGGTCTCATCGACCAGCGGGGTGACGTGCACTTCAAGACGGACTGGTGGGTGGAAACGTCCTTCCGGGGCACCATCAATGCGAACGACACGCTGACGCCCTTCGTCCGCCACGGCGACCTCATCGGCCGCTGGGCCTGGGACTGCTTCCTTACTTTGCTGATTGCCCTTCTTCTTTGGGCTGCGTTTTCCGCTTCGGATAAACGATCCGGGCGTGATAAACCTGCTGCAGGTAACGCTTGAACGAAGCCTTTACCAGATTGATCTCGCGCAGCGAGATATCGGCTTCGGCCAGCTGTGAATCGTCGTACTTGCTGGCCAGGATGCGGTCGACCAGCGACGAGATGCTCTCTTCAGAATAGTCTTTCAGCGTGCGGGATGCCGCCTCGACGGCATCAGCCATCATCACAACCACCTGCTCCTTGGTCTGCGGCAGCTTGCCGTTGTAGGTGAAGGGCGCCCGGTTGGCGGGATCGCCGCCGGCATTGCAGTATACGTTGTAGAAATAGAGCGTCACGGAACGGCCGTGGTGGCAGGCGATGAAGTCAGTCACATTGGCGGGGAGCTTGTCCTTGTGGGCCAGCGCCAGGCCGTCGTCGACGTGTTTGATAATGGCACGGGCGCTTTCCTCGGGTGTCAGGCCGTCGTGATAGTTCACGCCTTCGGCCTGGTTCTCGATGAAGCACATGGGATTCTCCATCTTGCCGATGTCGTGGTACAGCGCACCGACGCGCACGAGCATCGCGTCGCCGCCAATCTCGCGGGCGGCATTCTCGGCCATGTTGGCTACCTGCAGCGAGTGCTGGAAGGTGCCCGGCGCCTTATACTGGAGTTGCTGCAGCAGTTTGTTGTTGGTATCGGAAAGATCCCACAGGCGGGAGTAGGACACGAAACCGAAAATCTTCTCGAACACGAAAACGAACGGATAGAGCACGATGACCAGGATGGCGTTGATGCCCAGGAACAGGAAGTTCGTCGACTTGAGCGCGTAGGAAAGGTCGCCGGCACCGAGCTTGAACGCGAAACTCACGATCGCCAGTGCGAGGAAAATGAACACCGCATTCAGGAACTGCTGCCAGCCCCGGTTGAACTTCCCGTAGGCGAACAGGCCCACCGAACCGCCCAGCAGGTTGACGAAGAAAAGCTCCACCCCGTTCTGCGGTACGAGCAGGAGCGGCAGGATCGAAACGATGAACACGCCGTAAGAAAGGTCGTCGTGGAAGAACGAACTCATATACAGCGCCGTCACGGCGAACGGGAACAGGTACAGCAGCCGCTCGTCCACCCGGAACAGGATGGCCGTCCCGGCAAAAGAGATGAGCAGCATCAGCATCAGGAAGATGGTCTTGCGCGTTTCGTCAAAGATGCTGCGCTGGATGAAGAAGATGACGAAGAAAAAGACGGCCAGCACTGCGATCACCATCAGCAAGTGGCTCGCCATCAGCGAATCCGGGGAACCCGAATAGCCATAGCTCATCTTGTATTCCGCCTTGTAGGAATCGAGGATCTGGCAGATGTCGCCCGTTACGATCTCGCCCTCCGCGACGATGAGCTGGCCGGCGTAGACCATGCCCTTGGTCGGTGAAATGTAGTTGACGGCCTCGCGGTGCACCAGCTGCGTGGTGTTCTCGTCGAAAAACAGGTTCGGCACGATGAAGGATTTCAATCCGATGGCGGAAGCCACGGAATCGACGTCCTTGTCGGGATAGTGGGCTGCCAAGTCTGACCGCAACAAACTGTAAACACGGTCAATGTCGTACAGGTCCGCAACCGGCGTCTCCACCACGCGCTTGTCGCGCTTGACAAAGATCACCCGGTCGGAAGCACCCTTGCCGAAATCGGCGGCCAGGCCGCGGTCGTAGGCCCGGCTCAAGTGCGCGAACATATCCTTGGTCGTCTGCCCGTTGAGGTTCATTTCTACGGCCCGGTGGCCGAACTGGTCGAGCGCCGAGGCGGCGACAGTCGGATCGTAACTGTAATAGTCGATGTTCTCCGAAGCGCGGTCCTCCTTCTCGCTCAACATCTCGGCCTCCGTCTTGAGAATCGGGAAGTCGATGGGCGAAATCAGCGTCTCGTAGACCCACGGGCGGCCTTTCTGGTAGTCGTACTGGAACTTTCCCTCACGGGGATACAGCAGCAGCATCAGGATGCCCAGAACGATAAAACAGATATAGATCCGATAATTTTTCATAACTTTGTAGAAATGGACAATTAGTAAAGGTAACGAAAATTTTCCGGAATATGAAAAAAATCCTCTGGGCCATCCTCGCCGCCCTCTTCTTCCTCCCTGCTGCGGCACAGGAACTTGTGGTCATCTCCTCCCCTGCTCTCCACGCCGACGACTCCGTCCTCGTGTTCATTCCCGCGCAATACGCGGACAACTACTCCGACCGCTACTGCACGGAATGCTGCGGCGAACCCGAAGCCGTCCCTACGCTCTTCCTGCTTCACGGCTGGTCGGGCTGCTACAGCAACTGGGCCGACAAGAGCGACCTGCAGCGGGTGGCGGATTCCTCGGGCTTCATCATCATCTGCCCGGACGGATTCTATGACAGCTGGTACGTCAACGCCAACGAACCGGAAGATATGCAGTGGCGCAAGTTCTTCGACCGCGAGCTCTATCCGCTGATGAAGGACAAGTACTTCCTCGATCCGGAAAAGACCTTCATCACCGGCCTGTCGATGGGCGGCCACGGCGCCATCAACCTCTTCCTGGACGATGTGTCGCGGTTCCGCGCCGCCGGCTCGATGAGCGGCGTGCTCGACCTCGACTACGAGAAGGGACGGCTCGGCCTGGAGCGCCTGCTCGGCCCCTGGGAGCCCGGCAGCCAGCGCTATGCTGAGGAATCGGCCATCAACCGCGTCACCCGCGCGAAGGACGCCGGCAAGCCGATGGTCATCACGTGCGGATACAGCGACACCCTCTTCGGTGCTTCGCTCGACTTCTGCGAACGCTGCAAGGAAGAGGGTGTTCCCTATATCGCGGTCTTCTCACCCGGCGTCCATAGCTGGAAATACTGGGACTACGCCCTGCGTCTCCACCTCTGGTACTTCAGCCGGATCCTGAACGGCGAGAATCTCGGTTATTAACCGATGCTCATGTTCTGTATCTCGTCGGCGTCGTAGAAGCCCTTTTCGAGCTTCTGGCGCACCTCGGCGAATGCGTTCAGCGTGTATTCGACATCTTCCAGCGAATGTGCCGCCGTGGGAATGATGCGGTACATCAGAATGCCCTCGGGCACCACCGGATACGTAATCACGGAGCAGAAGATGTGGTAGTTCTTGCGCAGGTCGATCAGGATGTTGGTCGCCTGGGCCAGGTTGCCCTTCATGAAGACGGGCGTCACGCAGGCCTCTGCCACGCCGATATCGCAACCACGCTTGCGCAGGCCGTCCTGCAGCGCGCGGGTAATGGTCCAGAGCTGCTTGCGGAGGCGGTCACCCTCTTCGCCGCGGATGATTTCCAGGCGTTTGAGGCAGCCTTCCACGATAGGCATCGGGAGTGCCTTCGCATAGATCTGTGAACGCAGGTTGTAGCGCAGGTAGTTGATGATGGCGCGCGGACCGGCGACGAAGCCGCCGATGATGGCCATGCTTTTGGCATAGGCGCCGATGTAGAGGTCCACCTCGTCCATCACACCGAAATGCTCGGAAGTACCGCGGCCATTGGGACCCATCACGCCGTAGCCGTGGGCGTCGTCGATCAGGATGCGGAAGCTGTATTTCTTCTTGAGGGCTGAGATCTGGTCGAGGATGACGAGCGCGCCGGTCATACCGTAGACGCCTTCGGTGATCAGCAGCACGCCGCCGCCGTTCTCCTCGGCTTCCTTGCAGGCGCGCGCGAGGATCATCTCGCAG
>JAEEGL014296459.1_pt1 | contig 16265 bp, 15 predicted proteins | sample 9134231 | NCBI WGS metagenome assembly JAEEGL01 (sample SAMN16246548, study PRJNA631951) | gut metagenome | biome: gut microbiome; feature: rumen; material: fiber-attached | host: Bos | place: Iran: Karaj | collected 2018-10
AGGAGGTTCAAAAGAAATGTCAGAAATGAGTTTTGAACAAATGTTGGAGGAATCATTTAAAACTATACACAATGGAGAGGTAGTAGACGGTACTGTTATCAGTGTTAAGCCAGATGAGATTGTCTTAAACATTGGTTATAAATCAGATGGTATAATTACACGTTCAGAGTACACAAACGAGTCAAATATTGATCTTACTACAGTAGTCAAAATTGGCGATCCACTTTCAGCCATTGTTGTAAAGGTAAATGATGGCGAAGGTCAGGTTCTCCTTTCATACAAGAGACTTGCTCAGGAAAAGGGTAACGAGAGACTTGCACAGGCTTACGAGAGCGGTGAAGTTCTTACAGCTACAGTTGATAAAGTCCTCAAGGGCGGTCTTACAGTTGTTGTTGATGAGGCTAGAGTATTCATCCCTGCTTCATTTGTTTCAGACGTATACGAAAAGGATCTTGGAAAGTACCAAGGTCAGGAAATCAGCTTTGTGATTACAGAATTCGATCCAAAGCGTCGTAGAATTATTGGTAACAGAAAGACTCTTCTTGTTGCTGACAGACAGAAGGCACAGGAAGAACTCTTAGCTAAGATTGAAGTTGGTCAAGAGTTCGAAGGAACAGTTAAGAATGTTAAAGACTTCGGTGCATTCATCGATTTGGGTGGTGCCGATGGTCTTCTTCACATCTCAGAGATGAGCTGGGGTCGTGTTGAGAATCCTACAAAGACTCTCAACGTTGGCGATACAATCAAGGTGTTCGTCAAAGAAGTTAAGGATGGCAAGATTGCGCTTTCTTGCAAATTCGATTCAGAGAATCCTTGGAACGGAGCTGCAGACAAGTACGCTGTTGGTTCTGTTGTAAAGGGTAAGGTAGTTCGTATGAAAGACTTTGGTGCTTTCGTTGAGCTTGCTCCTGGAATCGATGCATTACTTCACGTTTCTCAGATTTCTAAAGAGCGTATTGAGAAGCCTTCTGATGTTCTTTCAATCGGACAGGAAATCGAGGCAAAGGTTGTTGAATTCAACGACGAAGAAAAGAAGATTAGCCTTTCAATCAAGGCACTTCTTGAGCCAGAGGCTCCTGCTGAGGAAGAGGCAGAGGTTGCTGATGTAAATATCGAAGAAGTTGCAGCTTCAGAAGAATAATTCGAATTTATTGCAGGTCTAGGTAATACCCTAGGCCTGTTTTTTTCTTAGATTTTACACAAATAGTTTGTATAATGGTGATATTATAAAGCTAGTGAATTTATTATCACTTAAACTTATAGGAGCTAAAAATTATGGAAAACTACGAAGGATTCAAGAAAGAGGTCTATGCTCTAACAAAAATTAATCTTGATGCCTACAAGGAGAAGCAGATGCGTCGACGCATCGATTCCTTGGTCAACAAGAATAAATGCGAGTCCTACGAGGAGTATGTCAAACTTTTAAAGGCAAATCCTGATGTTTTTGATGAATTTGTAAACTTTCTTACAATCAACGTATCTGAGTTCTATAGAAATCCGGACCAGTGGGAACTCATGGTCAAAGAATTTATGCCTGAGCTCATAGAAAAATCTGGACAGCAGCTAAAAATCTGGAGCGCCGCGTGTTCCACAGGTGATGAACCATACTCTCTTGTAATGGCTCTATCGACTCTTGTACCTTTAAACAAGATCAAAATACTTGCCACAGACTTAGACAAACAGGTTATCGCCACAGCCAAAGTAGGCTTATACAGTGCCAAGAGCATAGCTAACGTGCCTGCCGACCTAAAGAAAAAGTACTTTACACCGGTTGGAAACTCCTTCCAAATCAGCGATGAAATCAAGCGTTGCGTAGAATTCAAGGAACACAACCTTCTCCGTGATACATATCCAACCAACTACGACATGATAGTATGCCGCAACGTACTCATATATTTTACCGATGAGGCCAAGACCGAAGTCTACGACAAATTCTGCAAGTCCCTCCGTCCAGGCGGAATCCTCTTCATAGGCTCCACAGAACAAGTCATCGACTACAAAGATCTCGGCTACAAGAGACGCTACTCATTCTACTACGAAAAAGTAAATTGAAACCTTAAGCCCACCTGCCCGGTACTCCACCGGTCCCCAGGGGGCTTTTACAATTTCGTTAAGATTATAGATTTTCTAAATACTAAAATCCCTCCATCAGTGGGTGTACTTTCATCGATTTTACAATTCGAAGGGAATGTAATGTCCCTGACGGACATAGTTAGAGTTTCAAAAATGGTTCCACAAACTAGACTTAGTACAATTGCACGCAAATCCATTTGCTAAGTGAAAGTATGCAAGTGATTTTTTCATATATAGTCACCAATGCACATTCGGCGTCCTGCCTCAGCGTGCATTTTCAGCCGCCGTCCTGGCGGCTGATGACTATATATGTAAAAAATCACTTGCACTTTCACTAAGCGCATTCCAATGCGCTGCAATTGCTACTAAGCTAGTTTTGTGGAACTATTTCTTTTAAATATATTGAATGTCCGTTCAGGGATTTACTTTCACTTTCCCGATTTGCAAATTATATGAAGCAAATCGGGAACCCGACCTGCCCATCAGCAAAGCTGATTTTCAATGGGCAGGTCTCCTTGTACAGAATTGTAAATAGTTGAAAGAACACCCACAGATAAAGATGGAGGGATTAGTATTTTTAGAAAATCATAATCTTATACGAAGTAAAAGCCCCCTGGGGACCGGTGGAGTGCCGGGCAGGTGGGCTTAGTGTTTCAACATATATTTTGCGATTTGAATGAGTAGCGTCTCTGAGGCGTCTTCTGTGGTGACGAAGGCTTCCTTGGAGTCGTAGGAGGTTTTGAAGAGACGAGTGGACGGAGGGACTTGGAGGCTGTGGGGTAGAGCTACGAAGGCGCCGTCGAGAGAGACTTTGCAGTCTTTGCGGGAGGCAGGTCTTCGATTTGATTTGTCCATGCTTTCTCCGATGGATTTTGGGATGATTATGTCTTCGTTGATTAGGTAGTAGTAGTTTTTGTAGTCGGGAAGATAGGTGTTTAGTTTTCCTTTGAATAGATTTAGGGTAACGTAAATGCGATTTTCCTTTATCACGTACATACCGTATTCACGAATTTTGTTGATTGGACAAGGGAGCGCTACGGTTGTTTCTACGATAAAACGAAGCTTTTCATCGTCTGTCTCCATGGAAATGAATGATAATTCACTGGATAGCAAGTCCGAATAGGATAGTATATCCGCAATGTAAATCATACCTTTTATGTCTTCGTAGTTATGAAGAAGAATTAAATCCTTTGATTCTTGGTCGCCTACAAGAGAGTAATGCTGGTAGACGGGGATTAATTCACCTCCGTTGTATTTGTCATCACGATGTAGTCCTAAGAACTCTTCGATGGTTTTTTGCTTGTAGTTTGGGAGGTCTAAAAGGCATTTTGCCTTTGTAGTGGTGAGATACATGTCGGTGTGCTTCTTGGACTTGATGGATGTATTAAAGTGATATTTACGGCACCGTTCGACGATAAAAGATTCATCGAAGCGAGTTGAATTGAATCCAAGAAGACAGTCGTAGTCTGCAATTACCTTTTCAAATTCTGCTAGAAGCTCTAGCTCTTCAGATTCGTTGTGTGCAAGAAGCTGGGTGATTGCAATTGTATCACCTTGGCGAGAGGCGTAGCCAATCATATAGATAAAAGACTTTCTAGGTGAAAGTCCGGTACATTCAATATCAAAAAATATCGTATTTTCGGTGAAATACTTATCTAAAGAATATGTAAGATTTTCAATTTCATAGTGATTAGTGATTATTTCCATTGTCTTTTTCCTTATAGGGTATTTTATGAAATATTTTTTGTATTTTTAATATATTATAAATTACTATTCACAGATGACTTCACCCCACACTCATAATTGAACTCTTTTTTGAGTTCTTTTCCAGTGCTTCGCACTTAAAATTATATAATTCAAGTACTTAAAAATATACAATAATTAATGATAATATTTATCTCTAGTTTTACACAAAATGATATAATCTGTATAGATAGTTTACTTTAAAAAGAAAGAGGGGTAAAGCTAATGGGTCTTAGGACTTTTAAAGGCGGCGTTCATCCTTATGATGGCAAAGAAATCTCCAAAGAAAAGCCTACTAAGGAATTGAAGCCTCAAGGCGAAATGGTATTCCCATTATCGCAACACATCGGTGCACCAGCGACAGCGTGTGTTTCAGTTGGTGATACTGTCCTTAGGGGTCAGAAGATAGCAGAGGCGGGCGGTTTTGTTTCTGCACCTATTTTTTCTTCTGTTTCCGGAACAGTAAAAGCAATTGAGCCTAGACGTGTTGCCACTGGCGATTTAGTCAATTCTATCATCATCGAAAGTGATGGCCAATTTATCGAAAAGGGTTTTGAAGGATGCGAGGATTACACGAATCTTTCAAACGACGATATCATCAAGAAAATCCAAGAAGCTGGAGTAGTTGGTATGGGGGGTGCCGGTTTCCCTACTCACGTCAAGCTATCTCCAAATAATCCTGAGAAAATCGAATTTATTATCGCTAACTGTGCAGAGTGTGAGCCTTATCTTACTTCAGATTATCGCTCTATGGTTGAAGAGCCAGAAAAGCTTATCACTGGTATGAAGATTATTTTACAGCTTTTCCCAAAGGCTAAAGGTCTTCTTGGCGTAGAAGATAACAAGGCTGATGTTATTGCATCGCTTCAACAGCTTACTGAGAAAGAGACACGAATCACAGTTGTTCCACTGATGACAAAGTATCCACAGGGTGGTGAGCGTCAGCTTATTAAGGCATGCACAGGAAGAGAAATCAATTCAAAGATGCTTCCAGCTGATGCAGGCTGTATCGTTGACAACGTTGCAACAATTAACGCTATCTATACCGCAATTGTCGAAGGCAAACCAGTAATGGATAGAATCTTTACGGTCACAGGCGATGCCGTTATGGAACCTCGAAATTACCGTATTTGCATTGGTACTAGCTGCAAGGAAATTCTCGAGGCTGCAGGTGGATATGTTCGTGAACCTGAAAAGCTTATATCAGGTGGTCCAATGATGGGCTTCGCATTGATGGATGTTGATGTGCCTACTACCAAAACATCAGGCGCCCTTCTTTGCTTATCTCATGATGAGGTTGCAAGCTACAAATCAACTGCATGTATCAACTGCGGTCGATGCGTAGAAGCGTGTCCTGAAAAGCTAGTTCCATCTAGACTTTCAAAGTTCTCTGATTATGGCGACAAAGAACAATTTGAAACTTGGTATGGATTAGAGTGTATTGAATGTGGTAGCTGTAGCTTTGCTTGCCCAGCAAGAAAGCCACTTGCACAATCAATAAAGACTATGAAAAAGATAGTTCTTGCAGATAAACGAAAAAAATAGAAAGGAAGCAGGATTGTGAGCGATTTATTAAAGGTTTCTTCATCACCACATGTGAGAGCGAAAGACGACACAACAAGAATCATGCTTTATGTTATTCTTGCACTTATGCCAACCACTATTTTTGGTGTATTCAATTTTGGACTAAGAGCATTGATTTTAGTTGCTGTATGTATCGTTACATGTGTTATTTCAGAATTCTTATTTGAAAAGGCGGTGGGCAAGAAAAGCACTGTGGGCGACCTTAGTGCTGTCGTTACAGGCTTGCTTTTAGCCCTCAACTTACCATTTACACTTCCATATTGGCAAGCTGTTCTTGGTAGTATATTTGCAATTGTTATAGTTAAAATGCTTTTCGGTGGCTTGGGACAGAATTTTATGAATCCAGCCTTGGGAGGAAGAGTATTTCTTGTTATTTCTTTTGCTGCAACTATGACTCATTTTGAGTTCGACGGAGTTGCTGAAGCAACTCCTTTAGCAGTTCTAAAAAGTGGAGAGGCTGTCAATACCTTAGATATGTTAATCGGTCGCACAGGCGGTACTATTGGTGAAACAAGCGCTATTTGTATCCTAATCGGAGCAATTATTCTTATATTGCTTGGTGTGATTGATTTAACTATCCCTGGTTTTTATATTTGCAGCTTTATTGCTTTCTTAGTTTTGTTTGGTGGTCACGGATGGGATTCAACATTTATCGTTGCACATCTTTGTGGCGGTGGTCTTATGCTTGGTGCATTCTTTATGGCTACGGATTACGTCACATCACCAATCACACCGATGGGCAAGGTTTTATTTGGTATCTGCCTAGGTGTATTAACAGGTGTGTTTAGAATCTTTGGAAACAGTGCCGAGGGTGTTAGCTTTGCAATCATCTTTAGCAACCTTTTAGTTCCACTTATTGAAAAGGTTACTGTTCCACGTGCATTTGGTATCACAAGAACCAAAAAACCAAAGGAGGTGAAGGCTAATGAATAAATTAGTTAAAGATGCTTTGGTTTTAACTTGCATTACAGTTATTGCCGGTTTTGCACTTGGTCTTGTGTACGAGATTACAAAGGCTCCAATTGCAAAGGCAGAGGAGGCTGCATTACAAAATGCTTATCAAACAGTATTCGCAAATGCGGATTCCTTTAAGGATTTGGATGGCTTCAATTCTGAGGCTGCCACCGATTTAGTTGTCAAGGCTGGTTATTCAGATGACACCATCGACAACTGTGTACAAGCTCTTGACGCATCTGGTAATCTTTTAGGATACGTAATTACGGTTACTTCAAAAGCAGGCTACGGTGGAAACATTACCTTCTCCGTTGGTATTACAAATGAAGGCGTAATCAATGGTTATTCCATTACAAACATATCCGAAACAGCTGGTCTTGGTATGAAGGCTCGCGACACAGGTAAGGGAACATTTTCTGAGCAGTTCGTCAATAGACAGGCTGAGACATTTACAGTGACAAAGACTGGTGCGTCTAATTCTTCTGAAATTGATGCCATTTCAGCTGCGACAATTACTTCAAAAGCTATGACTAATGGTGTTAATGCAGGCGTTACCTACTTCAATTCTTTAGTAGGAGGTGCACAATGAAAAAGAATCTAGAACGTTTAGTTAATGGTCTTTGGAAAGAAAATCCTACCTTCGTTTTGATGCTTGGTATGTGTCCAACACTTGCTGTTACCACATCTGCAATCAATGGTATAGGAATGGGACTTTCAACAACAGTTGTACTTGTTCTTTCCAATATGATGATTTCGGCTCTCAGAAATATCATTCCTGATAGAGTAAGAATGCCTGCTTTCATCGTTGTAGTTGCATCCTTCGTTACAATGGTGCAGTTTTTGATGCAGGGCTTTGTCCCTTCGTTGTACAGCTCTCTTGGAATTTACATTCCGCTTATTGTTGTTAACTGTATCATTCTAGGACGTGCAGAGAGCTATGCATCCAAGAATCCAGTTATTCCATCTATGTTCGATGGTATAGGAATGGGACTTGGTTTTACAGTAGGTCTTACATTTATAGGTGTAGTTAGAGAAATCCTTGGAAATGGTTCCGCTTTCGATGTACCAATCAAGGCGCTCAACGACTATCACATCACGTTGTTTGGTTTGGCACCTGGTGCATTTATAGTGCTTGGTTTCTTGGTTGCCGTTATGAACGTAGTTCGTCGCAAGATGGAAGCTATTGGTAAGCCACTTCCAGCTGTCCAAGGCTGCTTGGCAGGAGATTGTGGTGGCTGTACACTTTCATCAGCTTGCACTGGCAAATCATTAGTTCATCCTAAGACAGAAGAAATTCCAGTGAATCCTAAGGATGTTGCCAAGCCTGTTCCAGACACCAACATAGATGTCAAACAAACAGCAAACACAAAAAATACTGAAGACGTTGAGAAATCTGGTTCAGATTCATCTTATGCGGATGACGATATTCATGGAAAGGGGGACGATAAATAATGAGCTATTTTACAGGTTTAGTACTAATTTTAGTATCATCAGCTATTGTAAATAATGTTGTTCTTTCTCAGTTCCTTGGTTTATGTCCTTTCCTAGGTGTTTCAAAAAAGGTTGAGACAGCAGCTGGTATGGGTGGTGCCGTTATCTTCGTTATCACAATAGCATCATTTGTATCTAGTGTTATTTTCAAGTACATCCTTGCTCCTACTGGATTTGAGTATATGCAGACAATCGTATTTATACTTGTTATTGCAGCTTTAGTTCAGTTTGTAGAGATGTTCTTAAAGAAGGCTGTTCCTTCGTTATATCGTTCACTAGGTGTGTACCTTCCACTTATCACAACAAACTGTGCAGTGCTTGGTACAGCTATTAACAATGTAACTAACAACTACGATATTCTCGAAAGCGTAATAAACGGTTTTGGCGTTGCTGTTGGTTTCACAATTGCAATCGTTATCATGGCCGGAATTCGTGAGAAAATCGAATACAACGACATTCCTGAAACCTTCAAGGGCTCAGCTATAGTCCTAATCACTGCAGGACTTATGGCTATGGCATTCTTGGGATTCTCGGGTGTTATATAAGGAGGGCTGACAAATGAGTATAACAGGAATTTTACTGGCAGCTGTTATTGTTGGCGCAACTGGTTGTATAATTGGATTTTTCCTTTGTTTCTCAGCTGAGAAATTAAAAGTTGAAGTTGATCCTAGGGAGGAAGCAATTCTTGGTGTTCTTCCGGGAAATAACTGTGGTGGATGTGGTTATGCTGGCTGTTCTGGACTTGCTGCAGCTATCGCAAAGGGCGAAGCCCCTGTTAATCAATGTCCCGTTGGTGGCGCTCCAATAGCGGCACAGATTTCAGAGATTATGGGTGTTGAAGCCGAGGCCGGAGTTCGCAAGGTTGCCTTTGTAATGTGCAACGGAACATGCGAAAACGCAAAGCAGCTCTATGAATATACAGGCGTAGAAGATTGTAAGGCTATGGCTTTCGTACCTGGTGGTGGACCTAAGGCTTGCTCTTACGGCTGCATGGGCTTTGGATCTTGCGTAAAGGCTTGTCCATTTGACGCCATTCACATCGTAGACGGCGTAGCCGTAGTAGACAAGGAAGCCTGCAAGGCCTGCGGTAAATGTATCGCAACCTGTCCAAACCACTTAATCGAACTCATACCATACGACTTTGGACACGCTGTCCGTTGCCACAACAATGACAAAGGTAAAGACGTAATGAGTGTCTGCAAAGTTGGCTGTATTGGATGTCACAAGTGCGAGAAAACCTGCGAATTCGACGCAATTCACGTCGACGGATTCTTCGCACACATCGACCAAGACAAGTGCACAAGCTGTGGCAAATGCGCCGAGGCTTGCCCACGTAAAATCATATTATAAAACCTACTCAGCTCCCCAACCCGGGGAGCTGTTTCGTTGTCCTCACCCTCACACGTAAGGATAGTAGCCCCGCCCCGACTCCCGGCCTCAGCCCCAGGCAGCTGCTGCTGTTACAATTGAGCTAAAATTATATTTTTTCTTAGTTCGATAAGGGGCGCTTCTATCGGGTGTCCGTTCGTCGATTTTACAATTCGAAGGGAATGTATTGTCCCTGACGGACATAATTAGATTTTCAAAAATAGTTCCACAAACTAGACTTAGTACAATTGCACGCAAATCCATTTGCAAAGTGAAAGTATGCAAGTGATTTTTTCATATATAGTCACCAATGCACATTCGGCGTCCTGCCTCAGCGTGCATTTTCAGCCGCCGTCCTGGCGGCTGATGACTATATATGTTAAAAATCACTTCCACTTTCACTAAGCGCATTCCAATGCGCTGCAATTGCTACTAAGCTAGTTTTGTGGAACTATTTCTTTTAAGTGTATTTCATGTCCGTTCAGGGACTTACTTTCCCTTGAGAATTGTAAATAGTTGAACGCACACCCGAAAATAAAGAAGCGACACATCGAACTTAGAAAAAAATAATTTTATTGCGACGTAACAGCAGCAGCTGCCTGGGGCTGAGGCCGGGAGTCGGGGCGGGGCAAGCAAAGATATTTTGTGAGGTTGGGACAACAAAAACGTTGCAGGGTTGGGGAGTTTAGTGGTATTATAGTACGGATTAAAAGACGGGAGTGAGTCATGTACGGACACGATTTTAAAGAGAAAAAACGAGTTATTGTGAAGGTCGGTTCTTCTACGATTACGCATGAAGAGACGGGCAATATTGATTATACTAAGCTGGAGCGGTTGGTTAGACAACTTGTTGATTTGAGGGCGCAGGGAAAGGATGTGTGCCTTGTTTCGTCCGGGGCTGTTGCAGTGGGACGATATGCAATTGGTCTTAAAGAGCGTCCACAGGATTTGGCTACAAAACAAGCTTGTGCTTCCATTGGGCAGGCTTATTTGATGTCGGTATATCAGAAGCTGTTTTCGGAGTATAATCAAAAGGCTGGACAGGTTCTTATTACTAAGAAGACTATGACGGATCCAGAATCTAGAGCAAATGCTCGCAATACGTTTGAACAGCTTTTTAATCTCGGTGTTATTCCTGTTGTAAACGAAAACGATACGGTTGCCACTCACGAGATTCAGTTCGGTGATAACGATTCTTTGTCAGCTATTGTTGCGGCTTTGGTTAAGGCGGATGCTTTGATTCTGCTTTCAGATATTGACGGTTTGTATACAGATGATCCAAATTCTAATCCTAATGCTGAGTTTGTAGCAGTGGTTGACAATATCGATGATGTAGCTAATATGGCTTCATCAGATAGTAGTTCTGATCTTGGAACGGGTGGAATGACTGCCAAGCTTCGTGCGGCACAGATAGCAACATTTTCTGGTGCGGATATGGTTATTACAAACGGTGCGCATATTGGAAATATTCACCGCATTTTCGAGAATAAAGATAAGGGTACACTTTTCGTGGCGAACAAACGAGATGATGTACGTGTTTTGGATTTGTTAGAGGATTAATTATGATTACGGAAAAAGATATTGCAAGAATTAATGAGCTTTATCATAAGAGTAAGAACGAGGGACTTACCCCCGCCGAAAAAGATGAACAAGCTAAACTTAGAAGAGCATATATAGATGCTATAAAGGGCAATGTGAGAGCTCAGCTCAATAATATAGATATTGTTGATGAAAACGGTAACGTAGAAAATCTTGGCGAGAAATATGGAAAAGTCTCAAAATAAACTACTTAGACAACAATACAAAAGTCTTAGGGATTCCCTTTCCGATACCGATAGAAGGGAGCAATCTAGGGCTATCAAAGACAAGTTTTTGGCTCTTTTAGAATCTGATTTTAAAGGGGCTAATATTTTTTTATGCTTTTATCCTTTCGGTTCAGAAGTGGATTTGATTCCCCTTTACGAGAGTCTATTATCCACTGGACAAGAGCTTTATTTCCCTATTTCTGACGTGAAAAATCATGTACTTTCATTTATGAAGATTAATGATTTAACAAAGGATTTCAAGCGGGGAGCATATGGTATAATGGAACCGATTCCTGACCATGGCAAATTACCTGATATCAATCAGATTCAAAGTGATTCCGTTGTGGCTATCACTCCGGGACTTGTTTTTGATAAAACCTGTAATCGCATGGGCTACGGAGCAGGGTTTTACGATAGATTCTTTGCTTCATATCCAAATCTCATCAAAGTGGGAGTTGGTTTTGATATTCAAATTGTAGAGGCGCTTGATGTTCAGGAGCATGATGTGCCTATGGATTATATTATTACTAACAAATCTGTCTTGAAAGGGGCTTAATTATGACATTAATTGAATTAGCTACAAAAGCAAAAGAAGCTAAATATGAGGTTGCAAAACTATCCACAGAACAAAAGAATCAAGGCATTCTTGCAGTTGCAGATGCCCTTGAAAATAATGCTGCAGATATCATAAGCGCTAATGCAATCGACATGGAAAATGGTGAAAAGAAAGGTCTTTCTGTTGGTCTTTTAGATAGACTTAAGCTTGACGAGGGCAGAATCAAAGGCATGGCTGATGGTCTTAGACAGGTGGTTGCGCTTGAAGATCCTATCGGCAAGATTACCGAGACTTGGACTCGTCCAAATGGTCTTGAAATTTCAAAACGCCTGGTTCCAATCGGTGTTGTGGGTGTTATCTACGAGGCTAGACCAAACGTCACAGCAGATGTATTTGGGCTTTGCTTCAAGACAGGAAATGCTGTTATTTTAAAGGGTGGTAGTGATGCCCTAGAGTCTAATAAGGCTATTGTAAAGGTCATAAAATCAGCACTTGATGTTTTCAAACTACCTGTAGACGCAGTTACTCTAATCGAAGATTCTTCTAGAGAATCAACAAAAGAAATGATGCGTATGAATGGCTATATCGACGTGCTCATTCCACGAGGTGGAGCAGGGCTTATTAAGTCTGTTGTTGAGAATGCATCTATTCCTGTCATTGAGACAGGCTCAGGCAATTGTCACATCTACGTTGATTATGATGCAGATATAGATATGGCTATAGATATTATTGAAAACGCCAAGACTCAACGCATTGGTGTATGTAATGCCTGCGAGTCGTTGGTTATCCACGAGGATATTTCTGCGGCTTTGCTTCCAAGACTAAATGAAAGACTTAAGGAGCACGGCGTGTTAATCAAGGCAGACGAAAAGTCTATCGCCTTATTAGAGGGGGCAGAACCAGCAACAGAAGAGGACTTTGCTACTGAATATTTAGATTTAATTATCTCAGTTAAGACTGTTTCTTCTGTGGAAGAAGCAATTGATCATATCAACAAAAACAATACTGGTCACTCTGAGGCTATCATAACTAAAGATGAGGCAAATGCGGAGAAGTTCCTTAGTGGTGTAGATGCTTCTTGCGTTTATGTCAACGCATCAACTAGATTTACAGATGGTTTTGAGTTTGGATTTGGTGCCGAGATTGGTATCAGCACCCAAAAGCTTCACGCAAGAGGACCAATGGGATTACTTGCCCTTACAAGTTATAAATATACCATCCACGGCGATGGGCAAATTAGAAAGTAGATAGGATTTATAAATGAGTATTACGGATTTATTAAACAATGCTCCCACCCAGGAGCCAGAGCGTCAATATTACTTTATCGAGCAGGCCAAAAAGCTTGTTGAGAAAAAGGAGCAGGAGCTTGGCAGAAAGCTTACATGTTGTGTCACAACCTTTGGATGTCAGATGAATGCTCGCGACTCTGAAAAGCTTCTAGGTATCTTAAAAGAAATCGGCTACGTAGAATCTGACGATGAGAATTCTGATTTTGTTATATACAACACCTGTACAGTTCGTGAAAATGCCAACAACAAGGTCTATGGACACCTAGGAATTCTTCACGGCTACAAGAAAAAAAACAAAAATATGATGATTGGCCTCTGCGGCTGCATGATGCAAGAGCCTACAGTTATTGAACATCTTCAGTCCAACTACAAGTTTATTGATTTAATCTTTGGTACTCATAATCTTTATAAATTTGCAGAGCTATTTACAACAGCTCTTTTGAACAAGAAGGGCATGATAATTGATATATGGAAGGACACAGATCAAATCGTTGAAAATCTTCCAATATCACGCAAATATCCTTTCAAATCAGGTGTTAATATCAGCTTTGGTTGCAACAATTTCTGCACATATTGTATTGTACCTTATGTTAGAGGGCGAGAGCGTTCTAGAAAGCCTGAGGATATAGTCGAAGAAATCAAGGGTCTTGTTGCTGATGGCGTTGTTGAAATCATGCTTCTAGGGCAGAATGTTAACTCTTATGGTGTCGGTCTCGAGGAAAAGGTTACATTCGCAGATTTACTTCGCATGGTTAACGATATTGAAGGCTTGCAGCGTATTAGATTTATGACACCTCATCCGAAGGATTTATCAGATGACTTAATAGAGGCAATGGCTACCCTTCCAAAGGTTTGTCATCACATGCATTTGCCTTTACAATCTGGTAGCTCTGAGGTTCTTAAAAAGATGAATCGCCGCTATACAAAGGAGCATTATCTTGGATTGGTTGAAAAGCTTAGAGCAAGAGTTCCTGATGTTGCAATTACTACCGATATAATCGTAGGCTTCCCGGGAGAGACCGAGGAAGACTTCCTCGACACAATGGATGTGGTTGACAAAGTCCATTACGACAGCGCCTTTACATTTATCTATTCAAAACGTACAGGCACACCTGCTGCTACTATGCCAGACCAGGTGCCAGCTGACGTTGTAAAGGATCGTTTCGATAGACTTTTAGCCCTGGTTCAAAAGCATGGGCACGACAAAGTAAAAGCTTATGAGGGCACAGTGCAAAAGGTTCTCGTTGAGGATGTAAATGAGCAGGATTCAAGCCTTGTTTCAGGTAAGCTTGAGAACAATGTTACAGTTCATTTCTCTGGCGACAAATCTTTGATTGGAAAAATCGTAGATGTTAGGTTAAACTGTTGTAAAGGGTTCTATTATATCGGAGAGATGTGTTAGTAGAATCCCCATTAGGAATGGAGAACAGTTTTTATGTTAGCTTATATTAGAGGCACATTATCTGACATTGATGAAAATGTTATCATTGTAGAGAATAATGGTATTGGTTACGGCGTCAGCTCGTCAATGAATACAATCCGGCAATTGCCTACGATTGGTTCAGAGATAAAGCTCAACACCAAGCTAATTCCAAAGGAAGATTCTCTCACTTTATATGGATTTTATGATAAGGAGGAGCTTAAGATGTTTGAGCTTCTTCTTTCTGTTAGCGGAATTGGTCCTAAGGGAGCACTTTCGATTCTCAGTTCAATGACAGTAAGTGATATTCAATTCGCTGTGGCAGGTGAGGATGCCAAGGCTTTTGCTGCCGTACCAGGTGTAGGCAAGAAAACGGCAGAGCGTGCCATCATCGACCTTAAGGACAAGGTCGATATAATCGGGGCCTTCGAGTCTAAAATTACATCTGATTTATCTGGCGCCAAAGTACCTGTGGCAAACACAGTAAAGGAAGAGGTATTAGAAGCGCTGGTTTCACTTGGTTATTCAGCAAGTAATGCTGCTAGGGCTTTAGATAAGATGACTATTACGGAAGCTACAACTACAGAACAATTGCTTTCAGATACATTAAAGCAGATGTCATTCTTATAAATAGGGGAAAATATGTTAACTAATAAACAAATTACATCAACAATAGCAAGTCACGAAGATCTTGTTAATGACAACGCTCTTAGACCTAAAACTTTCGATGGTTACATCGGACAGACCAAGGTCAAAGAAAACATGAAAATCTATATAGAGGCAGCCAAGAATCGTGGAGAAGCGCTAGATCACGTACTTTTATACGGTCCTCCAGGTCTTGGTAAGACAACTCTTGCAGGAATCGTAGCGGGAGAGATGGGCTCTAATATCAAGGTTACATCTGGTCCAGCTATTACTATTCCTGGTGAGATTGTTGCCGTTCTTATGACTCTCAAGGATGGAGATATTCTATTCATCGACGAGATTCATCGTTTATCAAAACCCGTCGAAGAAACTCTATATTCTGCCATGGAAGATTTTGCGGTGGATATTGTAATGGGCAAGGATACAACAGCTCGTTCTATTCACACCAAGCTTCCAAGATTTACATTGATTGGAGCTACTACTAGACCTGGGCTACTTTCTGCTCCGCTTCGAGACAGATTTGGAATCATAGGTCATATGGATTACTACACCCCTGAAGAGCTATCTACAATTGTCACAGCATCAGCTGCTAAGCTTAATGCACCTATAGATTACGAGGGAGCCTATCAAATAGCTCTTCGCTCTAGAGGAACGCCTAGACTTGCAAATAGATATCTTAAGCGTGTTCGTGACTACGCAGAGGTTAGGTACGATGGAGAAATCACGAAGGATGTTGCTGCCGCAACTCTTGATTCCCTTGAAGTAGACACACTCGGCTTAGACAACAACGACAGAAGTATTCTACTTGCCATCATCGAACGATTTGGAGGTGGGCCTGTTGGACTTGACAATCTTGCCGCTACCGTCGGCGAAGACTCTGGCACCATCGAAGATGTATACGAGCCATACCTTCTACAACATGGCCTCATAATTCGCACCCCCAAAGGACGCGTAGCCACCAAAGAAGCATATGATCACTTCGACAAACCGTACGAGGAATAACCTCGCTATTCACTGTCATTAAAATCTATGTCGCCCCCGCATCCCCTCCAGCCTCGTGCCCTTGGGTGTGTATGCGCACAATTTAGCAAAGATTATAGATTTTCTTCGTGGATAAAAGGAGCTTCTAGTAGATGTCCTTTCATTGATTTTGCAATTCGATGCCACTGTATGTGTTTGACAGACAATATTAAAAGATTAATAGTTTCTAAATATAAATTGGGATATTGCATTCATATTCCATTCACTAAGTAAAATTAAAAGCAGGTTTTGTATATTTAAGTACCGGCTTCAAGTTCAATCCATTTCACAATCAGCCTTGGGCTGCCGTCCATGGC
>JAEEGL015503156.1_pt1 | contig 16265 bp, 10 predicted proteins | sample 9134231 | NCBI WGS metagenome assembly JAEEGL01 (sample SAMN16246548, study PRJNA631951) | gut metagenome | biome: gut microbiome; feature: rumen; material: fiber-attached | host: Bos | place: Iran: Karaj | collected 2018-10
TCGTCGTCGTCGGAATAGAAGTTGCGGAACTCGAGCTGGACGGACGTCTCGCCGTTCGCCGTCACGCGGTAGATGTTCAGGCGGTTCCCGCGGAAGATCTTCAGATCGCCGTTCGCGAGGACTTCGTATTCGCCCTTCTTCAGGGTGAAGTTTCCGTCCGCGTCAAAGTACGTCTTGTCGTAATAGAGCATGACGTTGTTGTCTTTGTTGATGATGTTGCCGTCCGCGTCCTTGGACATATTGACGAGCGTCGGGAAGTTCGCGGGATCGGCGAACGCGTCGTCGGCGATCTTCTGGATCGCGGTGTCGATCGTCGTATGGATCCGGAGGCCGCCCGTCCGGAGCATCTTCGCAGCCTCGTCGCTCGTGAGGTTGTATTCGTTCATCAGATCGGCCCGGACCTGGGACTGGACGTAGTCCGCAAAGTACGAGGAGACCGTCAGCGTCTTTTCGCGGCTCGGTTTGATCGCGGAGCGCAGGTCGTAGGCCTTCGCCTCCTCGCGCTGTGCATGGGAGATCATTTCGTACTCTTCCATGTTCTTGAGGACCTGTTCGAGGCGGTTCCGGTAGTTGGCCTGGTAGACGACGGTATAGAGGGTGTCGGAGTAGAGGATGTCGTAGAGCGCGGGATCGGTCACGGCGCTGTTGTTCAGCGTCCGGAACGGCGCGTTGAGCTTCGGATTCTTCGGGATCGAGGCGAGGAGCGCGATCTCGGCGAGGTTGAGTTCGTGGACGTCCTTCGAGAAGTAGGTCTGGGAGGCGGCGTGGATGCCGTAGGAGTTCTGGCCGAGGTAGATCGTGTTGAGGTAGGCCTCGATGATCTGTTTCTTCGACAGTTCGCGCTCAAGGATCAGCGTATAGTAGGCTTCCTGGATCTTCCGGGTATAGCCCGTCAATCCGGTGTGGACGTCCTTCGTCTCCTTCAGATAGAGGTTTCGGGCGAGCTGTTGGGTGATCGTAGAAGTGCCGGAGATCGAGTCGCCGGTCTTTAAGCTGTTGACGATCGCGCCGACGATGCGGACGAAGTTGAAGCCGTGGTGTTTCCAGAACGTCTTGTCCTCGATCGCGATAAAGGCGTTCACGAGGTCCTTCGGGATCTCGTTGTACGAGAGGTTCGTCCGGAGGCCGACGTTCGAGTCGTAGATGTATTCGAGGACCTCTCCGTTCGAGTCATAGATGACGGTGTTCTCGGAGAGCATGTCGTAGAGGTTGTCGGGGTTGATGTCCGGGGTGTCCTTGACGATGGACATGACCCAGATCCCCACGCCGATGCAGGCGAGGAGGCCGAGGCAGAACAGAACGAGAAGGACCTTGAGGAAGATGTGGCGCTTCGGCTTTCCGTTCTTGCGGTATTTGACGTTTTTCTGTTTCTTGCCTTTTTTGTCGGTCATGGCGGCGTTCGGGGATTCGTTCTCACGGCGGACACGCTCGCGCGTCAGCTCGTCGGCGCCGATGATCAGCGTCGCATCGGTCGCGGCCTTTACGGTCCCGGCGGCGGCAGCGGCACCCGCGGCGGATTTCCGGCGGGAGGCGGAGCGGTAGGCGGCCGTCGCGTTCGCTTCGTTGCGGAACGCCTTCCGGTCGATGCGCTTCACGGTCCGGTCCGGCTTCGCGTGGACGCGGCGGTGGGCCTTCACAAGGGCGGCGACGACCTCGGCGGCGCCGTCGGAGAAGGCTTCGCCGAACGGCTTCTTCGGCTTCGCTTCGGCGCGGGAGGGGGTGGCGGTCCCGGTCATCGCTTCGGGTTCGGAAGCGTCCGCGGCGGGAGCCGCGGAAACGCCCTCCCGTTCGGCGCGGCGCTCGTCGCGCGCGGCTTTCCGCTCGGCCTTTTCCTTTTCCTTCGCGCGGCGGGACGGGAAGAGCCCTTTGTTCTTTTCCTTCAGACGCGAAAGCCGCCCGGCGGAAACGCCGGACGCGTTCGGATCGCCGTCTTCCGACGGCGCTTCGGTTTCGATGCGGTCATATATCTCGTCGAAACGGGAGAGAAATTCCGCCGTTTCGTCGATCGATTCCGGTCTGTTTTTGTTCGGATCGTCGCTCAAAGAACGCGTCCTCCTTTCGGGTGTTCATAGATAGATACCCTACAGTATAACACACGCGCGCGCGGAAGGCAACCGGATCCGCGCAGGAAGCCCCGTCAGCCGAGAACGCCGAAGACGGACAGGAGGAAGAAGGTCGACGGGATCGAGAAGAGCAGCGAGTCGACGCGGTCCATCGCGCCGCCGTGGCCGGGGATCAGATTCGAGTAGTCCTTCATCCCGGCCATGCGCTTGAAGAGCGAGGCGGTGAGGTCGCCGATCTGGCCGAGGCTCGAGGAGATCAGCGCCGTCACGAGGCAGGGGACGAGCGGGAGTTCATGGCCGGAAAGGAACGGGACGTACTTCAGAAGCGCCCAGACGAGAAGGCCCGCGAGGAGCGACGCGGCGCCGCCCGTCAGCGTTCCCTCCCATGTCTTTTTCGGCGAAACGAGGGACGCGAGCTTCCGCTTTCCGAAGCGCCGTCCGCCGAAGAGCGCGAACGAGTCGCACGTCCAGGTCGAGATGCAGGCGAGGAGGAACGGCGCGAGCCAGTAGTCCTTCGCGCAGTAGTAGATGATCAGGTAGAACGGGAATGCGGGGTAGATGAGGCAGAAGACGTTGGCCATCGCGTTCCTCGCGCGTTCGGGGATATACCAGTCCTTCGAGACGATCTCCGCGAAGAAGAGACAGAAGACCGAGAGGGCGAACCAGGCGATCATCCACGAGAGGTCGAGGCGGAACCAGATCAGGACGCTCATCACGACGACCGAGCAGGCGAGAAGCGGCCATTTCGTGTCGAATACGGGCGTCTCGGGTTCGTCCTTTTCCTTGACCTCCTTGATGTCGAGCGAGTATTTGCGCAGGACGCCCGCCATCTCGCGCGTCGAAAGGACGGAGACGGCCGTCAGGAACAGGACGCGCGTCAGGCGCGAGATCGCCATCATCGAAAAGGCGAGGACGATCATCACGACGGCCGAGATCACGCGCGTCTTCATATCGCTGTTTTTCTTTTTGTATTCGGATCGGTCCATGCGGAGGAACTCCTGTCGGGCGGCGGCCGGAGGCCGCCGGATGGTTCGGCGCGGCCCCGGGGCCGCGCGGGTCAATACTTGTTGTGGACGACTTCGACGGCGCAGATGAAGTCCTTGAACGAGACGGTCTCTCCGCTGTCGAGGACGGCGGAGCCGGTCAGGTGACCGAAGATCTGGTGCTGGTCGGAGAGGATCGGACCGACGGTGATCTTCGCCTTGCGGTCGAGGATCGGTTTAAAGTCGGCCGTAAAGCTTCCGTCGCTCGATTCGATCATCCACGGCTCCATGTACTGGTATTCGCCGACGTCGTTCATCGGGATGAGGAAGGTGACGTCCTCGAGTTTGTGGATCTTCCCGTCGCCGGTGTAGAGGCAGTTCTCGGACGCGTAGGAGCGGTCGGAGAAGCCGTAGCCGAGGTTGAAGCCGAAGGGCTTTCCGTCGACGAGGCCGCTGCCGGTACCCCAGTACCACATGTTGTCGAACGTCCAGACGCCGCGCCCCCAGTCGAGGCAGCCGTAGTTCTCGCCTTTCTTCACCTCGTATGTCACGCCGCCGAGGGTGACGGTGCCGGAGGCGGAGAGGAGGTTGCGTTTGCAGTTGTAGTAGAATGCCTTCGGGTTTTCGGCCCACGGCGTCGCGATGTACATCGATTCCATCGGCGGGTCGTCGATCACGAGGCTCGCGGTAAAGTCGGCGCCGGGCTGGAACTCGCGGTACGAGCATTCGATCGTCCGCGTATCGCCCCTTTTGTCGAACACGAGGTCGAGCTTTTTCGTGTGGGCTTCGGCATGGCCGTCCGGGACGCGCGCGCCGAGGCCGAACTTCTTCCCGCGCGGGAAGTAGACGAGCTCGCTCGCGGTGCGGTCGACGGCGTTCTCGAGATCGAGGAACGACACCGAGAGAAGGCCGATATAGCCGAGGTCGGAGATCGTAAAGGCAAGGGCAAAGCGGTCGTTCGTGAACAGGTAGTAATCCCATTCCTTGCGGCGGTACCAGGGCGCCGCGATCGCGTCGCGGTTGTACGTGAGAAGCTCCGTCCGCGCAAAGCCGGGCTCGCGGATGATGCCGTATTTGTTCAGGAGCGGCTGGGGCGTCGTGATTTCATGCTGCATGGAAAACACCTCCCTTTCGGCGTTGCACAAATGGCAAAATCGATTGCCAACAGTATAATACCGCGAAAACGACCCGGCGCGCAAGTTGCAAAAACTTGACGAATCGATCAAAAAGAGACTATACTGTCTTGTTATTGTGCCAATAATGTCGTTTTTGCGTGGGATCAAGCGACGATCCGCCGCTCCCGCCGAAACGCGACCCAGGAGAACCACCCCCTTGAACCACAGAGACGAGACAACCGCAAACCGAAAGGGGCTTCCGTTACGCAACGTAAGCGTCATCATCATCATCGTGACGATCCTGATCTCGGGGATCCTGCTGTACGTAACGTTCAACACCTCGACGTCCGTCCGGAGGACGAACGAATCGATGGAGACGTACGTCCGCTGGTACCAGGCCGCGCGCGACATGCAGGCCGCCTCGGATTACCTGACCCAGCACGTCCAGTCCTTCGTCGTCAGCGGGAACGTCGACTGGATGGACCACTACTTCGAGGAGGCCAATACGGCCCGCCGGCGCGAACAGGCGCTTGCGTCGCTGCCCGAGTCGATCCGCGATACGAACGCCTACCGCGAGCTGGAGACGGCGATGGAACACTCCCTCGCGCTGATGGACAGCGAATACCACGCGATGGCGCTGACGTGCGAGGCGATCGGCTTTCCGGCCGCGAAGCGTCCGGACGTCGTCCGGAACTACCCGCTGACCGCGGCGGAACGGGCGATGACGGCGGAGGAGAAGCTGGAGGCGGCGGAGGAATACGTATTCGGCACCGCATACCACGAAACGAAGGCGAAGATCCAGAACGCGACGGAAAGCTGTTTTGCCGATCTGGCCGTCCTGACGCGCGAGATCCAGAACGAAGCCTCCCGCAATACGCTGCGGCTCCTGACCGTCGGCGAGGCCTCGATCCTCGTGATGGTCGGGCTGCTCATCCTGATCCTCGTATTCCTGTTCCGCCTCGCGATCCGTCCGATCCTGGCGGGCACCCAGGCGATCAAGGAGAACCGCACGATCCCCGTCACGGGCTCGAAGGAGTTCCGCCATCTTGCGTCCGAGTACAACGCGCTGTTCGACGCGATGAAGGACAGCCTCGAGGATCTGAGCTACGAGGTCGCCCACGACGAGCTCACGGGCCTCTACAACCGCGCCGGCTACGACGCGCTGAAGAAGAGCGCGACGCCGGCGGATACGGCGCTCCTCGTCATCGACATCGACCGCTTCAAATCGATCAACGACACCTACGGCCACGCGATTGGCGACAAGGCGCTGAAGCGCGTCGCGGAGACGCTCCGCGACAACTTCCGCGCGGAGGACGGGATCTGCCGCATCGGCGGAGACGAGTTCGCCGTCCTGATGAAGACGGGCGGGCTGAACCTCGAAAAGACGGTCCGCGACAAGACGAAGCGCATCAACGAAATCCTGCACGAGCCCTCCGGCGATATCCCGCCGATCGCGCTCTCCGTCGGAGCCGCCCTCGGAAGCGGCGAGATCGATATGGATGAAATGTTCCGCCACGCCGACCGCGTGCTCTACGAGATCAAGGCGAACGGCGGAAACACCTGCGGCTTCTACCGCAAAAAATAGAGAACCGGATTGATCCGATAACCGCTACCGCACCGTCACCACCCTGGGGGAGAACGCCATGGGCCTGTTCGGAAAAAAGAAAAACACAGAAAAAGAAGAAGAAAAGAAGAACGCGAAACGGGAAGCCGAAGCTGCGGCGGCCGCGGTCGCGGAACGCGAGGCGCAGGAAGGCGCGGACGGCGGCGATGCCGCCGGCGGCGCGGAAGGCGCCGCCGCTCCGGAACCGGAGAAGTCCGCGCCGATCCCCGCGGAGACGTTCTCGAAGCGGATCGCCGCCGTGTTCGGCCGGATGTACCGGATGGTCCTCTCGGTCAGCCTGACGACGAACGTCTGCCAGATCGAGTCGGGCGAGCGGATGCTCTTCGGAAACGAGCTGCCGGTCCGCCTGTACTATTCGGACTTCCTCTCCCGCATCGAAGCCAATATGGCGCCGTTCGACCGCGACGCGTTCCACGCCGTGTTCGACGCGGAGAACCTGACCAAAGCTCTTGCGGGCGATGAACAGCGCGCCTCCGGCGTCTACGCCGTCGGCACGACCGAGGAACTGAACGACTACGAGGCGGCGCTCCATTACTGGGAGTTCCGCGCCGATACGATCCCCGGCGGAAACCCGCCCGGATCCCGCGCGATCCTCTACATCCGCGAGATGGAGCGGCGTCCCGCGAAGGAGAAGGCCTCCTACGGCGAAGACGATACCGACGCCGCGCTCCGCGAGGAATGGAACAACGTCCGCCTCGCCGCGCTCCTCGGAACGAAGAACCCGGTCTTCTTCGAGTATGACGTGAAGGGCGACATCATGCGCCTCCACGAAAAGAACGCCGACGCCGTCCCCGAGGAAATCCTGAACTACCGGAAGAACCTCGAGGCCCGTTCGGACTGGACCGTGTTCCACTCCGACCTCGCGCTTCTCCGCAAGCTCCTCGAAAACGCGGTCAACGGCGAAGCCGGCACGGCCGATATCCGCTACCGCTCGGACGGCGGAAAGGGAACGAAATTCCACATCCATAAATTCACCGCGAGCCCCTCGGGCGAAGCCGTTCCGGCCGATTGGGTCGTCGGCGCGATGGTCGATACGGACGAACAGGTCCAATCCCAGACCCGCCGCCGCGAGATCACGAACCAGATCAACCGCATCGTCGGCGAGACGTACGAACAGATCTACGAGATCGACCTCGACAAGGACACGGTCTGCCGCGTCGAACGCGACGAGGAGTCGTTCGTCCGCGATCCCCAGACCTTCTCGTTCTCCCGCACCGTCCGCGAGATGATCGACACCAAAGCCGTCCACCCCGACTCCGTTTCGGTCTACGAGAACATCCAGAAAGTCGGCTTCCTCGAAAAGCGCACGATGGCCTCGAACTTCGACACCGACGTCCGGCTGAAGAAGAACGGCATGACCGACTATACCTGGTACTCGATGACGATCGCGAAGATCGCGGGGAACCGCTACCTGATGTTCCTCCACGACGCGTCCGAGATCCAGGCCATCCGCCAGAAGAGCGCCGAATATGCCGAAACGAGCCGCTTCTCGGTCTACAGCCGGAAGATCCTCGAATCCGTCGCGTCGCTGATCGAATTCCGCTCCCTCGAGACCGGGACCCACATCGAGCGCGTCGAGGCCATTACGAAGATCCTGCTCGAGAGCGTCGCGGAGCTCTGCCCCGAATACGAGATCGACAAACGCTACATCGACCTCTACACCGAAGGCGCGATCCTCCACGACATCGGCAAGATCATCGTTCCCGACAACGTCCTGAACAAGGCAGGCAAGCTGACCGACGACGAGATGAACCTGCTCCGCCGCCACACCGTCTTCGGCGCGAAGATCATCGACCGCCTTACCGTCAAGGGCCAGGAAGAGCTCCAGGCGGTCTACAAGGACGTCGCGCTCCACCACCACGAACGCTACGACGGCAAGGGCTACCCCGACGGACTCGTCGGCGACCAGATCGCGATCGGCGTCCAGGTCGTCAGCCTTGCGGACGTCTACGACGCGCTCGTCAGCCCGCGCGTTTACAAGGCCGGGATCGAACACAACGCGGCCGTCCAGATGATCCTGAACGGCGAGACCGGCGTCTTCAACCCGAAACTGCTCCAGTGCTTCCGCCTCAACATCGCAAAGATCCAGGACCTCTACGGCGCCGACGCCCGGAAGACCCAGGCTTAACATCTCAAGGAGAGAGAACAAATGCCAGAACTCAACATCCAGCCCGGAACACGGCTCCAGATGTGCTTTGCCCCCGAACCGGGCAACCAGCCGGAATTCGATCTGTCCGCGTCCTATTTCAAGACGATCGACGACGTGACGTTCCTCATGTCGATCCCGCTCAAAAACGGGAAGCCGCTCCAGATCGACGAGACCCAGAAGCTGCTCCTGAAGTACGACCTCGGCCCCGAGCCGATGATCATGTCCGCGTACTGCGACGACGTCGTCAAACAGGGCATCCGCAGCTACTGGAAGCTCCGCAAGATCGCGGAACAGCACCAATTCTTCAAGCGTAAGGACGAGCGGTACAAGGTCACCTTCCGGTTCGCGTACTCCCATCCGTCGTGGATGCCGGACGAGAACGGCAAGATCGACCGCGAGGAGGCCGTGACGCTCGACATTTCCGCCGGCGGCGCCGCGCTCTTCCTGAACAGCCGCTTCGACGTCGGCGACGTCATCCAGCTCTACCTCCCCCGCATCAACCAGGACCCCGACGGCGCGCCGATCGACGACGTGATCTCGGCCGTCTGCTGGTACCGCGACGCGCCGATCGGAAGCCCCTGCCGCTTTGTCTGCGGTATCCAGTTCCGGTTTGCCGACGACGTCGAACGGAACCGGATGCGCGGCTATATCGAAACGATCCGCAAGGTCTATAAACTGTAAAGGATTCTGCCATGACGCCTGACGAACTGAACAACGTTCTCGACGAGTCGTTCGACCCCCTTGCGGGACTCGACGGCGAAGAACCCTCCGGAGGCGCTCCCGGCGGACCGAAAGGCCCGGACGAACCGCCGAAAAAGGGATCGCGGAAGACACCGAAAAAGAGAACGGATCTCAGCGACAAATCGAATATGACGCGCGAGGAAAAGCGCGAAGCGCGGAAACAGAACCGCATCCGCCGGAAGGCCGATCTCGTACGGATCGAGGACGCCGAAGGCGATGACGACGACGTCGACCGCGTGATCTCGATGTATCTGCCCCAGCGGCGGCTGCGTCTGCTTGCGCGCGCCCTGCTCCGCCTCGACAAGATGCGGCTGCTCCTTCTGCTCGCGCTGATCCTGATCATCGTCCTGTTCCTGCTCTCGTTCATGCAGGAAAAGATGGGCAACTTCACGATCAACCTCGACCGTCTCGAACTCTTCCGCAAGGGCATCGCGATCGACTACGACCCGTACTTCACGCGGCCGACCGCGCGTCTGACCGTTTCGCCGGTCAAGGAGGCCACGAACATATCCATCAGCGACCTGCCGTGGAACATCGACGAGGTCGACGGCGAACACAACGGCGTGAACTACATGGCGTACACGTATTATCTGCGCAACGCGGGCAAGGAGGACGTCGACTACGTCGCGACGATCAACCTCGTCTCGGCGTCGAAGGATGCGGACAAGGCCGTGCGCGTCGCGGTGTGGCACAACGGCGAGCGGACCGTCTACGCCCAGCCCTCCGCGGACGGCGAGACGCCGGAGCCGGGCTGCGAGAACTTCTTCTCCGATACGATCGCCTACGTCTTCTACCAGGATGACTTCAAGGTCGGCTACGTCGACAAGTACACCGTCGCGGTATGGCTCGAGGGCGACGACCCCGAGTGCGTCGACGCGATCGTCGGCGGCGCGGTCGAGTTCACGATGAAGATCGTGGCGTCGAACGAAGTCGATACGACGCTCCTCCAGAAATACATCCAGGACATCAAGGACACCCTCACCGGCGACAAACCGATCAACCCGGCCGGCACCATCTCCCCGGACTTCCAGAAATACGAGAAGGTCACCTGGTTCACCCGCCGCAACCAGGACGGGAACGAGGAGACCGGCGTGAACATCAACTGACCGCCGCAGCGATCATTCGGGCCGTGATATCGGCCTGACATGCAATCGCCGTAGTGAAAAATGACCTTTGGACCGGCAGCTTTTGTACTGCCGGTTCTTTTTGCATTGGGATTGCCAGATATTAACAACTATGCTATTATTTATAAGCAGTGGACGCGGCGCCCGATCGTTCGGTCAAGGCGTTTCCGAATGACAGGCGGCGTTTCGGGGCTCGAAGACGAGTTGATATGCCCAAAAATCAAAAAGACCGTATGGCCGGCAGCGCGATTGAGCGATTCATGCCTTTTTTACGAAAAATGGTTTCGGCGGCATTGAAAAATAGCAGATCGATGCCTTTTCCGGCGAAAAACGGAGAACGGGCATGGAACGACCGCATGTTACGTGCCCTGAAAGGCGAGAATGAAGAAAAACGGCATGGATCGGCCGAAACTGCATGCCAAGAACTCCTATAAAGCTCCGAAAGGGCATGAAAAAGGAAAAACGCATGCCAAAAATCGGTTTTTTGAAGGATGCGGCATAATAGCGATCGCTTGGCGGCGAGACCGCATCTATAAGGGCGAAAACGCATCTATAAGGGCGAAAACGCGGCAATGAGATGGAAGCCGAACACGGCAGGAAGGAGAACGGTGATGTATACGCAAGAAGTCAGAGAGATACTGGGACGAATGGAAAAACGGGAGGCGTATTTGAAAGCGGAGATCGAGAAATGCCCGCGCGGAAGGCTGACCTGCCAGAAGCGGAAGGACGGCAGAGCGCTGCTGAAGGAATTGCGCGTGAAGGAACTGCGGGGGAAGGAGGCACGCCACCGGTTCGCGATCACGAATGAGCCGACGGTCGTTCGCGGGCTGATCCGGAGGGAGGCGTTCGAGAAGGAACTCGAGGCGCTGAAACGGGATGCGGAAGCGCTCCGAAAAACCGCCGGACGGTTTGCGGAGATCTCTCCGGGCGAGACGGCTGCGGCGATCGAAAAGCGCGTCGGAGGGCTGGATGACGGAACGGTCCGCGATGCACTCCGGGAAGGTGATGAGGGATGGGACGGAGAGGCGTACGAGCAGTCGTCGTTCCGGCCGGAGGAGCGGACACATATCACGAGCCGGGGACTGGCGGTCCGATCGAAGTCGGAGCTGACGATCGCGGAGATGCTGTACCGGTACGGAGCGGCGTTCCGGTACGAACAGATCGTCGCAATCGGCGGCAAAACGTTCGCACCGGATTTCACGATCCGAAGAAAGGACGGGACGATCCTGTACTGGGAGCATCTCGGGATGATGGCAAGGCCGGATTACGCGCGGCGCCAGTTCGAGAAGATAAGGACGTACGCGGCGTACGGGATCGTGCCGTGGGAAAATCTGATCCTGACGTTTGACGATACGGACGGAAACATCGATCTGCGGTGGATCCGGGCGGTGATCGAAGCGCGGATCGGCGAGTGAAGCGGACGGACACAAGATTTTCCGGCGGAACAGGGAGAAAAAACAAGATATAGTGGCATGGAACGGAAACGGTCCGCGCAGGGAGGGGGCGAAACCACGAAATACAATTGAGCGAAAAGAGCGACAATTTCCGACGGTATTGAAAGCGCAAGGCGTTCCGCGATCGGCCGCGAAACGAATTTGTCATATTTTTGTCATAAAAAAACTCAAAAAAACTGTTGACAGGGGTTTTCGGGTATGGTAAGGTTCAAGCGTAAAAAAGGAAAATTGTCGAAGAATCGAAAAAGGCAAAACCGCGGCGACGCGGCGGCGCAAAACTATAGGGGCTGCGAGAGCAGCTAGCCAGTTGCCGTTTCTCCCTCAATGGACAACCGAATACGAAAAAGGCAAAACCGCGGTGACGCGGTGACGCAAAACTATAGGGGCTCGTTTGAGAGCCAGCCAGATGCCGTTTCCAACCTCCATTCGAGGATCGAAGAAACGGCGGTTTTCTTTTTTGAAACAATCTCTTATTTGTAGATGGCGCCTGCCCCGCCAAACCCGTTAGCCTCGCTGTAAGGCACGCCTATTGAGAGATTAAATCCTCACCGGAAGGTGAGGGGAGAACTCTTCTCAACCGGGCCCGGTGAGAGTGTAATCTGTCAACAGGACGGATGCTCGACAGCAAGGCCGTTGACAAAGGAGGTAAAACAATGTCAACAAAAGCTCTTAAGAAGGAACTGCTCGCAGCGGTCGTAATGCTCCTCGTAGCGGCTGTTGCGCTCTCCGGTTCCACGTACGCATGGTTCGCGATCAACAACAACGTGACCGTGACCGGTATGGAAGTGACCACGTCGGTCAGCACGAACCTGTTCATCGCTGCCGATACCGTTGCGAACACGGCGAAAAAGACTGACGACGATTTCAAGAGTGAACTCCACCAGATCGTCGGCGGCGTTCTCGAACCCGTTTCGACCATCGACGGCCTGAACTTCTTCTACACCGCGAGCAACAACGTCCAGGCGAACGGCGACGCGATCAACGACACCTACATCGCGTATGACAAAACCACTGACGTTGGAAAGAATGCGTTCGACGGCAACTACGGATTCCCGAATGACGATAACGATGAAGATTGCGTCGGCTACGTCGACTATGCGTTCCAGCTCAAAGCCATCAACTCCGATGTCGTAGAACGCTATGTCAACCTCAAGAAGATCAACCTCAGATACAGCGGCGCAGATACCAAACTCGGCATGAACGCTTTCCGCACGGCGATCTTCGTTGAAACACTCGGCAAAGACTCCGCCGGAGTTGCTGTCGCGGGTGATGCCTTCCATGCGCTCGGCGCAGTGAACGGTTCGACTCCTTATGCCGCTACCACTCTGATGACGAACACCGGCGCGGCCAACCAGACCGCAACCAAAGCCGTCAACTCCACCACCACGCTTGCGGACGTCACGTATGGTTCGTTCAACTACCTCACCGTTCCCGCCCAGACGACTGCCTACTACAAAGTGATCGTCAGACTCTACATCGAAGGCGAAGACAAGAAGTGCACGAACGACACGTTCGCGGCGCTTGCCGACAAGTGGGGCCTCGACCTCGAATTCGCGATGGTCGACAACGCCAACAAACTGGCTAAGGCCAACATCACCAACGAAGCCTACACGCTCCGCGGCTCCGAAACGGCGATCGGTGCGGCTATCAATGTCAACAACGCTTCCCTCAAGCCGGTCACGACCAACAACATCAGCGGTACTGCTACTCCCGTCACCTACAACGGCCTCCAGGTCTACGCGGATAAGGCTCTCACCGAAACGGGCGTGAAACTGTACGTACCGAGCGGCGATATCCTCGACACCTCTGTCAATCCGACGGAAGTCACCGGAAACTTCACCATCCTGTAATTACCTGAACTGCTGATTGAAAACAGTGCCTGATCGTTGCAGAAGCGGTCAGAGACTGTTTCACCGAACACAATCCACACTGGTCGCGGCCGGGAATCCAGGCCCGCGCCGCGGCCGGTGTGGTGGTTCCTCCGGAGGCTTGAGAGAATACTCTTCAAACCCCCGGAGGAGCTCTGAAAGGCTCTCAAAAATAACAACCCAGGACGTGATCTGAACCCCAATCAGGAAGGAGACCAACGTGCTTTTCAAGAAGAATAACGCACAACCGAATCCGGCGGAACCGCAGAAAGCGGAGACTCCGGCCGAGATCGAAGCCGAATTCAGACAGCAGTTCCGGAAGAAACTCCGCTTCCAGATCGTTCTGATGGCGATCTGTTTCTTCACTCTCTGCACATCGACTTACGCCTATGTGACCCAGGCCTGGTATTCGAACAACCGTGAAGTGACGAACGCCGACAATTCGATCACCTCCGACGTCGCGACGAACTCGCTGTTCATCAGCCCCGGGACGACCGTCGACGGCCTTTACAGCATCGGGCTTGTCAAGACCTGGCCGAACACCGCGAAGCTCTTCCCGATCTCGACGCGCGACTGCTCGACGTGGTGGTATGTCGACACCTTTGCACCGGCTCTGAACGACGCCGGAACGGCCTATGTGGCGAAGGCGACCCACTACACATCGGCTTCGGCGACCGTGACCGACGGCGTCGCGACCTACAACAACACCCTTGACGGCGACGGCAAAGTCGCTTATGTCGTGTCGGAATATATGCTCTATACGAGCAAAGATCCTCTCGACGTTTATCTCGATCCGACGACCCCAATCACCGTTTCCTATGAAGATCCGGACGGCTCCAAAAACCTGAAGGGCGCTCTTCGTATCGGCGTTGTTGTCGGCGGAACGATGAAGTTCATTTATGCTCCCGATGCGGAAAGCGGCACGGGCAACAGCACCGGCCAGTCCACTGCGAACACATTCTACGGCGTGACGGACGCGACGACGGTCGGTACGCTTGCTACTTCCAATGCGGTCATTACCAGCCTGACCGGATTCCAGGCGACCGCCACCGGCAGTGATATCGAACCCTATGCCAAGGGTTCTGCGACCGCACTCGGCCAGGCCACGGCAGCCGGTGTCCAGGTCCGCGTCTACGTCTGGCTCGAAGGCACCGACGCCCAGGCGATGCTCGGCGTCTCGGACAACGACCTCCAGGGCATCAACGTCACCGTGAAATACGTCGGCGTGACCCCCGCTCCGTAAAGGATGCATTAACAACACATATTGAGATTCATCCGCCGCAGCACCTGTGATTCGGGACGCTGCGGCGGTTCTTTTACAGCATAGTATCTACAATTATATGCAAAAAAGCTGAAAAAACCCCCGAAAAGCCTTGACACGACTGGACTTGTATGCTACTTTAACAGTGTGGTGGAGTATCCCCTCCACACGGAAGAAAAGGCAAACCCGCGGCGACGCGGTGACGCAAAGCTATAGGGGCTCGAAGGGGCGTGAAACGCGCCGGTTCCGAGTCAGCCAGCTGCCGAACCATATTCGGATGAAAAGGTAAAACCGGGGTGACCCGGCGACACAAAACTAAAGGGGCTCGGAGCGGTGCGAACCGCGGAGGAGCCAGCCAGTTGCCAAACCGGAAAAACGGTTTGGCTTTTTATATTTCAAAGACGTAAAGGAATCCGATGAATGCATCCAAACCGAAAAACAGAATCCCGCTTCGCGTCCTTCTGCCGTCTGCGGTCACGATGCTTGTCATTGCGCTCACGTTGATCGCCGCCACCTATGCGTGGCAGGTTTCGAACCACGAAACCGGTATCGAAGCGAGCGCCGTCGAATCCGACACCGTTGAGCCTCAGATCCTGCCCTACACGCTGTACATCGACGTTCAGACCCCTCACGAAGACGACGAGACCGGAGAGATCACATACACGTACGAGGTGGAGGTCTTCAGCGATACCGACGACGCGAAGCTCAACAGCTACGACGCGATCCTGGGAAAAAACGATCATTCCTCGGCCTATGTCCGGATGCCGGCATACGGCATCGCTTCGGGAAACACCGTGACCTTTACGCTCTCTGCCAGCGGAACGCTGTACAGGACCGGTACGGAAGGGAACTACGTGTATCACGACTCTCCCGGAACGTATACGCAGAACAATGTAACGCTGAATCACCTGATGAACCAGTACATCTCGAACATCATCCGGGTCAGCTGCGCGAACATCCCGCTTTCGGTGATTGCGGAAGACGCGAACAAAGACGAGATCTACAACGGCGCGAAAAACTGGTTCGCGGATCATGCGGATACCGTCCAGAGCGACACATTCGTCGATTACTACGACCGCCCGTCGCCGAGAGAACCGATCGTACTTGTCGAAAAGAATCACGAGATCGAGTTCACGCTGACGAGCAGCGATTACACGATCGAAAGCGACGGAATGGTCTACATCTACTTCAAGATCGACTACGAATACGACCTCGTCGACGCTTACATCTCGGCTCTCCGCCTCGACATGGGCGGCTTCAAGATCGGTGAAGCGGGCCACGCGGAATTCTCCGGACTGGTCGAAGACAGCGGCTTCGACCTCGAGAGAATCGAAATGACGATCGACGACTGAACCCGAACAAAACGATAACACTTTTGCAGAAACCACGGAAAGGAGGCAACACGATGAGAACGAACAGACGAATCGGACGTACGATGCGGGTCGTTCTGTTTGCGCTGCTTGTTGTTGCCCTTTCCGCGACGGCCGCGTTCGCGTGGTACTTCTCCGCGAACACTCTGAACATGGGCCAGGTCGGCGGCGCCGTCGACTATCTTGCCAAATACTTCGAGACCGGTGACGGTACGACTGCGACCCAGTTTAACGGAAGCGACCTTCAGACCGATTTCGGCTGCGCGTTCGAAATCGCAAACGCGGACCAGTTCTACAACCTCGCCTGGCTCCAGTACCTCGGCTACTTCAACGAACCCGACGAAGAAACGGGTGTCATCCCGACGACCTATTTCTATCTCTCGACCGATCTCGATATGACCGGTTACATCCTTCCGCCGATCGGCACGTCCGACAACCCGTTCCTCGGCAATTTCAACGGCAACGGCCATACCGTTTCGAACCTGACGGTCGCGAACATCTCTCTGGCGCAGA